>ERZ651776.277-NODE-277-length-75042-cov-5.198839_pt1 | contig 75042 bp, 32 predicted proteins | sample MGYA00514761_ERZ651776 | MGnify/ENA metagenome assembly ERZ651776
GGGGGGGGGGGGGGGGGGGGGGGGGGGGGTGGGTTAGATGAGGTGAAATAGACATTTTCTAAAATCAAAGAAAGGCTTGCCCTGGCTCACCTGAACAATACTAAATTCAGGCTCCTCTCACTCGTCTCGACGGTCGAATCGTCCTCGTCCTCCTCCACCATTTGGTCATCTACAGCAGAGGGAGGTGAATTGTTATTGGCCTGCTCATAAGATTGCGGCTGCGGCGGAGAAAATTGTGCCAATATTTCCTCAATCGCCATCCTCCTCCGAAATACTTCACGGAGGTATGGCGGAGCTTGAACACGTAAAGACGATTGGTGGCGCTGTATCGACTCCGACTTATTGACTGAGCCAGAAGAATTAGGGCTTGCGGGATTTTTTGAAGGAATGGGCAGCGGTATCACCAGTCGATACGTTTCGTCAATCAGGGTGGACAAACTTGGTACTATTTCATTGCTGTAAGTGGTAGTGCCAGTCTGGTTGGGGTTGTTGTTCTGTGGAAGGATTCGGGGTGGGAAACAACTGCCTTTTGCGTCTTTTTCGGCGGTTTCTCTGCTATTAATAAAAAGGTTGCGGCGAGCTTCTCCATCAATTATACGAGCTCCAGGACATAGCAAACGACGAGTCATTGACTCAAAACTAAAGTCCGCCGCAGTGTTGTTGGAGATATTTTCGGTTCCTGCGTGCGTTGGCAAGGGGTGGCTTTGCTGCTGCTGCTCGCCAAGACTGTGACTGTGACTGTGACTGTGACTGTGACTGTGACTGTGCTGCTGTTGTGGGCTCATTCCTGTGCTTATAGGTGATGCAGCACCACTTCGCCGACGGACCCTGGGACGGTTGCTTCCCGACACATCCCGGCGACGAGTTCGATTCACTGGTACTAGTGTCGAGCGAAAGGGCTGATTTGGGAAAAGCCGGGCCATCGTCGATGACACCGTAAGCGATGGATCTGTGTTCGACGGACTCATAGAAGACCGTTCCTCCGCCATCTTCGAGTAGTAGGGATGAGTATGGGATGATGAGAAAACGGAGTGTTCAAAGGTTGATTAGATGATTCAGAGAGATTCAGGTTTTTTCTTGTCGTTCGGGGATCGCTGCGAGAGAAAGCATACCATTGAGTCGTCTTTTTGGGAGGAAGAAAATGGGAGAGATGAAATGAATTCCAAAATTCCTATTATCAGCGCTACTTTTTTGTCCTGCTGTTTTCAGAGACCATAGCCCGCAGCTTGACTTTTGATACTTCGGCAAGCAAGAGATCTAAACAGTGCTTGTGCTTGTGCTTCCCTTGTGAAGGATTTCACTTGTTTCTTGTAGGACTTGCCTTCTCCAATCCAGGGTTGTGTTCGCAAAAACAATGCAAGGAAAGTCCGTGTTTTTTGTGCTGCTGTGGGTGATTGGTGGACTGGGGGGGGATTGTGGCCGTGGTCCCATTGGACGGGTGAATCAATCGGAGCGATTGCAGCTCTTCGGAAAGACGAGCAAGTTAGCCAAAATAAAGACGTCAACGACTGTGACTACAGCTGCAACTACAACTACGTCTACGGCTACGGCTACGGCTACGGCTACAACTGCAACACCCGTATCTGGTAATACTGCCAATGTTGTTGCAGCAGTTCCCCGAAGCGGTGCGATTGCGATTCCCCTCAAGAACATTGCCCCCCGTCTAACTTCTGCAGTGGTCTTGCTCTCTACTCTGACAGCTGCTATCGGCTACTTTGGGTTACCTGCTTTGATTACTGTGATAATAATCTCACAGACAATCATGTCGTTCGAGACAGACTCTGTGGTATCCCGAACTATTTACCCCGAAGATGGAGGGGGAGAGAAAACCGTACCGTGGTTGAGGGCTCAGAAGTGGATGTGGTTTTTTGGTGTTTTTGCCGGAGTGACCCTCCCAATTCTTTTAGAGGAGTTTGGTCAGGAAGAAATGCTATTGGTGAGTGAAGCCATTAGCAAGGCCATGCCATTGGAGCATTCTTTTGTGGTTCGTTTTTTCTCACACATTCGCATACTTCATTCTTCAGCTGGCGCCTACAATTTCCTTCTCAATTTTTCTGGCTGCACTCTGCACCCTCATTGTTTCCTTCGCCAAAGTCCCATCCTCTCCCGAGACGCCGGCAATCTACCGCAAACACCTCGCGCTTGCTTCGACGACGACATTCATGACTGCTTATTTCCACATCCTGTGCGGAATGATGGTCAAGACAGCCAACTTGTTTGGCATCAAGTTTGTTGTCATCCCTGTGCTTCTCACCGCAATCAATGACACATTCGCATACATCTTCGGCTGTCTCTTTGGAAAATCCCCAATGTTCGTTTCAATCAGCCCCAAAAAGACGTGGGAGGGCTTCTTCGGTGGAGCTGCTGCTACAGTGCTTCTAGGTCACCTTCTTTGGGAGGAGGATGTATTCCTCTGGGTGGCAATCTTTGCCTCTATCATTGTAAGTGGTGAATATGATTATGAATGATGAATGATGAATGATGAATGATGAATGATGAATGATGAATGATGAATGATGAATGATGAATGATGAATGATGAATATTGCGAATGCGAATGCGGGGCAATTTTCTGGAATAGCGAAACGCAACTGACCTTGATCGACCCATCCCCACTCACACACAACACACCCACACTCACACCTTTTATTTTCATTTTCATTTCTTCCCAGGGTCCTTTCGGTGGATTTGCTGCTAGTGTTTTTAAACGCAGTTGCGGGGTGAAGGATTTTTCGAACCTAATTCCAGGACATGGTGGGGTGACAGACAGACTAGACTGCCAGGTTATCGTTGGCGGTTTCACTTGGCTGGTCTTGGATATGCTCGATAACGTGTGAGTGGAATGGAGTGGATTGGAGTGGAGTGGAGTGGAGTGTGTCATCAAACATAGCAAGAAGAAAAGCTAAAAGCTTCTATTCTCTTGTGGAGGGGACGCTTTCATTAAGGAGTGTGATATTATGCGCTGTAGTAACTACTGGGGGGGGAAGGGGGGTGAAAGGAGGTTAAATAATTAAACGCAGGGATTTGGGCTGAGCTGAAGGAGAATTTGTGAAACAATATAATATAGCTCCTTCGGTCCTCGCTCATTTAATTGATGTGTTTGAGGGGTCCTTCGGGGGGAAATGATGTGACTTCTTCATGGACTTTGACTCCCTCTTTCGAACCAGTTCAATCTTTCTCTGATCCTCGCCATGCTTAGTTCTCAATTGTCGGATTTGTGTTAAATGTATCCTTTCCTGCTCTGAGCTGTTTTTGACAACTCAATAGCTATCCCCAAGGAAATCCCCGACCAAAAACCTGGACACTAACACTACACCCCCTATTAAAAGCTACAAAACACAAACTAAAACGCAATAATAAAACCGAACAAATCACCAACCAACACACACCAACAAAAATTTCACCGCATCTGAAGCAGTGAAAGCACCAGATGACCCGCAACTGGAAACTCCCGCAAAACTCAAAAAATTGAAATTTCGTTATTAGACCACCCAAATTGGGTAGTTTGAGGAACTGATGAGGATTCTTGTTATGAAATTAAATTGCTTATATTCTCAATATTCGTCCGCCTGCATCAACGTGAAAACCCTGACACACGCTGTCAGGTCTTCGGGATACACTTCTTCCTGATATGACAGAATATAGTCAACCTTGAGGAAACATTGCGGAATAGAGTCAAGTTTGATCGAAGCCATTTCGTGGTATCCATCAGGATCACAAGCGTAGTTGAAGGTGTTGTCTTCCCATTTGTCAGATTGCGGAATATCTTTACACGCATCAAACAGATTCTTTTTATCGTTGCTACTCAACGCATCGACTGCAACTGAAAGCAGTAAGCATTCGGTTGAATTATGGACGATCCTATGAAGCAAAGTCTTTGAAGGTGGAATGTCCGTTCTAGCTGTGTCAAACAGGCGTTGTCGTGCTTCGTCGTTAAGTTTGGCTATGAGTTCTTTTTTCATGGTAGCGCGTGTGAATTGTGACGATTATGACGGGTTTGGTGCGCTTTTATACTCAAATTACCACAAAATGTTCCAGACTGGCACATTTTTGTGAAAATATGACTTAAAAGGGCTGATTTCAATCATTTTTTGCCACTTCTTCACGCACAAAATGGATATCCAACATAATCTGCAAGCGATCATAACTTGTTAGGTTTTCGTTAATGTTTTCATTTCTTTTCTTTAGTTTCTTATGTTAGTTTTTTCGGCGATTGGTTTTGTGGGTATCTTTCTTTCGATTTTGGGTCATTTAGGGTCTTTTTGGCTCTTTTTTGTGCCATCTGTGGGCTGTTCACTCGAAGGTCGAAGTGTCAGGCAAGGAAGGGAAAATTCCTCTTTCCTGCTCTGAGCTGTTTTGACAAGCTGTGAAAATTGAATTAGTCTACTTAAATACATTTTTGATATACAATTTATTTTTATAACATTATTTATATATATTTTATAAATTTTGGAATGCAATAGTTTTCGATAAATTTATATATTAAAATATTATTTTTGATAATAAATTTAAAAATTTTTAAATATAAAAAATTAAAATTAATTTTAATTAGTATTTTGAAAATTATAGATGTAAAATAATTAAAGTTTATATATAACTAATATCATTAAAGAAAATTGTATTACAAAAATGTATTTAAGTATACGAAATCTCAATTTTTAAGCTTTGAAAGGGGTTCGTTTTTTATTATCTAACAGGGGGGTTTCGTTTTTTAATTATCTTCAGCCATAAACGAACAGGGTTTTTATTATCTAACAGGAGGTTCGTATATTGTAAGGGTCTTTTCGTCCCAATTTAAAATATCTTATCTTTTCCTTTATAAATGTTTGCATCCTACATAGTCGTCTTCTCGCACTCCCACCCTCAGTAAACTTTCTTGGCTATTTTGGCGTGACGAGTAGGTCATAGGCGTTGCCTTTCGCAATCCCGTTGACTCTACACGTTAGATCAACGTGAGTATCAAGCTGAACGCCATAAATCTCTGCATCCCCACGACTGATACCCCTTGGCGGCAGAAAACGCTGTTGTTGCTGTTGTTGTTGTTGTTGTTGATGTTGTTGTAGCTGATTCATACCACCACCAAAATGTCCATTTGCGTGACGTCCACCTCCTTGGATACTTGAACTTCCTCCTTTGTGTAAGGAAGATGACTTAACAGATCCGCCACAATTCGTGGCCTTGCTTCCACCACGCGATCGTGACGACAACACAGACCCGGCACAGCTCCCGCCATTCTCCAGCATGATCTTCTTCTCCTCCAGCTCGAAATCGATCCTGGCGAGACTCTGCTGGAGTCGATCCTCTGTCATTGTCAGGCCCGTCTTGATCTTGTGTTTGGTTTTGGTCGAGTGATCTCCTGGGATCCTCTTACCAGAGGATCGCGACGCCTTCAAAGTGGAGAACAACGAATCGTCAACGATAAATTTGGGCGCAGGCGGGGACCCGAAAAACTCCCCCCCTTCACTTGGCAATGCCGGTACATCTCCCTTCCCCCCCCCAACTAGAATACCGCCCTTCCCAGCACACCGTATTTTCTTGCTATTCCTGGCCCTCATTTTCTCGGCAAAGGCGGCCTTCTTCTCCCTCAGCAATCTCTTCTCCTTTGAGGCTGGACTCTCAACAGTACCACCCGAGCCCCAGCGAGGCTGCGGATGTAGAGGATCGACTTGGGGAGGTGGTGGAGGCTGTGGGGTCGACGACGTCGACACCGATGACGAAGAGGAGGGGGGTTTCTTCTTTCCGCGCGAGGAGGAGGAGACGGATGACGACGACGACGACGACGGCGGTGGTGGTTTTTGCGACGAGGGGACTGTGCCCACGTTGGCATTCCCTGCGCCACTGCCGATGACAATCTCCTTCTTCTCGTCCTTCTTGTCCTTCTTGTCCTTCTTGTCCTTCTTCTTGGCATGTGTCCTCGACTTGCGTTCTCGTAGTTGCTTTTCCTGCATCTGTTGCTGTCGCATCTTAACGTTGTGGAGGGCGTTGTACCCGTTTGTCTGCCCGTTTGTCTGCCCGTTTGTCTGCCCGTTTGTCTGCAGGACGGAGCCGCCGCCTTTGGCGAGGAATACGTCGGGGGAGGGGGACGCCGTGGTACTTGCGGTTGTCGTCGTCGTTGCGGTTGGAGGAGCGGGAAGGACCGTGGAACTTTCTTCTTTATCGGCATACTTGACAGTATCCTCCTTTCCAAATCCGCTGGTGACACAACTTCCCTCCTCTCCCCTCTTTTCTTTCCCCCTTGGCTCGACCTTCTCTTTCCTTTTCTCCCTCCCCCCCCCAGTAAGGATGCTAAAATCATCCCCCCCCTCCCTCAGCCTCCTCCTCATCTCCCTCATCTCGTCCTTTGCGCGCCTGTTGTCAAAAGAATCGGAGACGTTGTTCAGATCTTCGTAGGAACGGTCCAGAGAGGTGGGGAGGAGAGAGGAGCACGATTTGTCGTTGTCGTTGTCGTTGTCGTTGTCGTTGTCGTTGTCGTTGTCGTTGTCGTTGTCGCTGTCGCTGTCGCTGTAGCTGTCCACATCACCTTCCTCATTATCGCCCTCAACGGCCTTACTCAACCCCTCTCCCGCCCCCCCCGCTGGGCCACACTCGCTAACATCCAGTGAGTCCTGAGAGATCAAACTGTCCCCCAACGAATTCCCCGAGGAGGAGGAGGCTACACCCTTCAGTGCGTAAATATTCGACCCTTTGGGGACCTTAGCGCATCCGTCGTCGGGGTGCACGAGCTCAGCGCGGTCACGAGGTGATGACGAGGGGAAAGGACGGTCGTAAGAAGACGTTTCTTCTTCGATAACATCGTGTGATCTGACGTCAATGACATCGCTGGCTCGGTTACTGTGATAGGCGTGGTTGTCGTTTCCGTCCCTGAGATAGTCACTGGCGAACACAACACCCGTCTGCTCTGTGGCGATCGTCAAATCGTCCTCGTAACACTGCTGCTGCTGCTGATGATGATGATGATGCTGTTCTCTCTTCTGTCGGCAAAAGAGATCATCACCTCCCCTCTCCCCAGCTCTCCCTCCCCCCAAATTCTCCTTCCCTCCACCTTTACTCTCCCCCCTTTCTCTTCCAACTCCCTTACTCTCCCTCCTTTTTTGTAGGAGGGATTTCCTCCCCTCCTCCTCCTTCACTAAATTCTCCTCCCGAATCTTCTTCTGCGCCAGTATCCTCGCCCGCGTCGCAAGGCGGACCATTTTCTCCCTCTCGCGGTCACGTTTACCACGATCACCGTCTTCGGAAAGGTCTGAGCGATCGTGGGATGTTACACCGCGACCTTGTTTAGTACCGTAACTTGTGGGGAAGCATGATGTTACTGACGTGCTGGAGCTGTATCGAGAAGAGTAACTGTCCCCGCCGACCACTGACGACACCGCGCGGGATCCATTGATCGAAGGAGATTGTTCACTTGATACTGATCGAGATGATCGGGACACTGACATTTTCTACAAGGGAATTCTTTTAGTTTCTTTTTTGGGTGTAGGAATTGTTATGGTTACAGAAGACAAAAGAGGAAGAAAACAAAAAGAAAGGAGCAAACGACACACACAGACACGATGAAATGCACGTCTGGGAAGCTTTTCCCACGCTCCTCGGCTATATCCCTCTACAGAAAAGAAGAGAAGAAGAAGAATTCACAAACCTCAAAAGCCTCTGTAAGTCACGCCTTCAAAAAGAGAAAGCCAAGGAAATGACAAGGGTTTTTTGGAGGGTTAAAAAAACGTTTTTGAGCGGGGATATCGATGCGAGATGTGATTGGTTTTCAAAGTTTTTTGTTCAAATCCGGGATTGTTAATATCCGAGTGTTTTTGTTTTTATTTTCAAAATTTTTTCACCCTTCACCCGTTCGGAGCCCGACTTTGAACTGCTTTTTTCAGTACAACCATGCTGTTTAATTCGATCATCAACAACAAATAACTGCCCTGTACACACACATACACACACTATATTGTTGATACCTGATCATATCGTGCGGAATAGTTATCTCTCTCTCTTAAACATAAAAACCATTCCATTACCGTATCACATCCCGACACACTGCCAGACAAAAAACAGACAGAAGAGAGAGAGAAATTAGAGTCACAATACAGAAGCAGGATTGTGAGAGTGTGTCACAGAGACAACACACACCAAACAACAACAAGCTATAAAAGATAACATTGAAACCCTTCCACAATGTCAAGCTCCCTCCCAGCAATGTGTGCCCAGCTGACAACCGAATTCACTTCATGTGCGGAGACTCTCCGGACTACGTACTCGGTCCCTGAACGCGACATTAAAAGAATGCTCCGATCACTGATAACCGAAATAAGAAACAAGGTAAAAATCGAGGGCGAGGTGTTGGAAAGCTTGAGAAAGACAGCCCGAGACGAGAGGAAGGAGGCCAGAAAGATCAAGGTGCTTCTAGGAGAGGAAGAGGCCAAAGACGAAGGAAATGGAAACAACGACAGTGACAACGACATTGACACGACAAATTCATCCTCTGATCTCACCGTTATCCTCCACACATGCCGCACTGAATCTCTCCAGCTGAAAGAAAAGTGGAAGGACATCGTTGGACAGCTTCTCCATTGCAAGAAGAGGATGGAGGAAGACTTCCCGGACTTTGACGAGGTGGCAGGGTCAGAGTTCTTCCGGGAGTTTCGGGGGGATAACATCCATTATTTTCAGAACAAGTTTCTTGGGGAGGAGAGTAGTGGCAGCAGCAGCAGGGACAATGACGGAGGGGACAATGACGGAGGGGGAGAGAAGACGTTCCCTGCACTTTTACTTTCTGTGAAAAAGGTTCTCGAGAAGGTGTCTGGAGAGAAAGCACGCATGGAATCCCTCAACGCCTCAATGATATCCAAGCTGGGAGGGGACGAGTCTTCTCTCCTTCTAGACACAAAGGAGGGTATACCCATCCCTCGTAACATGACAAAGAAGGTAAATTTGCACCTATCAAAACTAACCATGAGCCGGGAGGATACCTTCAACACCTTAGCCCTGGAGATTAAAGCTCTCTGGGATGCGTGCAAGATCGACGTTAACAACGAATTCGCCCTTAAAGTGAGGGATATGGGAAAATTGCAACTGGGGACCTTGGACAGTATTCGTGAGGAGATCAAGAGACTCAAGGTTATTAAGGAGGAGAAGGAGGCACCGGTGCTCAGAGAAGTTAGAGACAAGATTGAGGCTCTTTGGAATCGATGCGGGTATGACAAAGAGAGTAGGCAGATGGAGTTCTCTTTATTTTACGAGGAGGGGGGAGGGGATGACTCGCTTCAGGAACACAGGAAGTACTTCGCGAGACTCGAGGCCCTGTATAGAGGCCAACCACTTTATGATCTTATTTACAAATTTGAGCTTCTCATCAAGAGGAGAGACGGACTGTACGAGAAGAGACTGAACGGTACGGGGGAGAGTGCGGAGACACTTGCTACTGTGAAGAAGATAGAGGAGATGCAGTCGAAGATCACAGAGAGTATCAAGAGGAAACTAAAGGCGTATAAAGAGGAGAGCGGGGGCGAACCCTTTATACTTGGTAATGAACCGTATGGGAAGAGACTACTTGAGAGGGAACGGTACGTACAGGAGCAGGAGGCTAATATACAACAGGCAAGGGAGACGAGAAGACAGAACAAAATAAGCAAAAAATCAGAGCCCGGGAAAAAGGAGACAGAAAGGAGGAGAAGCGAAATTTTAAAGGGCCTCGAGTTGAAGAAGCAAAGAGCAATGCTTGCGCTGAAAGCCAAGAGAGCACTGGAAAGCCCTGCGAAGAAGAGCCCCAAGAAGACTTCACCAACTGTAAGGAAGGCAATATCAGCATCCAAGACGCCTGCAAAGATTCCCATATCAAGGTCGAGATCTGTATCGCCAGTACCAGAAAATGGCGCAAAAAGATCGACAGAAACATCCACAGGGACAGGAGGAACAACGACACCAACACGTACCACCGCCACCCCCACGACACCAACGCGGACGCCGACTACTGCCCGCACGACCCTAACACGAACCACGCCCACACGAACCACGCCCACACGAACCACGCCCACAAGAACCACGCCCACACGAACGACTCCCACACGAACGACTCCCACACGAACGACTCCCACCACACGGACAACTACTGCGACACGGACGACTGCGGCGGCCAAGATCAGGAGAGGAATTAGTCCTACGCGCACGGGTGTAACGGCAACGACGCCGCAGAAGAGATCGCCAACAAAGACTAGTGTCGGCGTTTCACCCACAGTGAAACCAAAAGTTTCGCTAACCCCAAGAAAAGTCGCACCGAAGGCCACACCGCCCACAAAACCGAGGCCCTCGAATCTTCCTTCACCTGTTCCAAAGTCATGACCGTATCTCGTCTTGGAATGTAATGATAACGCAGAATATAAGTGTTGCAGTACTTAAAAGGGAAGGAACGCTTTCTTCGAGAACTACTAATTTTTTTCTATCTTTAACTGTTGTCGCACCAACTCCTCTCCAAAAAAGCTCAGCTTTACCTCCCACATATCGAAAAGCACGGCATGCACCCTCCTCTCTGACTCTTATCTAAATCTGCCAACGAGCTGTTGCCGTTCCCATTTGAATTGCCATCGGCATCCCCCTGTCCGCCGCACTTGAGCGTGTTGAGCGCCTGGACCCACCTCCTCGCTTCCATGGCCGAATCGGCCTTGAGCGTATAGACCCTCTCGTTCAGCTCGATCGTAAAGAGGGACCCGTCATTAATCTCAACACTCTCCATCGTTCGACCCTCCTCCACATTCTCGATATTCCCCACCTGGGGTAGATTCAACGCCGCCAGGAGCTTCGTCATTTTTTTGCTCTTGTAATATGTAAGAAAGTTGCCGTTCGTCTCGAACCACCGCTTCTGCCACCGACCGTCCCGGGTCATCTTGTAAAGGTAGCCAGAGATATGAACCAGGTCATGGTTCATTGAAGAGTCTACCAAGGGAGCAAAAAGGGAAAGCCAGGCAACATGGCACACAGGCAACATGGCACACAGCCGTTTAGATCGGTCAGCGCAATTAAGACAAATCAATCTGCAAAGAATATCTACTCACATGCGTCGGAGGCAGCTCCAGTGCTGCTCATGAAAGGTATGAAATGCACCAAACGAAGGGGACGAAGCAATTATATCCCCTCCCCAATGACAGACTCCAGACTTGCTACGTATATACTTTGTTCAAGTTGCTGGTTACAGCTTGAAAAAAAACAGAGCAATTTGAAGTAATATAAAAGAACAGAGGCCTTGTTTTTGTTTGAGCTTGGAGAGATGAGTCCAACGTGAGAAAATCATCGGGGACCGGGGAGAGAGGCCAGAGGCCGGCCGAAGGTGAAAGCTAACACCAGCCTACAAAAATCACTGACAACGACCTTAAACTATTATTTGACCTCCGCTCACTACCAACATCACATTGAGTGGAGAATTTTGTTCCCTATATTCATATTTATCTATCAAAGCTCCCACACAAAACCCAACTTACAAACCTGAATCAAACACAAAATGGCGGATGAGGAGGAGAAAAAGGAGGGGCCGACCGCACCTGAGGGAGTGTTGCCTTTCTTTTTCCCGGATAGTGGAGCCCAAAAGTACGGAATGAAGACTGGAGAAGGCATTGTTGACTTGGTAAGTTTTTCTCTTGAGCGGGGAGGCTTGCTCCTTACCTGCCTGTATTCGGCTGGGCCTGTGGGGAGAGAAAACCAGGCACTCTTACTCGAAGCTAACGTCGTCACCCTTTCACCTGCCTTGTCACAGATTGAGATGAAGACCTTTAAGAAGCAACCGATATTGGACGAAATTGCAGCTATGGGGTTTATGTGTCCTTTCGAGCCCGTTCAGAAGGAAATTAATGCGTGCCCCTTGGAGGAGTTTCTCGTGGTTACTGACATCAAGTCTACGTACGGGGAGATGTTTTTGCTCTACTATACTGGAGAAGCGATCGAAGCTGAGCTGAACAAAGCTGCAATCGCAGAAAAGGCGGCGGCTGAGGAGAAAGCACGGAAGGAGAAGGAGGAAGCTGATCGCATTGCTGCAGAGGAGGCCCGGAAGAATGCTGTTTACGTAGATGAGCCCTTCTTGTCCAAACCTTACACCTCCGACACGCAAGAACAGACGGAAGCAGAGATCGCTAAACTCTCAATTGTGACGGATCGACCACTTATCAAAATCAGTATCGGTCGAACGGCAAAGTCTTGTGGCTTGGAGTGTCATTTTGGCAACCGTGATCATGATGTTTCAGGGCAGTTGGATACCCGGGCTCAAAAGATTCCAGAGTTTGACCTGAACCGCAGCGAGTGTGATGTTGGCGTCCAAGCTGCTAGCGAAACTATCGAACAATCTTCCCAGACAACTTGGAACCGCAAAATTCATAAATGTTCTCAGTATGAACCAAACCCCTCCTTAACCAGTACTACTACCTCAACCACAACATCGACATCAACAGATCCTCCCCCTCTCCCCCCCCTAGAAGAGTTGAACGAGGAAGAAAAAGAAGCCCGAAGACAACAGATTAAAGAAGAGCGACAGAAGAAACACCAAGAGCAGAAGAATATTTCCAACATGCTAAAGAAAATGCTGCCCTCGGTTGAGGAGGCTCTCCTACAAAACGGAACGGTTGACATCTTCAGGGAGGCTCTTTCACAGGTAGGAGAAGACGATAACACTGTCGGGAGCAAGATGGAGAACCAACTTAAGGAGCTCCGAAACTTCACCGACCTCGAATTCTCCAAGAACAAAGCCCTCACTTGTATCGATTGGCACCCCCTTAAGAAGGGTGTTATCGGAGTCTCGATCTGCAAGTCCCTTTCTTTTGACCAGCGCGTGGAAAGGTCTGGACTCGTGGACGTCGCTCATGTCATAATTTGGGAGGTGAGTTATATATTTGGTGAAGTATCTGTCCCTAGATGTCCTAAAATCAGCAACTTTCCTCCCCCACGACTAACAAACCACAATCCACGTCATGTGTATTAAATGTCACCTCGCTCGTTCTTAAAAGTTTGCTGAATGGATCAAACCCCAACTTGTTCTCCAGACCCCTCACGAGTGCTTCACCTTCAAGTTTAACCCCACTATGCCTGATATTGTCTGTGGAGGTTGCTTTTCAGGTCAGGCGATCATGTGGAATCTCACGGAATCTATGGAGAAGGTCAACTTGAAAAAATCCACAAAGAGCGAAGTCGATGATGACGAAGACGACGGCGCGGGGCTTGTGGCCCCGGCAGCAATGTCACACATCGATGCAAGTCACCGGCGTATGATCGCTGACATGGCCTGGCTCCCCCCTGACTCCATGATCAACTCTAAGGGTCGCATTCTCGCTGAGGAGCACCTTGATGGCAAATCATACCAGTTCATGACCATTGCAGGTGATGGCCAGGCCCTTGTCTGGGATATTCGATTCGAGGACATTGCAAGAGGTAACCTCCCCCACATTTACAAGCCCAAACCTGGCCAATTCGACAAGGCAAACAAAGATGGCACCTTTAGTACGCCCCCCTGGCTCCCGCTGTTCAAGATGAATGTCAAACGGCTTGAAGGAGTGGGCGAGCTCTCTCTGTGCAAACTCTTAACAGACCTAGGAAACAAAACAAGTAGTGGAGATGAGATCGACCGGCGAAGCCACATTCTGTGCTCAAGTGAGGAGGGCGATCTTGTGTTTGCAGATTGGCGGGCCAAGGCCGCCGGGAAACAAGACACCAAAGATGGCGACGAAGACGAGGGTAACGATACGCCTGAGTACGTGCAGTGGATGGCAAAGGATCACAACAGGCCCTGCGTTGCCTTGGCTAAATCGCCCTTTTTCGAGGACACAATTGTGAGCGTCAGCGACTGGAGTTTCCATATCTGGAAGCTTGACAGCGATAAGCCCATCTTTAGCAGTCCTGATGCTAGCACTTACTTGACTGGAGGTAGTTGGTCGCCAACAAGGCCCGGAATGCTCATGATCAGCAAGGCTGATGGCTGCATTGATGTTTGGGACTTTACTGACAGCAGCTATCACCCAAGCGCAACCTTGATGACTACGCCGAGCCGTATCACTAGTTTTAGCTTTTTGACAGGAAAGACGTCAACCACCAAGCAACAACTGCTTGCTGTAGGCGATATTGCTGGGAGTCTGCACGTGTTTGACGTCCCGCGCAATCTCTTCAAACCCATTAGTAACGAGAAGAGCATCATGCAGAACTTTTTTACTCGAGAAATCAAGAGAAAAGACTTTGCCAAGAAGAGGCAGGAGACCAGGGACGAAGAATTTGCAGCTCTGGCAGCCAGTAACACAGAAGAGGGGGGTGCTGACGAGGGGGCGGGTGAGAAGAAGGAGGATGGGAATGGACAGGGAGCCGAGGAGGAGGATGCTCTTCTGGAAGCAGAGGAAATTGCCTACAAGGAGCTGGAGAAGAAATTCGTCCTAGCTCTTGGGCTAAGTAGCGAGGAGCTTCCTGAACACCTTCGAGGGTACCTAGAAGAAGAGGAAAGTGCATAAAATAATTTGGCCACATTGTAACCCAGAAAAGCTGTGAAATATGTTTTTGCGAACTAGTAGTTGTCGGTCAACGTTTGCGGCTTTTTACCATTTAGCATACACGAATTGCGATATTATACAATCTCAGTTGATACATAAAAACCTCAGTTGGTACTGATGTAAATCAGTCCCAATCCCTCCCCGTCGGCTGTGGCACCCATGGCCCAGCTCAGATTGTCAATACTCTTCTTGGCCACTTGCTTGAGTTTGACAAGTGGCATGCTTGCGATTGTACCTTCCTCGAATCCAAGGTCCTCCTCGGTGATACTGATCCGGAACTTATCGTTACTACTTCGTTCTAGCACCAAAAGAGTGATTTGGTGAGGTCCACCTTCCCAAGCTTGGCTAGCAAAGCTAGTGATGCTGCACATTTTCTCGGCAATTTTGCAATTTGTCTTGAACAGTCCAGTCGTACTCTTGTTCTCTTTCGCATCGTCCGGAAGATCATCATTGGTCATGTTGAGATCTTGCTTGCCTTGGAACTCACTGTTCTTCTTCATTTCTATATCCTGCTTGTCGACCAAAGCTCGCAACGCGGTTGGAGCCGCAAGCTGCTTCTGAATGTCGTTCAGAGTGCCGAGCAAGAATTGGCGGTGTCTAGCAGCACTTGTGCTGAGCGGAAGCCCGCTGGCGCTGCCCCCGACGCCACCGTTCACACTATTTTCACTCATGTCCATATTTTTGTTTGCGAGTTTCTTCTTTCCCCTATTGCCGGTGCTCGCTTTCTTCCCCGTTTTTACTGATTCCACAAACTTTTGGGGTCGCTCATAAGGATTAGCCGCCTCCTTCTTTTTGGTCTTCTTCTTCCCGCCAAAGCCACCAATGCTACCCCCCAAACTACCGCCAATGCTGCTTCCATCCTCCCCAGCGTCTTTCGGAGCATAAGCGCCGGTTCCAGTGTTCTTCAACGACTCCAACTTGTTCTGAGCAGTTATCAGGTGAGTTAGCGGATGACTCTTGCTAGGCTGGTTGTTGTTAAGCATTTCCTTGAAAAATGCATCCTCACGCTGCTGAATTATTTCTTCTGTCATCCGAGGTGCCACCGAGTGCTGTAGATTAGCTTGCGACTGGTCTAAAACACCACTAGTGTTCCCATATGCACTTGAGCCCATTCCATCGTAGTTGACATTAATGCTTCGGATTGCATCTGGAAAGTTGGGTGGAGGATTGCTTACAAATTCATTGCTTGTCATACTGTCGGAATTTACTCCCCTACCGCCCTTGTTGTAACTGTGTGATTTGTAGGTGCTGGCATGCGCAGTGCTATTATCAACACCCATAGGCAGCCACTTCTCATTTGGAGTGCGACCTCTGGACTGGTCGTGGTAATAGCGTGGATCTCCGCTCTGCTCCTGGCTGGCATTTTGGCTTTTTTTGCGTTGCTTGTGTGGAGGAGCAATTTGGAAGTCAGTGGAGGCGAGCTCAGCATATACGAGAAAGCAATTTTCGCAGCACATTGCTGTCTTGTAGAGAAAGAGTGGGTCTTTCCGGTAGCGCCGATACGCCGGGGCGGTCAACTTTGTGTGGAGTTGTCGGATGACTGGCGGAATAGTTACGTCTTCAAGACAAATGCTATCCTTGTTGGATGTTTCTGGATTCAGTTTAACTCCACCGAATCCGACACCGCCAGCGGCAGTAACAATGGCTGGGTCAGGGGGCCACTCTAGCGTTCCATTCGAAGTCTGATAAGTCAGGTCTACAGTAAGAAGCGTAATTACTTGCTCAAAGTGCGCGATGACTGTCTTATAAGGAACAGGGTGGTATTGGTCTGAGGGAAATTTGTTCCCGCAGCTAATACAACTCACAAACGGGGTGGGGGCAGGGTTTCCTTCTTTGGTCTCGTTCTTAGAGCCATGAGAAGCAAAGTGAGCAAGTTTGATTGTTGGGGGAAGCTTTACGACGTTGTCAATGTTGAGGGGCTGCATAATTGTCCCCGTATTGTTGCTGCTACTGTGGATTTTATTGTTGAAGATTAGCCCCGGAGGAATTCACAGAGTAATATTTTGATTTGAACCTCATTTAGATCGCAATTCTCACCTGAAAGCCTCATCATCCAGCCTTATACTACTGCTGTACAAACACCAAATTCTGTCCTTTGCATCAACCTTAAAATTCATCACCATGCGCTTAATGCGGTTCTTCTGAAATGATACTTCCCCAACATGCGAGACAATATTCTCACAGATCCGCTGAATTTGCGACGGCAGTACATTACCTCGAAGAGGTGCCGCAGAGGAGTGAAATTCTGGACCTTCGTAGGTAATGCTGCGCTCATAGAGCCCGAAGCGCTTATCGTGAAGTTGGCGGTTATTCACTCTCCTCTCTAGAAGACAAACCTTGGGACTCCAGACAGCACGAATCATTGCATTCTTTGTCCCCTTGGGCTCAACGAACCTCTGCAAGATTCCACTGTTCTCCTTCCACCGGTTATAAAGGAAATCGTGTAGTCCCTCCCGGTCGAAGTATTCAATCTGAGTGGGAGGAGCCTGACCTTCCTTCCCCTCATTCTGCTCTATGCTAATGTAAGAGGCTACAATGTCACTACCAATAACACGCTTAGTCATAGCCTCTTCAATTTTAACGTTGACAATAGTCTGTTTGTGTTTGCGTTTCACTTTCCCATCTACCCCTGTAAAGTACCATTGCACGGGCTGACCAAATTTGTAGATGATGGTATCGGGTATGTTGATGGAGGGGCCAAAATTCAGCTCATCTTTCTGCCAAATATGGTGAAATAGTGCATCGTTGATCCCATCTCCATGAAGGGCACCAGCACTCATCGTATTCTGATAGTGTTGTGGGTGTGTTGGGGTGGAAGGGGTGGAGAAGGTTGGAGGTTGTGTCCAGATGGACTGTTTGCCTGAGAGCTGATTACAAAAAGCAGGCGGAAGAAAAGGGAGGGAGAGGAGAGCTTTGCTATCGTCTCTCGGCGTGGACAAACGTTAAAGGCGGGTAGAGAATTATAAAATCCTTTTGGCAAAATTGCTGTGTTTGAGATGAGTTGAGAGTTGCAACAGACAACCATTATCTTTCCTCCTTTCACTTGATTAATATTTATTGCTGTCACGGACACCGAACTGCCGATGGTCTCTCGATTAACGAAAAAAGAGAGGAAGAACAAGCTCATCAACGTGCTAAAGAAGAAGCTCATAGCCAAGTACGGAACTAACGATGGTCCACAGTGCAAGTTTAACATCCAGCTGGAGGAGATTGTCGACTCTGTGTCTGGATTGGTGAAAGGTGACCTACAAAGGTCACACCTTGCCGAGATTGAGAACAGGGCCAAGGCTGCATGCAGTGGTTTTATGAAAGGCAAGCCGAATGGTTTGGCCAGCCACCAGCGCCAGAACATGGCTGCGGGAAAGAAGCTCGTCTGCCCTGCAAGTCTTAAGAACGACTGGGTAATCATGGACTTCTTTGAAGCAATCGAAAACGACAAGAGCATCAAGGCTGACCAGAAAAAGTTGCACGATGAAAAGGTTTCAATCAGGAGGACTTTGGATGAACAGTGTGCCGCAAAAGAGAAGATTCGGCTTGAAGAGAAGAAGAAAGAAGACGCGTACTTACGCGAGCAAAACTCCATAATGGAGCAGTGGAATTACGAGCAGCAGATCGCACATTCTATGGGCCATAAGAAGATGATCGCTGAAAAAGCCATCAGGGACCAACAGTGCCGTCTGAACGCTCTGAAGAAGAAGAAGATCAGGGACAAAGAAGATGCCGAGGCAAGACAAGACATATTGATATGCCAACAGGAGCTGGAAAGACAAGAGCAGCAGAGGATTGGTCGAATTAACGACCAGAAAGCCAGGAATGTCGAGAACATGGCGGCGGTCATGAAACAATTTGGAAAGAAGGAGAAGGAAGAGAGGGAGCAAAAGGCTGAGGACTTTAGACTTATGTGCCAGAAGAGAGACATGATGCTTGCGGAGGAAAAATCTAGGAAGGATGCCTTCAATGAGAGGGTTGCCAAGTACGAAAAGTACAGCAGCAAGTGGCAGGAGAGTGGTGCAGGGGCAGCACAGAGGGAAGAGGAGCTCAAAATGGAGAGGAAAATTTTGAGAGAGGCTGCAGCACACGATGCTGCCAAGGACAAGCGAGAGATTGATGATGCAAAGAAGCAGAAGGATATGGCAATATTCTTACAGGCTGAGAATTTGAAAATGGCTGCAAAGAGAAGGGCCGAGGAGTCGGCACAGGCTATTATAGACAAGAAGTACTCGAGCGGCATCAGAAAAGCTGGAGAAGCGTATGCAGCTGGTGCATGGGAGAGAGAAATCGAAGAGAGGGAGAAAGGAAAGAAATATGCGAGGGAACTAAAGCTTCAGAAGATGGAGATTGACCGTCGTGTCACAAAGGTGGAAATGGGTCCAGTAGAGCGGACCATGAACAGAAAGTTGTTGATGAGGCTCCAGAAAGACAAGAACATAATTAAAGACATCCAGAAGAAGATGTTCGACAAGCGGCAGATGACCAAGAGTGAGATCTTGAAGTATAGCAGCAACCTTCCCGGGTTTACGCGACCCGGAGAGGCCAACCCTGATTATTAGATTTCATGGGACGACCGTGTGTGTGTGTTTTGTTTTTGTTTGGATGTGTACCTATATACAAGTGAAATATAAAGAGGCAGTTTTTAACCCCGCATTTTATTCATTCATTTATTGCAGTAGATTCCTCACCCCTGGCAATTTTCAACACTCGTTCGGCCCCTGACATAACGTGCATCATATCAGTGCCTAGCGCAATAAATTTATACCCATTGGCAACATTCTCTTGGATTGCTTTATCGGTAACAACGACCACATGCTTTCCGCTGGCAACACCGTGATCTGCAGCTATTCGCCTGTACTCTTCCAAGTCAGAAACCACGCGAGGATCGCAAGTGTTTCCGGAACAAAGGTAAGAGCCAGAGTGATCATATGGCCCATCTTGAGTGAAGACTAAGCCAGGACAGGTCATAATTTCACTGCAGTTTGAGCGGGGATTGAAGGCATGCCTGTTCTCAAGCTGAACACCGATGCATACAATGTCGTTGGCAGTTTTTGCGTATTCTCCAAAACCGAGTCCGTCAATATTGCAGCCACCATAGCCGAATCCTCTGCCTCCTTCAGGGTATTCATCGGAGGGGTAATAACAGTTCATAACTGCAGTTTTTGCCTCAGCAAGGGATTGCACATTTGGGAAGAGGATACCAACAGCACCAGCATCCAGGCACCTTCTTGCAAACGACTTCCGGTCGTCAGAATCGAAGGGGACCCTTACAAACGACAGGCAGTCATTTCCTCCCATTACCTCGATGCAGCAAGCGATCTGATCCAGCGAGATTCCTCCATGTTCGGCATCGATGACCACCAGACTGTGGTGGGCAGAGAGAGCACGAGCGGTACGCCAGTCTCCAGACTGCAGCCAACCTGCAAAGACAGGAGGCGCCTCTTTATCTAGAAGTTGCTGTCGAAAAGTTGAATTAAGTAGTTTAGCACTCAGGGACTGAGAAAGCCGTGCTGCCATTTCCATTGCTTTCTCCTGTTAAAAGAAATAAACAATACCTTTGTAAGAAAATGTGAGTGAGTGGGTGCGATTCAGAATTTATATCATTAACTTCAAGCAACAAAGACGAAACTTTAGCTCTTTTAGCAGCCTAGGGAGTTGTGTAGAGGGAGATGCCGTGCGGAAGCGGCGGACGGCGAACGGCGGAACAAAGTCTCGACATTTCATTCGTTAATGGAATCCACTGTTTCAGCACGTTTTAACACGATGAAATTGTGTTTTGCCTCTTCCGCCCTCTTCTTCGCCTTTTCTTCTTCCGGTGTTGGAGCTGTGCCCACAGATCCGAGTTATTTTGAGCAGATTGTGGATCATAACAATGACAACTCTGAAGCAACTTATAAGCAAAGGTTTTATGAGAAAGGTGATTATTGGAGCGGCCCTGGTGCGCCAATATTTCTTGTAATGGGGGGAGAAGGTGCGATTCCTCCTGAGACTGGGTTGTTTTATCCGTATGTGAATGATGTGCTTGCTGAAGAATTTGGAGGATATGTTTTGGAACCCGAGCATAGGTTTTATGGTGATTCACAGCCTACCGGCGTTGCTCCACCAGGTGTTAGCAATGAGGATCTAAAGAACTTGATGACACCACTGCAAGCCTTGGCTGACGCGAAAAGATTGGTTAAGGCAAAGCAGAAGGAACTTGGTTGCACCGAGAGAGGGACACCAAATTACTGCCCTGTTTTTGTTATTGGCGGTTCTTACCCTGGTTTCCTCTCATTCAGCATGAGATTGCTACATGGCGACGTGATTGATGCAAGCTATGCAGCGAGCGCGCCAATTAGATTCTATGCCCAGCAAATTGACCAGTACGATTATTATGAGCTCATTACCAAGAGTGCCGAGCGATCGCTAGCAGGCTGTGCAGCCAATGTCAGGGATGCATTGGCAGATGTTTCCCAAAAAATCTTGTCCTCTCCCTCCGTTGATGACATTGCATCGAAAATCGGTGTCTGCCCCGGACCGAAGATTCCCGAATATTCAGCGTCCTCTGTCAGCAATTTTCAGGAGGAAATTATGATGGTTATTGGGTATACTTTCGCGAATTATAATATGGGGAATTATCCTCCCGATGATACTACGGACCTGTACAAGACCTGCTTGATGTTTGGAGACGAACTGAGTGCCGCTGAGAAGGTCAAGACTTTGCTCTTGAATTTGACAGGAGATGAAGATGCTGCTGAGTGTTTTGACATGAATTCACAGCTTCCTGCAGGTCCTAACGCAACCATAACAAGTGGTGACTGGTCTGGCGTAGGTACCGGAGGCGACGGTTCAATGTGGGACTTCCAAACTTGCTCAATGCTTGTCGAAACAATTGGTTTCTCAGGCTCAAGAGACATGTTCCCACCCAGAGAATGGACCATGGACTGGCTCACGCAACACTGTGGTGATAGATTTGATGTGGAGCCGAAGCCTCTGGAGTACGCACGTGAGTGGGGATTCGATGACATTATGCAGAACACCAACGTTACCAGAGTGCTTTTCACAAACGGTCTCAATGACGGGTGGGCAGTTGGTAGCATCCTTGAGAGTCTAGATGAGGGAGAGAGGCAGCTCATCGCGATGAACTTCCCCAATGGCGCTCATCATAGCGATCTGTCTCATGAAACACCGGGGCCAAACGATACGGAAGATATACAGCAAGGGCACAAAGATGTCATTGAGTTATTTCACAAGTGGTTGGCGGACATCAAGGCTGAAGGCAAGTTTTGACCACACACAACTGAAAATGTTGACAATGACATATGTAAACTTTTGAAAGAAACCGCACGACAGTACTCTTAGAGCACGTTTTATCATCCTTATATTTGTCTCCTTGCTCATCCTGACATTCTTATTCCTCAAATAATTCCTCAAATAATTCCTCAAATAAATGGCATGGCCTTGCTGAAGTCTTCCACGAGCCCCTTGCTGTATTGAGGGAACTGTGAGCACAGTCTATCTGCCCTTCGCTGCTTCATGTAGCCAGTGTACGGCTTGACTCCCAGATTATCAAGCTGCGCCCTGGCAAACTGCATCGCAAGAAGGAAGAAGCTAAGTTGTCCAAGGGGTGGCTCCATCCAGTTCCATGCCCAGGACCCAACCTCAAGCCAAGTTTCCAGATCCTCCTGGCCGGGTACCTCTGTGGTCACGAACATATCGTTGAACCAGGTGACCGAATTTATCTCGAAGCAGAGGGGAAAACTTGCGAAGCCTTTGGGGTGGGAGTGTTAGACCGTGCCTGCGCGTGCGCATGAAATTCTCACTATCTCACTATCTCACTATCTCACTATCTCACTATCTCACTATCTCACTTTCTCACCTCCAACAACAGCACTGAAAATTCCAACCTTGTAAGGTAACGTCTGCATCGACATACCAGATTTGTTCGCCTCAATCATCTTCTCGAACTTCTCGTTCGCCTCGTCCCAACTAACGCCATCAACGGCCATTACCTCCCTAATAAGTCTCTCAGCGATAGCTTCGTAAATTCCCTCAGCGGCCAGACGAATAATCATGGTGTTGGACATCTCATAAAATTCACGCGGGCAAGCCTGGGCTTCTTCGATTGTCGGCTTCGTCCCCACAGATCGGGAAATAATACTATTGACAGCGAAATTATCTTTCTTCACACCAGGGGAGAAAGATGAAGAGGACAAAGCTGATTTTGATTTTGATGAGTCAAATGGGAGAGAGGGAGGGAGAGGTATTAGTGAGGAGCTCACGGGGAAAAGTAAAAAAAGGTCAGCAAAATAGACACAAATAGTAAAGCGAGCGCAGGCGCATCGAAAGAGAGGCGCTGCAGCTAACAAAACCCCCGTGCAAGGAGAGAACCCCTAGGCTCTCGCCAGTGTCATCCTCAAAATTAGCTGACTATACCAACAGGCCAACAGGCCTTTTCTACGGCTGACACTTACCAGAGCTATATCTCGCCATCGACCCTAGAAATGACTGCCTGGCGGCCTGCACAGTGGCCCTCTGCAGGGGGAGAGAGAGGAGGAAAGAAGGAGAGAATTCGGCTGTTGTTAGTAAGGGGAAGAAAGTTGAGAATTTCGGAAAACTAGCACTCACTTGAGCCATCGGGCCGAGGAGACGAGAAGGAAGCATTAGGAAAATATCAGACCTTTGTGAAAGAAAATCTTTCCGGTTGAATTTTCAAGGAAAATAAAAAATAAATAAAAAAGGGTCCCTAAATAATGTGAAGAGAAGATCTGAAGAAGTTATCTGAACAGCAATTATCGAGGCAGTGGGGGAAGCCGCTCGCGTTCGCCCTGGCCTCTCTGCCCCCCGATGGCGTCGTCGTACAGAATTTTTTCGTTTTCACTCGCAACAGCTTGCCTATTACCCCTCCCCCCGCTCTCATTCCTCCTACCCTATCCTGCCGAGCCTCACCTCACATTACCGCCAGCCTGAAGTTGGCCATGTCCGTCAATGATTCCGAGTTGATGACCAGCATGACGCTGTCCAGCTTGTCAGCGACCTCCCCCCCGGCGATGGCCGCGAGTTCCGGCGAGCCCGGCTGCTCCCGAGTCGCCCGCGAGAACGGCGAGAACCCTGTGGACTGTGGATCGACAAAAACAACTCCCCCTCTTCGCGAAAAATAATTATTTGTCAAAATTTTTCTTTTTCTCTTTTCTCTCTTCTAACTTACTACCATTTTTAACCCCCTTTTTTCCCCTGCCCAAGTGCCTTAATTCTGCCATGAATGCTATAAATTTGGCACTGCCTTACATCGGCTACCATCTACTGTGTATACTGTCAATTTATCATCCCGAATCGCATCAAATGCTGCATCACGGTAGGAGGTGAAAACACCTATTTCACTCAGAGATGCAATTTCTTGTATATCGTCACTGGAAAAATTGGCCATGACGCTCGTTTGAGTCGAATGCAAGGAGAGTGTGGGGTAAATATCCTCCTCTTTCGGGACGGTCAAGCTCACTCCTGGCTCAACATTGTTGTTGTTCTTCTTCTTGTTGTTGTTGCTGTTTTTATTGTTACTACCATTGACATTGACATTGACATTGTTGGTGTGAGTTCTGACAATTTGTCGTTTTTTACTCCCTTTCCTTCGAATGTTAAAGACCACCCTCACCGTTACTACTGCGCCCTCCCATGTCGCCTTCTCGCTCTTGTCGTCAATATAAACCAAACAGCCGACTGTGTCCCCAAACCCGAAAGCAAATTCAGGTGAGTTGGTAGATGACAACCACCTGCCTGATTCCAAAATCTGCCCTGTGGCACACAGACCGACAGATCCTTTCCAGCTGCCAACCAAGGTGTTCAGAGGCATGTCGAGGGTGGAGATACCTATACTCAAGCTCGCGAGCAATTGTCCGTCCCCGCTCTCTCCATTTCCGACATCTCCAGCGCCACCGCCTCCACCGATTTCCATTTCAAAGTAGACGTGCTTGTTACGCAGTAGCGGCAGGGCACACCTGGTGGAGCTGTACAAGTTCCCCTCCCCTCCGCCACCGTAAACCCCTTTGCTAGCGCAGTGCTGCCCGCAAGTGAGTACTACGTCCCCGCTCGTGTCGCTTGGGTTGAAGACAGCCAAATTTCTGTAGCCCCCATTCTTGGAATTCAGGGCACAAGTTCGTGTCAGCTCATCCTCTTCCTCGGCCAACTTGCTAACACGGAGCTGGTCTCGTGCCAGGAACAGTACATTCTCGGCAAACAAACAGCTGCGATTCAACACAAATTCCCGGGCATTTGGTGTGGGGGGAAAGGACTGGGGAGTGCACATGAAGGGAGAGTTGGAGGAATCGACGCTGGTGCTCGATGCTCTGCCATTTTCATTTTCATAAAAGCCATTTTCGTTGCTGTGGTCTTGGATATCTTGGATATCTTGGATATCTTGGATATCTTGGGTGTCTTGGATCATCATAAGTTCGTTGTCGCCAGTCGAATTCGCCGGTGACGGCATCCCATTCGGGGGGATGCGAGTATCGGTAGCCTCGAGATCGAGGTCATCGCTGAGGCCGTTGCCGTTGCCGTTGCCAAGTGCAAGGCCATTTTGATCTTCAACGATGGGCGAGAATGAATTGGAATTGGCTTCTCCTTCTCCTTCTCCTCCATCATAATAATCCACAAAGTCAGACTCAGCGCCCTTGGAAATGATTCTGACCCTCCTTTTTGTTCGGTCATTGTCGAAAGCATTTGTACCTGCGGCGGAACCCCCCTCCTTCTTCACCTTCACCTCAAACATCTTCAAACTAATGTCATAGTGAAGCATGCGCTTTAATCGTTTTCGTTGCGTGCGCGAGAGCCCGTCGCCGCCTTCCCCCTTCCCCCCCCCGATACTGACGTCTCTCTCTTCGTAGCGTAGCACCTTGCTGGTGTCGTTGACCTCGTCAAGCTTCCTTAAAATCCTCAACTTTCGCTGCTTCTCCTCTGAATCCCACCCAGTCATCATGCTCCCAAAGGTGGAGCCAAAAGAGTTCCGTCGTTTCGAGCTCCTTTTCTCTGTCGCAACGGAGAACTTAAAAGGGCTGCGAACACGCGAATTTGTGCTGAGATCTCCGCTTCGCTTGTCGCCCCCCACCACGCCCCAAACCATCCTCCCAAAGCGATCTTTCCTCTCGAGAATCCCGTCGTAGCCGCGCCGCACGTTGGCGCTCACACGAATGGAGACATATTCCTGAACATCTTTCAAAAATCTCAGCACGTCTGCTACCGTGAGCGACTGCAACCACCCGTAAATGCGCCCGACATTGTTGCTGATGATATAGAGACTCGTTCTAACAACGCTTCTTGTCAGCTTCAAAACTGCCCTCGAGGTGGTGAGGGAGGTGGAGATCGTGCCAGTAAATAGTTCCAGGACAAGGGATAGAGGTATGCGGCCGTAGACTGAACGGATTATTATTTGGCTCGGTTTGCGCGAGATGCGTCGTTGTCGTCGCTGACCATCAGAAGTATTCTTGCCCGATATTGACGGCGATTGAGGCGAGGGGCTTTTTGAATTTGGCATCGCGGTCGAGAGTTCAGGATTGACATCTGAGTCTGCCGCGCAAAAAGAAGCTGTAGCACCCAGTCTCGAACGCATCCCAGAGGGATGCTGCTGGTTCTCTATGTCTGACTGACCATCATCCCCACGCTGAAACATCCCTTGGGATACATCATGACCTCTAGCATTGAATTCATACAAACTCTCCAGAGCATCCAGAGCTCCAATGTCGTTTAGCGACAGATAACCAGCAATGTGGTGACTGATCTCCAGAGAGGAGAGCATAGGCGAATCCATGAGGTCTAGGCTGGGGCACAAGAGGTGGTTTCTGGACAAGATACTGACAAATTAATCGATCAGACAGACCTCTAAAATATCAATGCGCAGGAATATGCCATTAAAATGTAAAAATTTGTATATAAACGTTTTTTTTTGAGCAGCAAAAAGTTTCGCTTGGGGAGGGAGTTTGTAAAGCTCCTGAAAGTTGCCATACGCCATGCCCCGCATATAAACCATCAGCAAAATCACCACCATACCTACCTTGAGAGAAAATTGATTTTTTTTCTCGTCGACAATGCCGTCTATACTCGACAAATCGATGCCGAGCGTGTCGTCTCCACATCGACATGCTTTCAATCTTACCAAATCATCGAAACCGACAGCGGCCTCGATCACTGAAATGCGAATTCCTCGATATACGATTGATGATACGACATCTTTCAGTCCCATGGACCTCGGGGAATACAATTCAGTGTCACAGCACGATGAATACAAATCAAGGGACCGAAGAGAAACCGAATTGCTGGCAACTCCGCTCGATATAATGAAAACGATCGATGAGTCTAAAACAGATGAGCGGGACCAAAATCAACAACTCTCTCACTTGATGACCCTTCTGAACCCCGAATGTTCTCTCAGATACAGCTACTACAAAATCGTGCCACTATCATTTTCTTGCGACGAATTGAACAATTCCAAGACAAATTCGTTGATCAAGATGAAGATGGCAATTTTCTCTCAAAACTGCCAGGCACGCTGCTCAGAGTTCTTTTCATTTTCTATGAACGACGGGGGTAATCCCCCGTGTGCGATTTTTCAGACTCCTCACTCGGAGCCCTATTCGAATTTCTATGCGGTTGTCATTGTGCAAAAGATACTGACTGCTCCTTCATCAATTTTGGGGAGTCCGTTTAAGAAAACGTGGAATTCCACCTCTGACGCTGACAGCAACAAGACGGTGATGACGAACTTTGCCTACGCAATCATTCCTCTAGAAGTGAGCAATCTCCCGATTACAGAGATAGCGGTACCACTTTACAAGCTCAACCCTGGTTCTTCTCTGCTTCCGATTCGTCGACACCTGAACTCGATGCGGTCGGCCTCTCATCCCTCCCCTCAACCTCCTTCCTCCTCTCATTCCAGAACTCGCAGCTCTTTGAATTCCTCACCCTCGCTTAACTCTCTTATTGCCAACATGGGCCATGAACCCGAGGAAATTTTGCTCAAAGGCTCTCGCTTGAAAGTTCAGGCTAATGAATTGTCGTCAACTTCGACCTCGACACACTGTTTCAATTCTTTGCACCTGTTTGATTGGTCGCGTGGGCCGTCAAAGTTTCAGATCCCAGATGCACCGCCCACCACTTTCGTACCGTACTATCCCCTCGAGAGTGGGTCTAGTTCACCTATCTCGCCCCCAATCATTCACACATGTGACACGTCATCGACATTTGCTCACAAGCTTCTTCTTTCACTCAACAATCTCGAAAAAATCCCTAAGGGTGGAAAGACAATTGTAATAAAGACGGAGCTTCGAAAATTCTCCTCTAGCTCCCCGGAGGAACGAATAAAGCTATCAGCACCGGTCGATGACGCAATTTTTACTGACTCCACCTTCTCGTCTCATCAATACTCTTCTGCGAGTTACCACGATGTCTCACCATCATTCAATGACGAAATCAAGTGCAAACTTCCTCTCGATCTGGATACTGATGGCTCTGAGCGTTACGCTCTTGTATTTTCCTTGTATCATTTGTCTTTCAAAAAATCAAGTCAATCCAAGAGGAGGAAGAGCGAGAACAGCGACGTCGGCAATACTTTGGAGCTGCTGAGTTTGGGTATTTTACCAATCTTTCACCCTGACAACAACCTGCAATTGATCGAGTCAGGAATCCATCGTGTCAAGATCAATTTTACAATGATTGACGATGTCCTTCACCCGCTTCCTTCTACTCCTTCATACTCCAAGGTCCAACAGCCGACATTACTTACGGTGTCGGTGTCAACCTCATCGTCACTCTGCTCCGAGACAAACCTTATTGCTGATTGCTTCCAATTCTACAAACGGTGCGGAGCGCCGAGAAGGTCGGCCAGTCCGCCAGAATCGTCAGCAGCAGCGCCCGAAAGTCCGCCAGAATCGTCAGCAGCAGCGCCCGAAAGTCCGCCAGAATCGTCAGCAGCAGCGCCCGAATTGTTTCTGAAGGCCCTCTCTAACCTCCCTCTTGCCCCCGTGGAACTCCTCTCCGAGCACCTTCTCAAAATCCTCAGAATTCTTTTCACCGCTCAACTGGTTGGCTTGGACTCGACGACCGCAAGTGTCAATTTCTCGGACCCATCTTCAGTCAATGAGGTCCGAACTCAAGCATTGATAACAACAATCAAGATTTTGATTATCGTCGAAGCTCATTTTGAGAGCCAGGGCGTCAGCAAAGAGGACTTCACTGGTTTGGTCACTTTACTGCTAGTTGATTTGCAGGAAGACGTCATTGTTGATACTGAAGGCAGTAGTGATAACGACGATAGCGACAGCGATGATAGTGACGACACTGGCGTGCATGGGGCAGCTAAAGAATGTAATAATTCTGAAAATAGTGGTCCAGAAGGTCCAGAAGTGGATAAGGCGCTGTTCAAGACGCTCATTAGAAAAACAAAAGTTGCGAACGACGGTTTTGTCCGCACCAGCGTAACAAAGCTTGCAAACAGACCAGTTTCGGAATCATCAGCCACACTAAATAGAATTGACGAGTTCTCGCCTTCCACTCCTCCTACTCCTTCTCGCCCTGTCAAGAAAGATCCACCGTCTATCCTTCTGAAAACTCCCCGGCAAAAATCAGAACCCAGGCCGTTAACTTTCTTGCAAAAGGTGGAAAAGAACCTCGGAATGGTAAATTTCAAAGATTTAAATGCGACTGACGATGTCGAGGAAGATACGAAGATTGGAAAGAGACATCGGCGGGCACGTTCGCTCAATTCCGGTAATAGTATCGACTGGGCAATTACAAGCAGCGTAACAAGCAGCGACATTGATGCACAGCTTCGCTGCCATCGGCGCAGCTCAGCATTGGAGACAAACGTTGAGGAAGGTTCGATTCAGCAATCTTTCTTCTACAGTTCTCTGCTCGAGAAGCTGTCCGATCTAACCCTTGAAATTGAGGTCCCAAGGAGCAATCCGATACCCATGCATCAACGAGGCCATAATAAAGCAGACTCTACATCACACCCTCCGAACCTCTTCGAGGTAATTATCTTTCAGTTTGCTCACCTCCTCTCCGAAGATGAGGCAGACAGATCAGAATTGCAAGACTCGATTCGCATCGCACCGATTCTTTTGGGTGTCTCTCTCAAATTTTTGGCAGCGAGGGTGCTACACTCTCCCCCCACTTTTGACAGACACGTGCATCTCTCACCTGCTCTCTTAAGTTCCCTGTCCACGATAATCACGACCCTGGCGACTGAATGCATTTCTCGTGCAGACGTATCCCCCCCCCATCGCACATGCAACGAGAAGCTTGTCGAATTTATCTCAAATCTGTTTGAATTTCTGCCCATACCCCAGATCAGTCATATTATATACGCATACGCTCGTACTTTGACGGCTTTCTCGGCTTCTCCTGAACTTCTGATGACCTTTGCCGCGAAAATATCCCAGAATTCAAGTTACACAAGGATCAACCAACCCTTCACAAGTAGGTCATCTGTCTCAGAGCACATGAGAATTCTCGACACACTCAAATACGAACAGGATCCTTCTGAGAAAAAAGCAAGAATCGCTTACTTTGACCTTCTTTTGACCAAGATCCAAGCTTGCCACTCTGCTGCCGCTGCCGCTGCTGCTCCTCCCGTCGGCGAACTCTCCCCTCCCCCCTCGCATTTTCTTGCGCAGATATTGTTTGAGCAAATATATCTTGTGTCGCAGACTCACCACACGGCCACCCGAACCAAAGCTGCCAATATTCTGCTGACTCTCCTCAAAAACCATTCCACGATTTCGAATCCTACGCATAGCGTTAATATGTATTTGGTCCCTATGTTTGGCAGTTTGTCTACCACTCCGGCGGAACAGTTCTATAGTCGAAGCCTTTGTGCGAGTTTCGCATACGTTTTGCAGCAAGCGAATCCCGACCTGCTCGCTTCGATATACCGCTACTATATCAAGAAGCGAAGTATTGTCAATGTGATTCTTCTTCTAAAAAACACGCTCATCAACACAGAGTATCGCCGGCATGGCGACGAAACAAAACACTCTGACAACGCCTGGCTCTCGCATGATATCAGTCGTGTAGTTGCCAAACAGATGAGTGTGCTTCTTCGCGAGTTTGGTTTCTTGTTGTTTCCCGACCTGAAGGTCGATACGGCGAGGGCCGTCGCCAAGAACCACATTCTGAATTGCTCTGATGCATTTTTGCGAATGCCTGTAGGTGTCGGCATCGACTTTACCATCAGCGATGTTATTACCACAACACATCACATTTTGGACGTGCACTTATTTGCGCTTGCCAGCAATCAGTCTGATCATTCTATAGAGCTTTTTATTAAGGGGGGCACAGAAGTGCTCAAGCTTCTGGGAATCCGTTTGTTCCTGCGTGCTAATGAAAGAAATGACTCGCTGCAGCATTGGTGCCGCGTTCTTTTGTTTCATTCGGGAGCGAAAAGGTCGAGAGTGAGAGTCATGGCTGTGGACATGTTACATCTGATCATGCGTACAACATTCAGCGCATTTGGATCGCTATCTAAAATCCGGGTGCCGATAGTTGCAGTCTTCTTCAGCGTCATGAATCACTTTTATCCTTATGATGGCGACGTAAATGATGACCTATCTTACTTGAGCGGTTTCATGCTAACGCTCGACCGCTTTGCCGAAGGGACTGCGAGCAAGAATCAACAGTTTCTGGCGAGCCTGAAGCACCTCACGGCCCAGATGAGATTGCTTTACGACTTCTTCGTTGTAACCAAATTTATGAGGCGAAAATCATTCGCCGACCCAGAGACTGCGGAAGAGACGACAATAGCTGTGATCGAAGAGGTCTACATGCCTAACGAGCTCCCTTTCCTCCGCTTTAAGGCTACTCGAATCCTCACAGACCTCTTGAAGAGTCGAGGAAAGCACCTCGAGATGGCGCTTTGCCACTTGAAGAATTACGAGATCTTGAAATATGTAGTGAAAGGACTCTCGAATTTTCGATGGCACCCATCCCCTTTCAAGCTGTGGGCTCACGATGGCGAAAACGACCGTACAGATATCACTCTGACCAAAAACCAACTCAGAATAGCAATGATCTCCGAGAGCATCGCAGCTGCAACTTTGTTTGAGCATTGCGGGTTTGCGCCTAAGTCGATACAAATGACGGTTGTCGCGGCTTCGCTGTGTGCCAATGAGCTTGATTATGATCGAATGAATGTGCTATACACCAACATTCCGAGAATTTCGCGATCGCCAAATTTTCTTACCGTCATCGCTCAAAATTTTAGCTTGGATTTGTCACATGGTCATCATCACTCCGTTTTTGGAAAATTCTTTCGGGTTTGGTTCTCTGGCAACTGCCCGGCCAACCTCAGAAACAGCGAATTCGTTTATCGCACGAAAAATGACGTCTCCTACGAGGACTTTAGCTTTATAATGCACAGTCAAGTTTTCGCGATTTTGGGAGGCGACGTGAATGGTGACGTGAGAGTGGAGCTCACTATGGACGATTGGAATAAGCGCGAGGTTTTTAAATCGCCACAGAGACCAATAAATAAGGAAGGGTTGGTGACATCGCTGGCGGGACAGAATAGTTTAGTGTTCGATGGTGGGGAGATAACCAAGATTAAGGTGACACCCCTGCGAGCTATTGATGAACAAGAGAGAGAAAGGCGCGGTAGCAGTTGCTTCTTCCGCAGGAAGTTAAGGGATGAAGATGGCGATGGAAATATTGAGGAGATATTCACTAGAGAGGTCGTCAATGATCACGCCGAGATCAGCTCGTTCACCTACACGCAGAACTCTGGCAACAGCAACGTCCGAAGTTCTATTCACTCGAAAGAACTGCGCGTAACCAAGTTGCATGTATCTACGCAATTTCCATCCATTCAGTCAAGGCAGCCCGTTTCATGGAGGGAAGTAACGTACATCAGCATCTTGGACAAGTCAATCGATGACCTTCTCAGCTGGAATTCACTGCTTTACCTAGCCATGGTCAATTGTATCGAGCGGCGGTCGCGAGAAAACGCGGACCTAGGCATCGGTAATTTTTCTCTGCGGATTGTGGCAGATTCTATCCACAAGTCCGACATCAAAGTTGCTGTGAAGCGTGTTGTCGTTGACAAAACATCGACGAATGAGACCAGGTTTTTTGTGAGGTGTTTTTCTGCTTTCATTGAGATGCTGCACGCGTTGATCTGTAAAAATCGTGAGCTTTTGCTGCTATCTGTTGAAGAGGAGGAAGTGAGAAAGAGATGGCAGAATCAACACCAACAGTCACTGCACGAGAGGGAGAATCATGGCAGCGATGATTTCAGCCTGCTTGAAAATTACGAAGAAAGTTCGAGCACGAATATTCACCACACGAAGAGCGATAGCATGCACAAGCAGTTGTTGAGTGTAGTGGGAGTCCAAGCGGAGCTTCAGCGAGCGCTCATTCCTGTTGCCAAACTGTATTTGACGCTCACCAACCAGCATATTCTCGATGCCTACGACCCGAACGACGAATTTCTCAAGCTGTGCGCATCATTACAGGGCGTTTATTTTAGCGGGGGAGGGTACAAAAGCTTCAAAAACGCAGACAGGTTTGGGGTTTTCCCCAAGGCCTGGTGAGTACTGTAAATAAATGCATAACCAAGTCTGAAGATTATGTCAAGGACAATATTGTGTCAGTTAATAAACATATCCATTCATAACAATTATTATCTGCGTACAGCGGGTTAATTGGTTCCATTAAGCCTCGACTTGGGCGTTGGTGTTATTCGCAATATTCGTGCGGTCACCCATGACAACTGCCTCCCCACCCTTTTTGGTGGCCTCCCTCCCCGCCTTTCCGAAGGCCTTGGGGTTGATTGTGACGCTCTTGGTGCAGTTATTGGTTTTGTAAATTCCCACTAATCGATCGGCGAGCTCGAACATGTTGTTTCGGAGACTGATAATGATGAACTGTGCGTTTTTGGTCCTCTCCTTAATGTAGTTGGCTACGATGGAAACGTTTTTGAAGTCAAGGGCTGCATCGATTTCGTCCATGACGTAAAGGGGAGTTGGCTTGAAGTGGTGGAGGGCAAACACGAGCGCCAGAGAAGAAAGGGTCTTTTCTCCTCCGGACAGGTTAGCGATGTTCTTCCATGATTTCTTGGGCGGTCGAACGCTGAAGACGATGCCCTCACTGAAAGGATCGAGAGAGTCGACAAGCTCAAGTTCCGCATCTCCTCCGAGGGTGATCATTTGATACATCTCCTTGAGCTTGAGGGTGATCTGGCCAAAACCGTCCATGAACTTCTCCAGTCGGAGTCTTCGAAGCTCATCCCACGACTTACGCGCCTCATTTCGCTCCTCCGTCACCTTATCAAGCTCTGTTACGCGGGAGAGATAGTCTCTCTCCTTCTTGCGGTACTCCGCAATCGCGCCCATGTTGGCGTCCTTAGCCAGAGAGTCTCGTTCCTTCTCAAGAGTGTTGATTTCAAACTTGAGCTCGCTACGGTCAAACTGGCTAAGGGCATTTCGGGCGAAGGCAGGAAGCGTCTTAGAGTGCGTATTGGAGTATTTAGTTTTGCTCTTATCGTCAGCATCATCGGCCTTGACTTCATCAGAGTCAACTTCCATCTTGTCTTTTTCATTGTCATTTTCTCCCTCCTCCTCCTTCTTCTCGCCTTCCCCATCCTCCTCGCCCTCGTCATCGCTCACATCAAACGCTTCATCAGTTTTTTCTCCCTCGTGCAGCTTATCGACCTCCTCCGCCCAGAACTTCAACCTGTTCTCGCCCTCCTTAATCTGGTTCTCAAAGGCATCGAGCTGCGCTAAGATATCGACCTCGCTCGACTTAATCTTGCTACTCGCCTTCTTAAGTGTCTCAAATTCTTTTGTAACGGCATCAAGCTGTAGCTTCTTCTCCTCAGCCGCCCCTTTCGCCTTCTCAAAGGCCTGCATGACCACAAAAGCCTCGTCCTCAAGCGACTTAAGCGCAGCTGTGTCGGTCTCAACGGCCTTGTTCGCCGACGACACGGACTCAGTGGCAGAAATCTTAGCCTCATTAGCCTTTGTCACATTATTTGCGCACGTCTTAATGGTAACCTTGGCGGTATTGAGGTCTGTGTTTGCCTTGTTCAAGTTGTTCAAAACAGTCTCGCAAGCCTTTTGTTGAGTCTTGAGCTTGGGTCCTCCCGCGTCGAGGATGGAACGTTGAAGCTTGTTAACCTCGCCCTCAATCTTGCTCGCCTTCATGGCGATCGATGACATTGCCGATTTGCAAGCGGAGACATTCTTCTGGAGTTCAGCAAGCTTTTTCTTATCCTCTGGTGATAGAGTTGCTGCCTTGCGAAGCTCTGGAATCGAGTTGCTGAGGGCCTCACGGGTCGTGTCGCAACCGGAGATCTCCATGGGAAGCTTAGAGAGCGCAACTGTGAGCTTGTTGATAGTCTTCTCGAGAGAACGGATCTCTTCAGTGAGCTCAGCCTGTTGGATACGGTTCTTCTTGAGCTCTTGGAGAGCCTTACCAGCCCGAGCACTGAGTTCAGAGGAATCATCAGCTTCATCGATATCCATAGAGTTAGCAAATTTCTTGCCCTTCTGCGAAGAGAGCATCATCTTGCCGCGGCGAACGCTCTTCCCTCCGCCAGCCATAGTACCGGATTTATCAATCAACTGGCCGTCCATGGTCACCACACGCCACCTCTGCGGCAAATAGGCCCACTTGGTGGCCATATCGAGATTGGGGGCAACGATTGTGTTGTGCAAAGCCAAGAAGAGTGCCGGTTTGAGGGCCTCGTCGGCCTTTATCAGATCAAAAAGGCGGTCGGCCCCATCTGGAGTTTCAACTTCGGCCTTGTGCCTATTATTGATGTTCTTCGTTACCTTGTCAAGCGGGAGAAAGTTGGCACGTCCCAGCCCATACTTGCGCAGGAAAGTGAGGCATTTTTGGGCACCCTCTGCTGTTTCGACAACAATATTGTCGAGAGTCCCACAGGCTGTACTGATAGCGACATCGTACTTGTCGTCGATAGTGGCCAAGTCGCCCAGACGGCCCAAAATTCCGGCCTTGGACAGTTCTCCACCTTTCTTGGCGGCCTTGAGAATACCTTCGACGGCAGCACTTCTGGATGTATTCTGGGAAGCACTCGCCAAGGACTCCTCCGCACGAGCGGTGAATTCAGCGTGCTGCTTCTGCAGCTCAGACTCCTTCTTCACAAGAGCACTGAGCTCCTTCTTAGCGACGGGAAGGCGGGCCTGAGCGGTCGCAAGTTCGTCCTCTGTCTCGGAGAGAGTCGCCCTTAGCTTCGACTGCTTGGCGTCAACAGAAGAAAGCTCCTTCTCAGCCTTCTCGAGCTGCTCCTGAGAACGAGTTGTTGCATCTGTTAGGAGCTTCACCTCCGTAGTAGCAGTGTCGAGATCGTTCTGGAAAGTGGCACGCTGTGTTACGATTGTACGGTGATGGGGGTAAGTGGGGGTGATTACTTTGTGTCAGTCATTTGATACAGAAACAAGAGCTCTCGCTACAAACACACACTCACCTCTTCCTTGATGGGAGCAAGCTCAGCAGTCTTGACCTCTAGCTGGGCGCGGAGCTCCGCAGTGACACCCTTGAGCGACTCGTAGATAGCCTCAAGCTTGGCGTCTTCCTCGACCTTGTCAGCGGAAAGGGTAGTGATCTTCTTCTCCAGCTTAGGGATGGATTTCTCAGCCTTGTCGGACTTGTCTTGGTTCTCGGCGACCTTCTCATCCTCGTTCTTGATCTTGTCCTCAAGTTTCTTGATGTTGGCCTTGCCATGCTTAATGTCTTCACGAAGCTTGATATCGCGGCGCTCGAACGCGGCGAACTCGTCCTTGGTGGCCTTGAGCTCAGCGTGAAGGGAGTCGTACTCGGCAGTCTGGGCATCATAGCCTGCCTCGATCTCCGCCACGCGGGCCTCACTCTCCTTAAGCTTCTCGCGCTCTGACTCCAAGCGGCTCTTGACCTGGTCGTTCTTGTTTCGAACTACCTGAGTCTCGTCGTCAACCTCCATGGCGTTCATCTGGAAGACGATGTTCTTCTTCTTGCGGAGCTCCTTCTCCTTGCCCATGAAGGCCTCCGCCTCCACTTTAGCTCCCTCCAGAGCCTCCTTCTCCTTCTCGACTGCTTTGACCCGGTTGAGCTTCTCCTGGCGCTGTTCAGTGAGAGTCTCAACAACTTTCATCTGAGCGTCGGCATCTGCGACGTATTTGTTGGAGCCAATGATGTCCTCAAGATATTCAAGAAGGCCTTCATCATTCTCAGTCTTGCCTTTTGGGGCCATCATACTGATCATCTCGACCTGTTGTGATGTGAGATTTTTTTGACGGTGAGTAAGTTGATTTTGAGTAAGTTGGGTTGGGTTTGTTTGCTTTTTCTTTTGGAAACAGATAACATCTGAATGCTAACAAGCTGTTGTCAAATATCTTACCTCGCCCTGCAAAATCAAGAACCTGTTGTTGTCAAGATCGATTCCCTTGTCGCCAAGGTAATCAGCAACGGTCTTGAAGGTAGCTTTCTTTCCATTCAAATGGTAGCTGCTCGAATTATCGATGTTGGCCATTCGGGAGACAACACACTCTGAGCCCTCCACCACATCGTAGTCCTCATCACCGCTACCGGTGTCAATGATCTCGTGGAAGTACACAGTCACCTGGGCGAACTTTAGCTCCTTGTCGCTACCCTTCTGGAAGTCCGTGCTGCTGTGGATTAGCTCGGAAACCTTGTTCAGGCGCAGCTTCTTTGCCCTTTTGCCAAAGACAAACAGCATGGCATCAATCACGTTACTCTTTCCCGATCCATTTGGGCCCACCACGGACGAGAAACACTTGTGGAAGGGTCCAATAGAGCGAACACCGGCGTATGACTTGAAATTCTCAAGAACCTACGCGGCAGACGGAAGCAAGGGAGAAAACAGGTAAGGGGGGGGAGTGAGAAGAAGCGGGGGAGGGTCAAACGGAGATCAAACGGAGATCCCAGATAATTTAAGCGAACGTAAGCCGCGGCAAACACTTTTGGGCGACGAAATACACCTTTAAGAGAAATAAAAAAAAACACAGGGGACCACAGCTAGGCTCAACCGTTCGAATTGGCGAGGCTGTATTCAAGCAATGGGGAGGAGCCAGGTAAGACAGGGGGAGATTACTTACCATTTTCGAGATCATCAACCTCGGAGGAGGCCGTTCGGCTGCATTTTGGGAAGCCATTGTGAATGTAATGGCGTGTTTGCAATTAGGCCGAAAAAGTCATGCGCGGGCTCGGCCTGCTCTCCAAATTCTGGCAAGAGATCTTGCTTGTAGGGCCTAAATCTACTAATACTCGTCCTCTGACAAACTATAAAGTAAAGTGACGGATTCACAACAAAAATTTCTTTAAATTTCAGTGCTTAAAGCACCCGTCTGCTCCTCAGCAGGTCTTCAACAATCTTGTTCTTTAACCAGCTTGGTTTCATACGACTATCCATTCGCCCCACCTCCAGTGGCTGTAGTTTGATGAGCTCCCTCGTCGCGGAAGAGCCGCCCAAGCTAACCCCTTTGAGTTCAGCGAGCAACTCTTCTGCTTCGCTGCAAGATTCTGACCGAATGTTGGACTCAACATTGGTGAAGGAGTCTCCCTTGCCTATGAAAGCTTTCCCAGTCGAGTCCGAGACAGGTCCCGTTGAATACAAGCGCTCTATATCTCCTTCGACGCCGAAGCGGCTCGAGCAGCTGACGGTGAGTACCTTCCCCAATTCTTGTTTCTTGTTCTGATCTTGTTCCTTGTTCCTGTTCTGTCTTGCTCCCCGCAGAGTTGAATTTAACAGATCTACGCGAATTTGTCACGTGTTTCACAGTCCCAGATGTCCTTTCGAATATCCGAATCACCATTATTATCAGCCACGTATTACATTGGCATTGACGACGACGGATCATTTAGCAATCTAAAGCTCAGTGAGATAGAGAGCAGTGTTGCTGAGTTGCACAAGATTGCTTCTGGTATTGGCGCGACAGTCGATGAGGTCAAGGTCAGTCCGATACCAACCTCTCCTTCGCACGCATACGCGATTGCGACGGTATCTAAGCGACACCGTTCATCCCCTCGTGACGTGTTCACAGAGAACACGTCGAAAAGTCTTCGTGTCGCTGTCTGTGGCAATGTGGATGCAGGCAAGTCCACGCTTGTCGGGACGCTCTCCAGCAACGAGCTGGACGACGGCCGTGGCCGATCGAGGATGATGATAATGGTGCACCGCCACGAGATTACTTCTGGCAGGACGTCTACGTCCTCTAACCACCTTGTGGGATTCAACGAGACAGGCAACATCATCCCCTCCAACAAGTACAACACAGCTAAGAAGGGGCCGAAGAAATCTGAGGCGGAGATTGCTGGTCTTGCCAATCGCCTCGTTACCTTCGTGGATCTCTGCGGGCACGAGAAGTACCTCAAGGTGAGTATGCGAGGAGCTCGGTATGCGAGGAGCTCGTGTGTCTGAACCACTTTGTCTGTCACCCTCAAGACCGACATACTCACCCGCATTCTCATGCTCACACTGCCTATCACCAACAAACTCGAACAAATCGGGCGTTACACACATTTTATTACACACATTTTTTTACACACATTTTTTTACACACAATGTTCAACACAATGTTCAATCCACAGACCACGGTATACGGTATCAGCTCATCGATGGCTGATTACGCCATGGTACTCTGCAACTCGCGTCAGCCACCGACACACATGACGGCACACCACCTAAATCTTGTCTGTGGTTTTAACATTCCTGCTGTTGTTGTCTTGACAAAGAGCGATGGTTGTCCTGAAGATGTCATGAAGAGCACTACCGATGAGATATGTTGCCTACTCAAGTCCCCCGAGGTTCGACGTCGGCCCTTCTTCGTCAAGACAAAGGAAGACGTCATGACTGTGCTTGACAAGATGCACGCCATTGCCCCTATCATCAAGACGAGCTGTGTAACAGGGGAGGGCCTCGACCTCTTGAAATTGCTGCTACACAAGCTTCCAAGGCGGCGAAATCACGAGAAGAAGATGGACCGGACTTTTGAGTTTCTTATCGAGGAGATTTTTAATGTGACCGGTGTTGGGTGCGTACTTAGTGGCTTTGTCAACTCTGGTGAGCTGACATTGGGCGAGAACATCAGGATAGGACCTACCCACGATGGGACCTACTTGGATACAGTTGTCAAGGGAATCCACGTCTGTCGCGCTCCCATGGAGAACATCAGGGCGGGCCAGAATGCTTGTCTGAATGTCAAACTTGGGACTGATGAGAAGAAATTATTGCGAAAGGGTCAGGTTGCCATAGGAGCGAAGGGAATCGGTGGCGGGAAAAACAAGACTTCTGCCCCAAATGCGGCGGTTTCAAACTCCTCCGAAGGCCACCTTTGCTGTAGCGAATTTATGGCAGAGATTGTGGTGCTGAAAGGGGCTAGCACAACAATCCGCAAGAATTACCAGGCTTTTCTTCACATTCTCCACATTAAGCAGTCGGCCAGAGCAGTGGACTTCTCGCTAATCGACGCGAACGGTGACATCATAAAGAAAGACGAGAAAGAAAACAGCGACACGCTTAGCAGCAGGCCGAATATTGTTTTGAGACAGGGGAACAGGGCTCGAGTGCACTTTGCTTTCTGCTCTCGCCCCGAGCGGATACGGGTTGGGATGAAAATAATGTTCCGCGATGGGTTGGTGCGAGGTGCTGGTGTCATCAAGGAGGTTTATCCACACAAGGTAGGCACAGCTATCAACCAAAAAAAACCCAAGTAAAATGAAGTTTGATTTACTGAAGAATTATGCTTATTGCAATGTTGCCGCGTCAATGCCCTTTCTTCACAAAAACTTTGACACAGGTCCATTCCTTTACTCCCAGCAGATATAACCACCTCTCTGTTGAGAAGCCGTCTTTTGTCAAGGAATGAGAAAATGAATAATGAATAATATGTGAATGTGAAGCAAGTTGAATACTGTTCACAGATATTAAGACTCACTAAAAGCACGACGATCAGACGATCAGTAGAAGGAGCTAAGTGGAGAAGTTGGGTTTTTTTTTATTTTTTTCCCCGCTTTTTTGAAAAAAAAAGAGGAGCTTTTTAATTTGATATTTAAGAAAGAAAGAGAGAGGGTTCAGACAAAAAGAACGCACTTTCTTTCTGTCCGAAGATGACTTCTCCAACGAACATTAAGGCTAAAAATTCACCCCAAGATACATCCTCTTCCCCAACTACACAAGCTCCTGATTCCCTTGACTCCCCCTCCCCCTCCCCCTCTACAGCAACTCCTTCCAACCAATCACCCGACGACACGAAGGTAAATAACATGACTGCGACTAGAATACACTTGCAAACTGCGCTAACCCACCTCCCTTCTATTAACCTACTCTTTTTTTTCTTTCAAAATCCGAAGAGTACGACCGAGCCTGAGATGACAACAGGGGCTGTCGGCGCAAAGACCGTCGATACAAAGGCCCTCGACATGAAAGCCGTTCTCGCTAAGGCGATGAGAGACCCCGAGATTGCGAAGTCATTCGGTAGCCCCAAGCTTGCGCCCATCACCAAAAAGATAATGTCTGACCCGAGTTGCCTAGAAAATCCAATGGAATACTTTAAGGAGGAGCTAGCTGCTGACGACGAGCTCGCGGCAATGGCCGCCAAGCTCTTGCCTAAGCTAAAGCAAATCATCGAATCGCAGCCAGCGGCAAAGGAGAAAATCCCAGCAAAATCTCCATCCAATTCACCTCCCAAAGCAACACCTTCATCAGACACGACCCCCACAGCTTCGTCTTCCACAAACACATCCCCCACCGATAAATCGGCATATGATAAGACATCAACATCTCCAAAACGAATTGATCGCACAGTCGTCGGTCGCAGCACCGCACAGCGAAAGAAAAAAATAATCTTCCAGCCGTCCAAACCCGTTGCAGTTACCATTTTGTCTGGGTCATCTTTACACCACGCGACCCTGGAATCTGCCAAGGAAGTGTTCGCTCGCATATCTTTCAACGATTCGGAAACATTTGAGACCTCACCCGCTAAGGAGAGTACCAAAAAACATGAATCAATGGAGGGCAGGCACGTTACATTTTCGTCTGATCACAATAACTCCCACACCTTCCTCCTCCCTTCCTCCCCCCCTCAGCTCTCTTCTCTCCTCAAGACCACCGTAAAGGTCACTCTTTTGCGCCGATCTCCACGAGATAAGTCTTCTGAAGATGCTGCCATTATTGGGGAGGCAACGATGGCCCTTTCCGAAATAGACTTTGATGCTGAAGACGGGATCACAGAGGTGGAGCTCGAGAAAGAAAAGGATGGAAAAGTAAAGAAGGGGAGAGGTATTGTGAAGTGCCGATTCGTATACGACGACCAAGAAGGAAAGAGAGATACCGTAGAGGTGGCGGCGACCTCGCAGTCGGAGAAGATGACAACGCCGCGACCAAAACCGTCATCGCCTACCACCAGCCCCACTTCAGCTAGCCCTAAAACGACCCCATCATCACCCCCTGATTTTGCTCTCGTGATGAAACGGGCTATGAAAGACCCTAAGATCGCCAAGGCCTTTGCCGACCCCAAGCTTGCGCCTATCACGAAGAAGATTATGCGCGACCCTAGCTGCCTTGCGAACCCTATGGAATATTTCAAGGAGGAATTGGCAGCAGACGAGGGGCTCGCCGCATTGGCCGCTAAGTTGCTGCCGAAGCTTGGAGATCTAACCAAGACGAGGTCTATCGAAGAGGCGAATAGTCCTTATTCGTCACCGGGAGGTTCGAGAACTTCCTCGCGTACTTCCTCTCCTCAGAATGGTAATGACAAGAATAATGGCAGCAAGGACCAAAAAAATGGTGATAGCAGCGACGAAATTGTAGTCAGCAACATGTTCAAGAATCAGCACGATCTCCCTCGACTGCCTCTTCCATCTCTTGAAGACACCTGCGAATTGTTTCTAGAGGTAGCATCGACGGTAGTGAATGAGGACAAATTCAAGAAGACCCGTTCCGCCGTCACCTCATTTCTGTCCACTGCCGGTCCCGAGCTCCACAAGCAGCTCGTCGATATTGATAATCACCCGGACAACAAGGAACTCTCGTGGTTCCACAATTTTCACGACGACATGTACATGGAAGCTCGATTCCCAACCTACATTTACAAGAACCCAGCTGGCGTTATGTCATCGGCCGCCTTCGAGCAGGCAGGGATCGAGGGACAGGTGGACCGCGCTTCGCATATTATTGCCGCGACGTTGAAGTACGTAGAAAAGATTGTAGAGGAGACGCTAGAGCCGGACGAGTTCAAAAGCTTCCCCCTCGACATGCTCCAGTACAAGAGGTTGGTAGCGAGCAACCGGATCCCGAGGAAGAATAGAGACGAATTTGTTGTGCATCCGGATCCCAAGGAAGTGAAACATATCGTTGTCACTAGGGGAAGGGCTTTTTATAAAGTAGCAGTGATTGGTGAGGACGGTGAGCACCTCTCTATCGAGAAGATTAAAAACGGACTGAGGAGGATCGTGAACAAAGCCGAGGAAGACGGGGACGCAGCAAAGGCGGTCGGGGCGCTGACAACGTGCGACCGAGATATCTGGGCTGGAGAGAGGGAAAAGTTGATTTCCATCGCCGACGTGAACGAGAAATCTCTGGCCTCCATCGATACAGCACTCTTTATGATATGTCTGGACCCCCCTACCGACGCCCCAGAGACCCTCGAGACTTCAATGCGGGCGGCCATGCATGGCAATCCGAGCTACAGATGGTTCGACAAACCTGTTCAGCTCATTGTCACAGGCAAAGGAAACCTATGCTCAAATGCGGAGCACTCTTGGGGGGATGGAATCGTCATGGCTCGGTGGGGGGAGGAGCTCAAGAAGGAAATCGAGAACCCTACGTACCGCATGAACGGAGGGGAGAGCTGCAAGGTCGAAAGGCTGACCTGGCAGACGGATGCCGAGGTCGATGATGTGATCACTTCTGCCCTAGAAGATGCCAACAAACTCGCATCGACCTGGAGGGTTACAAGACAAACATACCAAGGCTTCGGAAGCAATTTTGTAAAAGCCGCCGGTTTCTCACCTGACGCAGTATTGCAGCAGGTGTTCCAGCTTGCTTATAGGAAATGCCATGGGATATCGGTCTCACAGTACTGTGTTGCGGCCACAATGGCTTTTAAGGCGGGAAGGAACGACCGAGTAAGGTCAAATACACCGAAAAGTAAAGAGTTTATCGACGCCGTCGTCGAGGGTGGGAGGGAGGAGGAACTCAGAGGGTTGCTGAAAGAGGCGGCGGAGAGACATAGCGCGCTGTCAAGGGGGGCGAGCATGGGGTTTGGGTGCGACCGCCACCTCTATTGTCTGTATAAGCTCGCTGAGCGGGCTGGGGAGGTACCTGAAATTTTCAAAGACGAAGCTTTCACCACGCTTATGACCGACACACTCTGCACCACCAATCTGAACATCCCGTTTATCGAGGCCATGATGGTGAATCCTGCATTCAGTGACTTCACAAACGATGGTGACGGAAAAAAAGAGGGCGACGACCTCCCCAAGTACATGGTTCCGTATAGTACTTTTGGAGACGAAATTAAGTTCATTGTTTGCGGCTTCAAACCCTGCGATGTCGAGAAGTTCCAAGATGCCATCTTCGAGAGCTTGGATGAAATCAAGAGTATCATAGGAAATGCCGAGAAAGACACGAAACCGGCCAAGGCGACTAACGAACCCGCAGTTGAGAAGGCTGGCTCCGCAGGAAACAAGAAAGTTGATATGAAGAAGATCATGGCTCAGGCAATGAAAGACCCTGAGATTGCAAAGGCCTTTGGCAATCCTAAGCTTGCGCCAATCACCAAAAAGATACTTTCAGACCCAAGTTGCCTTGTCGATCCTATGAAATATTTCAAGGAGGAACTAGCAGCGGATAAAGAGCTTGCCGCCATGGCTGTCAAACTGCTTCCAAAGCTCACTAAGCTCATGCCTCAGTCGCTCCCCCCTCGGACTACCAGCCCGTCTGCGAAGTCAGAATCAGATGCATCGTCCGAAAGTATACTCGAGAGCCGCCAGACAATTCAAAAGAAAAAGAAGCAAAGAGTGAGAAAGCCTAAATCGACTCCCACTAGCGCCGACTCCGACACCAACACCAACCCCAACGTCGACGACCTGAGCTCGAGGGCGAGCTCTCCGGCCTTTTCTGAGGCGTATCTCCAAGAAAAAGAGAGCGAAGCGATGGAAGAGGAGATCACTCGGGCGATTGCAATCGCCAATAGGACTGGAGACCTTGAAGATTTAACGAAGCTTACGTCTCTCTTCGGAGAAGGGACCTTGGTCGAGCTCCGGGCAACGGCACCAGAGGCGAGAAAATACATCGAAATGGTAAACAAGCGAGACGAAATGAAGATTAAATTTGCGACGGAAGATACTCTGTATCAGTCAACCGCCGCAAGCCCTACGAGGAAAAAGAAGTCAGCCGGGTTGGGGCGGGAAGTTGCAGAGAACCAACAATCTGATGCAAACAGCAAGTCAACCTCCCCACTCGGCGCAAAGAAGCCGAAATCGAAGATCTATATCAATGCAGATGGAACCCCCTTCAGTAAAGCGCAAATACAATCCTCGAAGAGGCGCGTTGCAGCCAAATTAAAGAAATTATCCCCTCCGCAGGCGGCTATTACAATACAATTGATTTTCAGAGGTAAGACCTCGAGGGACAAGACGAGGAGATTACACCGATCAGCGACAAAAATTCAGTCACTCGTTCTGGGATGGTTAACGCGCAAGACAACATCCAAGGACCGGAAGCGATATAAAGACGCTTTGAAGGAAGAGTCAGTCAGAAACAGGCGTGCAAGAAGAATCGCCGAGCAGAGGGCGGAGTTAGCCCTGCTCCGACGGACTCCAGCATCCCGTTTGATCGATGTTGATAATCGTCGCCAAAATCTTTCGGTTAGAAAAATTCAACGATTTTTCCGGGAGATAGCCAAACGAGGGTGGTTCGTGAAAAAAAGAAAGGCTGAGGCCAAGAAGGCTTCATACAGATCGGTGGTACGCGCAACCAAGAAAAAGACTCCACCTGTATCATCTTCTCAAAATTTAGACGAGTATAATTTGACAGTTAAGGTCGACGATGCGTCCGACAATGAGGAGGAAGCGGAGAATGACGCGATTGAGATGAGCAACGCCAGCTTCTGGGGAGAACAGTCTGTCCTCACCAGTAAAGATACCGGATTTAATGCAAAACATAGATCCTTCGCCCCAGAAGACTCAATGGACGATTTTACTACGCCAATTAAGCATAAAGATAGCATATTGCGTCGTGATCATGTGATCCACACAAACCAGGCGAGTGCTCTTCGTCTTGCAGATCTCCAGCGTCGAGTGATGGCGGCAAGCTACGAACACAAGCGACTGAAAGAAAAGAAAGAGCGTGAGGCCGCTGCAAATCTTAATGGCAAGAACGCCAGGTCCCACGGAGGGGCGAGAAGAGGGTACGAGAAGCTTTTCGAGCTGCAAAATACTGTCACTAACATGCTAGGAGAGCGAAGCCAGAAAGAACAGAGCTTAATGGAGGCGGAAGAACGCAGAAAAAGACGCCTTAATAGGTTCAGGCGTTTGTGCAGCTCTCTTGAGAGTCCTCCAACACTTTCTTCCGTGGACAAGCAGAAATCTCTCCGAGATAACAAGGGAGAAAACAAGTTGAAGGAATTGCTGTCTGGTTACAAGCTTCCGAGATCGCAGAAGGCGATCGAACGGTCCAAAAGGGCCCACCAACAAACTCTCAACGCAATGGAGAAATCAGGCGAATGGTGGAGTGTAAATCTAGAGAATCAGCTGGGAGGTGGAACGGTTGATCTCCGACACGTCGCTCCCGACGTCAACGCATTCGACGAATGGAAAGAGGGGAAAGAAAAGGGTAACCCGACCGTGGACCGCTACAATGACGACGAGGCATCACTTTTTTGGTATGCAAAATGTGTCGCGGGTAGAGAAGAGGAAAAACTCGGTAAGAAGGGAGTTCAAGTGAAGGAGGAATTGTTTCGTCGCACGAGGCTGACGGGCGAAGCTAAAAGTGCTATTTTGGATGCCGAATGCAACAACGTGGAAAAGAGGAAGAGCATGCTCACGCTAAATATCCATAAGGTTTTTGCCCGGCACCAGAGGCTGATTGCCGCCCCGGAAGCCCTCAAGGCAATGAAAGATGGTAGGGAAGGAAGGGTCAACGACGCCGCTGTCAAGCTGCAGAGCCAGTTTAGAGGTATCCGAGACAGGCGAGAAGTGGGAAAGAAGCTCAGCCAAAGTCGAGTTGCCGGAGCGCTTCAACTTCTGGTCAATGAGCTGAGCGGCAACGGGGGAAACAATCGGGCAGACAAGAATGTCAGTGATGTAGCTGGCGTCCTCGGTGGATTATTGGGGGTGTCAAGTAATGTTACCACCACGGCGACGACAACAAATCCGCCTGCGGAGAAGTACGAAACTAGAAGTTTATTCGGCAGCACAGTCAAGAAGCCGCCCAGACATACGCAATCTACGATTGCATCAGCATCTGCATCTGCATCTGCATCTGCGACAGCGACCAATTTGGTAAGCAACACAAGAAAGACAACCAATCTTGCGAACGAAAGCAAATTTACGACGCCGAATGCGAGTCCTGTCAAGCACAGGACTGCGACGACATCGACGCCCAACCTCACTGTGCAAACACGCGATCCTGACCTTGCACCCACGCCTCTCATGAGAGGTATGCTTGTCGACGTTGACCTCGGTCTGGGAGCGGCAGACAAACCGAAAGTGTGGACTCCTGCAAGGATCCTTTCCATAAATCCCAGCGGAGATTGCACGGTCGAATTTGACAAGGATGGGAATACCATGAGCGGAATCCTTCAAAATCGCGTGAGGATGAGAGCAGTTCCTATGCTCACACCCTCCACGGCCGTTCTGGAGCGACGGCAGATGCGTGAAGAAAAAGACAACAGTTACACTCCGATGACCTATAGTGAAGCCAAAATCAGCAGCAGCAATACTTTGAGCACGAGCATCATGACGGTCGATACCCCCGAGTATAAGGACACCCCAATGAACATCGCGACTAATGAGAAAAAAATGATGAGCCGCGAGAACAGCTATCGAAGTGTGCTTACAACTGACAACAAGCCCATGCTCGACGACAGCGCTGTTATGCAAGCGCTGAACCACGCTGACTTAGCCGAGGCAGCCCTTTCACCCGGTCCTAACAGCAGAAGCAAGCGGAAAATAAGACCAAGTGATGACAGTTTGTTTAGCAGTGGTAAGGTGGACGTCCCAGTGCTGAATATGGAGTTGATTGGTTCTGAAGAAAAGGAAGGCTATGTAAGCCCTCCTAGCGTTTCACCAGCGCGTAATATGAATGCGATTGACAAGATAAAGCAACAAGCCAAAGTAATGAAACAACAAAGACTCAAAACAATCGGCAGCGGCCGTTACACTCATAACAACAGTCTTCTCCACCTGAACTTTAGCGACTATGTTAATAGTGCCAGGGTAAGAAGTTTCATCAGTAAGTGTGTCGACGAGGTTGCAAACTCTAATGGGTTAGTGGGAGATCATGTCGACGAGATGTTGAGAAACAAGTCGCTCTTTGGCATTTTTGAGCACTTAGTTAACGGGGATAGCGAAGGAGAAATAGTGATCGAGGACGTCAGGGATGTATTCCGCTGCCTGATGGCAGAGCTTGAATTAAGTGTGGATAGTTTTGGAGACATACACAGTTGCGCAGTATCGCTAGCGCTATTTCTGAGCGGTGCGGACGAGAACGAGGAGGGCGAGAGAAGCGACAGGATATTGCTCAAAGATCTGAAAGAGTTTATCTGCGACTGTAACAGCCATCCGGCAAATGTGAGGGCAATAGCTTTGCACATTGGCAGGAAGTTGGAGATCGCAGGAGGAAAGCTTGGCATCTCAGGCGGCGAGATGCTCAGGCGTGTCTTTGGTGACGTCGGAATGGTCGACATCGACAAATTCAAGAAGGGGCTAAGCAGTCTAAAACCTAAGCTCATGGGGGGCGTGGAAGATGTGGACGACTTGATCACATTCTTGAGGCTTGGGGGCGGGGGACACGACGGAGACTTCATCAGCATTAACAAGTTAGAACAGGTGGGGCTGCCGGCTACGGAAGGAAGCCACAAGCGTCTCCAGGGAATTGTCCGCCACCACTTTGAAAACGACGACAAGCTGGTCAAGAGCTTTGTGCTGCTGTGCAAGGACATGGATTTCGATGACAGTGGGGGTTTGAGCTGGCAGGCTTTTTGCAAGGTCTTGGACAGCAGTACGTTGCTTTTGACTCTGAGCCAAACCTGTCAGCTGTGCACCTTGCTGACGAGGGATATCGGGAGCGCCGAGGGCAAAGGAATAGTCAATTACATGGAAATAAAGAGGATAGCTAAAGGAGAGGTGCTTACAATGCCTCGAATCAACAGGAATTTTGAGCCGGCAAAAATGTTAAACCGCAGTAAGAGCGAAGGAAGTAGCGGAAGTCTGGGCACCAACAGCAACAGCAGCAGCGCAGCAACATCAGGAGGGGGCACCAAGAGCTTGAGCGACCTAAAGAGCAGCAGGAGCAAGCCGAGGCTACTAGGTGCCTCATCGGGGGCGCCTGGAAGGGAAAATATCAGTGACAGCGCCAACAACAGCATTGCGAGTGGGGGGAGTAACAGCAGGAAGGGGAGCACAGGAGGTGGGAAGACATTGAGCAGCCTGAAGAAGGCAAAAAGGGATACCGCCGAGGGCCGCGAGGAAATGCATCTAGCAGCAGTGACCACGAGTGCGCTCAGTACACCGTCCGTCGCTGGTGGTGGAAAAAATAAAGACAGGGACGAGAGGGATAAATTGAGTGTAAGCTTCAAATTCTCCCCGCCAAAAATGTAAATTAAGTACCTTACTGTACACTTTAATAGCTTATATTTATACAAATTGCTCGCCTTAATCTTGCAATCAATGCCAATGGGGCTTCGGACCATCGTCCATTTTTTTTTCCACCTTTTCATCATGATGACGATGATGGTGATGGGGATGACCAAGCTTCGATTCACCAGTCTCTTTCGAGGGACTTTTGCCACTCTCCCGTTTCATCATCCTGTCTAGATCCATCTTGGCGAGATCAAGGAGACTTTCAGCGTTGTCGTCTTCACTTTCAGCTTCGTCTAAGATATCCTTATCTCTAAGCCATGCTACTAGATCCTCCGACTTACTCTCGTCCGGCGTGCCCTTGGTAATGGGAAGAGAAGATGCAGAAAGTTGAGGCTTTTTCTTCGAATCCACCTCCACGTAGGCTTCTGCGTGGTCATGTACCCAATCATGGGTGATGGGGGGAAGGTTATCAGCTTCCTTTTGTTTCATCTCCTTAGCGTGCATTTTCCGCTCTTCTGACTTTACTCGTTGTTGCTTTATCTGTTCTGGCGTAAATTGAATGATAGGAGGTCCACTGATTTTCCCCACAAATTCGTTAACCTCAGCTTCTGTTTTCTGCTTCCCCTCCGCTTCTGCCTTTGCAAGTTGCTCCTCTTCTTGTTTTAGCTTATAACTTGCCTCTTTCTCCTTCCTGATTCTCTCCAGCTCTTGAAGCTTTAACATTTCTAGCTTAAGCTCCGCTTCCCTCTCCGCCATCTTCTGCTTCCTCTCATTTTCCGCCTCCTCCTCTTTCTTCTTCCTCTCCGCTTCTGCCTTTGCAAGTTCTTTCTCTCGCGCTTCTTCTTCTATCCTGGCGATGTGAACTTGATTGAGCCTTAAATTTTCCTTGCGCCTCCGGTCAAACATGTAAATAGCAACGATGATTAATGTCATCGCAACAAAGCTTCCGACGAGGGCGACATCGAGTCCCTCCACTTCATCTTCCCCACCGTCTACAATGTCAATTTTTCCGGCTAAGACATTGTTGCTCAGCTTCGTTTCTTCCATCTCGTTAGCGCTCAACGTTACAAAAGTCAAGCCCAAGCTTTCCACCTCAACGACAACCACCTTGTTGAGCACCTCCAAAGAGGCAACCTCAACACTGGATTTGACAACGTCTGCGGTTGCATTGCTCGCCGCTGCTTCCACAACCCCCCCCGCAGCCTCTTTACCGTCTTCTACCACCACAACATACTCGATCTCGAGTTCAGCTCCTCCACCTTCGCCCAGGCGACGCAAGTGGAAGCGACGTCTCACACTTGTTTCACTGACTCTTGTAACCAGTACCTCGGTAACATTGTAATAAAGCGCCATATCGGCCTCGAAGCGAGGAATAATGTCAACAAACTCCTTTTTGGTAAGACCAGTGATTTTTGACTTCACCTCCACTACAATTACATCCCCCTCGTCGGTGGGCATGAACGTTGGAGCAGTTGAGGGACTCACTGTCGGCGCTTGTGTATATTGTGTAGGTTCAGCGCTTGGCTCAGCACTGGGAATTTCTGAAGGGGCTCGACTGGGGGTTAAGCTAGGCAAGCCAGAAGGGGCTCGACTGGGGGTTAAGCTAGGCAAGCCAGAAGGGGCTCGACTGGGAGCCAAGCTAGGCAAGCCAGAAGGGGCTCGACTGGGAGCCAAGCTAGGCAAGCCAGAAGGAGCCGACGTTGGGGACGCGCTAGGCGCTTCGACGCACTCGCTACCTAAACACGTGCTACTAAAACAATCATTGTTTCCATTGCACGCTTCTCCGACTTCGCACCTCCTGCAATTCAACCCTCCACAGTCTACGTCACTTTCGTCGACATTTTTTGTCCCATCAACGCAGTGGGCGCCCGTGGGGGACATACTCGGTGCCTCACTAGGAGACACGCTTGGCATCGCTGTGGGCGCGCTTGTAGGCGGCGCGCTTGGTTTTTCACTGGGGGAATTCGTCGGCGGTAAAGTGGGAGCACTCGAAGGAGCTTCAGTCGGGGCACCGGAGGGGAAGCTCGATGGTGCACTACTTGGAGCCCAGCTCGGAAAGTCAGTGATCATTACGTCATTATCAGTGATTGAAACATAGGCAATGTCCACCGCCCCCAAAGTAGCACCGACAGGGTTCTCAAGCATGATGGCGAACTTCTCTGCAACGAGACCGTCCCACATGTTATCCATGTAAATATCGATCTCCAAGTCAATCTCAACGACACCCGGTTGGAAAGTGATCGTCCCATTTGAAATCTCGTAGTCACCCCTGGTGCTCAAATCCACCGGTAAGCTGTTGACAGAATTTTGTGCCCACCGTACTCTTGCGGTCATATCTCTGGTCTTAAAGCCAGCGCTGCAGACAGTGGTGTTGTCTCCCAGTCGCTTCACTTTTATGGTTCCTGTAGATCCTTCGCTAAAGGGACCGAAGTTCAAGCGGTCAAATTGTATTGTGGGAGCAACTGGAATTTTGCAGACGCTCCTTGTTCCAGTGTTGCCTGCGCATACATACCCGCTTTCTATTTCACAAGTGGTATCACAGCCATCATCAGTTGCATTGTTTCCATCATCACAAGCCTCAGCAGTTCCTTTTACGCCGTCACCGCACGTGAAAACGACAGGCTGTACTATGATTTCAGGGGCGGATGCCTTTTGCTCCGCTTTTTTAGCCTCAGCTTCCTCAAGAGCCGCGACGAGTGCGGAACTGGCCGCTGCAAGCTCATTGACAGGCATGTCTGCAGGTGGACAAGCCCCAGGGATATTCCGAGTCACGCTCATGGATCCGCCGAGGAGACCTGACGTGTCAACCGAAAACAGCGGGAGGGTTCCATCGTTGGTGATCTTTAGTAGCCCGCTGTTTTTGGCCAAGTAAAAGCGAACATTCCAGCTTTGCGAAGTGTTCGGAATCGAAGCGGCAGCGTTAGAGAAAGCCTCAACTTCACTAATAACAACGCTTCCGATGTCCAAATTGTCTTGGTCAAAAATAGTTAGCAGTTTTTCGGCCATCCAGCTTCCGGAGGCAGCAATATCTGTAGAAGCATCAATTGGTTCTGTCCACCCTACCCCAACGGTATAACTGGACTCGTTAAAAGGAAGAATAGTGGTGTCAAGCCCGAGCCTGAATGAACCGCTTACGCTTGCCATGTCCCCTGTCGTCGCTGATAATGTTACTATCTGCTCTTCGAAAACATAACCTTCCTCGACAACGTAGTCACAAACTCGCGTCACCGTGACTTCTGGATTGTCGGCAGAGTTCTCAGCAAGTCCGTCAGCGACGACTGTCAAAAGATCAAGTTTCCCCCAGTTTCGAGGCGGAGACTTGTCGCTTTTGACAAATTCGACTCCAAACTTCATCTGATGGACACCGCTGAAACCGTCCTTAGTGATGTTCGAGGTGCTGTACTCGACATACTCTCCCCCAAACAATCCTTGGACGACAACTTCGCCGACGGTGTCGAGTGCAAGCAGTGCGTTCTCGATGTCTTCAGCGGTTGCTATCACGGGGATAGGGTCGGAGTTTTCTCCGTTGAAGACAAGCTCAAATTGACCTCCAACGTAACCAACGCCAGCCCCGGCGCTTGGGATTATTTCGACAACTTGCTTCTCAGTTCCCATTGCACAGTCATAAAAGTCCGTGACTTCGACCAAACAGCTTTGACCGTCTCCAAAAAGCACCCCACAAACATCCGTGCAGGTGCTATTGTCACCATTACTCACGCCGCAGGCGTCAATACAAGTCGTCCCATCTCCACCGGGGACTCCGCACTCATCTTCAGGGAGCTCGACTTCGATCGCTAGGACTTCATAACCGAGATCTAGGGTTCCGGTGGTAGCGGAGGTAGTAAGCGCATTGGCTACGCCGACAAGTTCTGCAAAGGAATCCTGAACGGTGGTTACGGTGGCGTTGGTACTATTGCTGGCCGACGACGATCCACTCTGCACAGCTTCTGTATCCTCAGGATCTCCTACTACCTCTTCCTCGAAAACGATAGCATTACTATCTCCTCCCCCATCAGCAGTTGTTGTGCTGTTGAACAATTTGTTCCATTCAGTGGAGTTCACGGAGCAGGGTAAACTGGCATTGTACCGTACGAGAATGATCTCGTCATCAATGGTGACATTCTTGCTGTACGCAGGCACAGAATAGAGTCCCTCGTTACAGTCGCATTTCCCCGACTTGCTGTTGCAAACGCCATTGTTTCCACAATCAACAGATGCGCACACGTCAATCTCGCTGATCTGAAATTCCAAATCCAAACCGTCGTCCCCAGTCTGCAGCATTCTGCGGTCTATCTCATCTTCTTCCAGCCCCATCAAGCTCATCATGCGGCGACGGCGCCTTCTGTTGCCAGGGACAATGTTAGTGACCTTCAACCTGTCTGGATTAATCTGCAAAACAGCCGCCATATTTCTGATGAACGGATCTTCGCGCACGAGCTCTGCGGGGTCGTAAGTATCTTCATAGTCAGGGGGAAGTTGCTGCTTGAAGGATTCATCGAGACAAACAGGATCTACATTATTCTCAGCAAAGAAGGTGGCAAAGTCGACATTGACACCCATTCCAACTGCAACAACATCCAGCTGCTTGATACTGGTGAGGCGATCCCTCCTCAGGACGATGGTGAACATCCTTGTCAGGGGGTTGAGATAAGATGTCCCTGCATCGCTGTCCAAGGTCACATCTTTCTGTTTCGCCGCAGGCGGTTTCATTCTACCATCATAATAACTGTTGACAACCACAGCCTTCATGAACCGGAAGGAAAGGAGTATTTTCGGCGGACCGTCTTGGTGATAGCCAACATAAGACTCAGGATCGAAGAGCTGAAAATGGATAAAGTCTTTCTTAAAAACAGTGATGTCCCCAGTGAACTCCATTCTGTAACTTCCCCGGTTCGCAACAGTGAAGAGTGAAGGCTGAGGGTGAGAGTTTTGCAATGCATTCCCCTCTTGGGGGGGCACACCTACGGTGTAATAGGTGTCTTCGTAAAGCTCAAGCCTAGTTTGGTCGTTGTCAAACAGCGACACGCCAGTCCCTCCGAAGGTCTGAGTGGCAATTCCGACAGGACCGTAAAGAACCTCGCTGCCACTAATAATTTTCTTCGGAACACTCATCATGAAAGTAACCCAGCTGATATCCTTGCAAATGAGTGCGTTATTCTGACTCCGATTCCAGATGAAATCGCATTTGGCGGTAGTACTGACTTGATAACCTCCATTCTTTAATTGGTTGTAGACAACATGTTCAGGGTCGTTACGAACAACACCCTGACGGCGTGGATCCTGAGTAGCACCAAGCAGCTGGTCGTACTCCCGAATCCACCAGAGACAGGAACCGGCAAGATCGGGATTGGAGTACCTGTCAGCGTGGTTCATCCAGTTCTCACAGTCCTTGACGATCCTCGCGGGAATACGATTTCTTCCAGCACTAATGAGCTGCCTCGGCTTACCGTCTCCAAGCTCGTTGAACAAGAATGGCCCTACAACACTACCGTCATGGTCATAAGCTCGGCACCTCGCATATGAGGTTCCAACACCCTCCTTATATCCAAAACCCCGGCTAAAGATAAATTTGGCGTCTTCCGTTACGTTGTGCCACTTGAGGTTCTTGAAGTGGACTGGAGGACAAGTGGGACCTCCGAAAACGACGTTATGCCCACCACCAGCCTCTGGACCGCTGGCTTGCCCGTGCCCGGCCATTTCGTTGCTTATGGCAACGTTTTTACGGCCGCACTCGTCGACGCCGCTAAATCCCTGGAATGCCACACCGTTGATCGTGTGCGATCCGAATCCGTCAATCCCGTACACATATTTTCGCTTTGATAGGCCAAGCCCGTCACTCAGAGGGCTGTAGGCATATCCCGTGTACGATGTCTCAGAAAGCGAAAGACAGCCGGAGTCCTGACCACCAACCGAAAATTGACCACTCCAACTCCCACTCTTCGAACCGTAAAAATCACAGAATTCCTCATCCTTATTTTTCTTAGTCCAGTACTCGCTCTTTCCCACGATGAGTAAGTACGCTGTGCCACCAGGGCTGGTGGCACCGAGAGTGAAACTGTTCTGTGTCGCTGCATCCTCCAGTGGCAAGTCCTTAAAGGTGTATTTCTCTGTCCTTACTTTGACACTTTTGTTATCTTTACCGCATACGCTGGTACCGAGAGCAGGGAACTGTAATAACTGATATCTCGACACAATACCGACACCATTCTCAACTGCCAAAACGTTGTCGTAAGATTCAGCAGTGACACCTGTAAATCCTAAGGAATTTCGGAAGACTTTCACTCCATACTTGTCTCCAATTACATTCAACGATCCTACATTTCCACATGACTCGGTGATAAAACCAGTTCCAGCACCAAACTGGATGTTGTTCACGTAATTTATGCTGTGTTTATTTCCGGTGCAGCTGTGGTATCTCCATCTGACAGCAGTGATTCCACCAGACCAGTAATTGTCCTTAATTGTGGTGATTGTAGATTGTGGCACTTCTACATCTCCCGGTGGTGACGACGAGAATATACTAGTAACGTGAGGACTTGCGCTCAATTTATAGTTTCCACCCCAAAAAATGTTGTTCTCAATCAGCCTAGTGGAGAAAATATGCCCTTGATCTTCTTTCCCTAATTGGTAGTCGCCAAAATCCGCCCCAGCGCCGAACAAGAGGTTATCAGTGAAGGCCAGATCAACCACATTTTGGAAATTGTACGAGTGCTGACCAATTTTCTCGGAGCTGATAATTCCTGCTTCGCCAGAGATAACGTCTCTATCTACAACTCCTACCACTTCCAGAGAAGGTGCTTCCTTAGCCGAAAAGATGATGTGAGCAATAGCCCAGAAACTTCGATTGAGGATTTGGCCACCTTGCTTTCCCATAGCTTTCATTGTGACCCACTTGACAGTCTTGATTATGCCCTCTGGGAAATGCCACTGACCGTATTTTTCAAAACCAACCATCGTCTCATCCCATCCTAATTTTTTCTCCTTGTATGCAGGTCGCGTGAGAATTGTACCTCCCATACCTGCATGGTTCGACCTGACCCCACTAATTGCGTCCCAGAGCGGGTGGTCACCTCCCTCGATTTGGATATTGCGCGTCAAATGGCCAATTCGACTTCTCATGTCTACAAGAATCCCCTCGGGATTCTCCTCGTTGGGATCCGGCTGATAAAACAGACTTCCAATATGGTCCTGATCAAGAGGGCGGTCCAATCGAGCACCTTCGCAGTCGCCATGAATCTCAGAGATGAAACGGTACTCTTCCCGATTGTTGCCCTGGCCACTAGAAGTTATAGCGATCTCATCGCCCACTTCCCAGTCGCAGATCATACTCCCGTTGACCATCAGTTCTGGCAAGTGAGATGTAGCAAAAACGATTTCGTCGTCTCCCACCTTCACGTCAGCCCCAAGAATGCTCGTGGCCACACGTTCGCGACCATTGATGACTAATTCTCCATTGACGTCCATACGCTTCCCGCAGCTTACCATATACCCTCGAAAGTGTATCTCCTCAAAATGGCTGCTGAAAACTGGTCTAGCTCCAAAACAGCCAACTCCGTGGACGTAGGCATCCCCATGTAAACTAACAGTAACCTTTGGACCGGTATAGGGCGCGTTATCTCTTCCAAGGAGGAATTTCCCACCCTTAATGTCGATGAAATAACTGTTGAGAGTAACTTCGATCTTTCCCTCATTTGCGACAGTCAGGGTGCCTCGAATTTCTAGGCTGTTGAGAATAGGGGTGGTCACATCTAAGATTACAGTCCATACGTTTATTATCAGCACATCACTCATTTCCTTAGGAACATCGATGTCAGGATTTCCAGTTAAATTCCATCCAAGGTCATTGCTCCAGAAGAAGGTGTCGTAATCTTGGCTATCGCCCACGAGACGAGGCCCAGGACACCCCTCCTCTGCACAGTCGTCACCAACAACACCAGTGGTCGTATTCCCTGCCACTACGAAGGTCACTACACTACTATTGGACGGATCGTAAGATTTGTAGATATCATGATTGACGAATTCCAAAATGTTGGTAACTTTTCCTTCAACGTTTTGGTCAAGATCGTACCAGAAAGCCCCGTGGATAATACCCTCAGATTCTTCTTCGACAAAAAATTCGGGATGGAACATGGTCATGTCGTCGATCATATCGCTTCTAGTCCCGATCACATCAGTCCAGTCTCGGGAGGATTCACGATCTTCTTGCTCGTCAAAACCAGAGGTGTCACACGGAAACATAAATGCGCCCGTATCTTCGCCAAAAGTATTGTGGAAAACATTATCAGGAAAGGAGCCTGTATTCTTTCGACCCCTACTGTCAGGGTATTCTGTGAATTGGATGCACATCTTGCTATATGTATTCTTAATAAAATTGGTGGAAGGATCATAGCGCCACTGTTGCTTTGTCGTACCATCGCACATGCTTAAAGTAATACCGCTTCCAGTTGTGTTTTGGGAGGCCGTGAGGCACATCCACGGCATGTTCACTGGCGTGAGGGTGTTATTTCGGTACAGCTCTTCCCCTATCGACGGCGCAAAGAAAGCGTCGTCACGCTCCATTGTTAATCTGTGGATAGCAGTCCAATCATAATTGCGCCTCCAGACATCGAGACAGTCTCTGCCCCATTTCCCGCAAGGCCCTGCGAGGGTGTCATCTTCCTCAGTGATGTGTTGACCAAATCGGCTCCAGTACCGCTCCGCGCCACACTTCGTTACACCCACAGTCCCGCTGACAGCAAGGCCATTCATATACTCAAGGTCTAGAATTGCCAGGCATGTGGGTGCAGACTTGTAGATGTGAGGCTCGAAGACGCCGACGCACTCTCCCGCTGAATCACAGCTGACAGTGTCAGCAACGTCATCCTCCATCTTGTCGGTAGGCCAACCATTAAATGCACGCAAATACCCTCCCTCAGCTGTGGAACCAGTAGCTTTCATCAGCATGGTGGTGTCAGATGGGTTTGGTCGCCGCTTAAGTTCGACTCCAGTGGGCTTGCCGTAACTGCCTGCGCATCCTCCCAAGTAGCTCTCGCCCGCAGCGCAAGGCTGGCAGCTTTCGTTCGAAGGGTCCTCAAACTCGCTTTGAGTACACCTCCCTTGATACCAACCGTCACTGATGGAATATCGAGGCAGGGTGGGGCCTAGGCCCCAACCCTTGTTCGGGGTGTTCTGACTGTTTGTGTTATGGGGCTTCGAGGGGTTTGCCCAAGCCCTGTAAAGAGGGTTTCCAAAGGGAGGGTTGAGAGTGATAGAGAATAGAATCTTTTCGTCTGGATTCATTCCCATTACATCAACAGCAACAGCGGCCGAGACTTCAATCTGGTGCGCGTCAATAAACGTCAGGCTGTAGTGACGGTCAACGGGCAGCAGCGCCATAAATTCCATGGGAGCCTGAGGAAAGCACGAAGTGGGCCCCTTGGCGAGTACAACTGAAGGTAAATTATTGAATTCTCCGACGGTATCTGTTCCGTGTGTATACTGCAAATGATTTGTCACATCCTTGATGACTATGTAGGGAAATTGAAAGAGGCGCATACCGTTCAAAAAAGGAGAGTAAAATGTCGGGTTGATGGCGGTGCGGCGTACCGGAGTGGAGCAAATGGCGTAAAAGTCTTGCATTCCGTGCATGTAGCTGTAGGAAGTGATGACTTGACAATTTTCGTTGGCAGCAATGAACATTCCAGTTGGGACGATTGTAGCGCCGGGGACAGTATTCGTGAGAGATCCGTCGAGGTCATTCATTATACCTGCCGTGTCGAAGCGCCACGTTACAGGTCGATCCGTGTTAACGTACGTGATGTTCTCGAAATCTTGTTGGTATCCCCCTCGAAGATCAACACACCAAGCGCACCCCCAAACTGCCGCCTCGTAGTTGACAAAGGTAACCCCACTGTAGGTCACTTCACTCCCGATTCCGCTCAAGTGAAGTCCATGAACGCAGCCCGTGACTGTAGCAGTCTTGGCCAGGTTCGGGTCAAGCTCACACATGAAATACTTGCTTGCGCTTCCAAACGACGGTAAGTACACCTTTTCTTCCGGTCTCGTTCGTCCAACGAGGAACAGATCTTCGAAACGAGAAGAGGCAAACTTGGTGTCTCTTCCATTAATGTAGGCAAATTCCATGCCGGCGATGCCATGGTCAAGCAGCCGATAATTCCTGAAGCTTACGTCCACTAGAAACTCCCCCCAAACGCCAAACTGCTTGTTCTTAAAGGAGACAAAATCTTCATACCAGGTATTCACAGACACATGACTTTCATCCGACCTGGCGTCAAGCTGTGCCCACGTCGGCATGAAGGTGGGGTCCGCAATCTCTTCGTCGTGGAAACAAACACCGCACGTTCGCCCGCACTTGATTGGAAAGTACTCATTCATTTTGAGACCGTGACGGCCCGTGCTGTGGGCAACATTTCCCCTGAAGGAGAGTGTGGGGGTCCAATTAGGACAAAGCGTTCTGCCGAGGTCAGTCAAATGTTCTCCGCCCAATCCATCAGGGTGGTGAAGGAAACGGTACCAGAAACCATAATGAGAGGATCCGAAGGCAATATTGTTGTTCACGTAATTGTTGGGGTTTACAATCCAGAATGCAGCGGGTGTCTGATCGACCTGGAGGAGACTCCACGCGGGGCGGACGAGACCAACGACGTTGCCTTCAATGACATTGTATTCTTCCGTTCCGTCCTCAATGAAGATGGCATGGCCACGAGTATCAAAGGCGACGTTGTCGGCAATAGTGACGTTGTTTGTACCGTGAATTGACAAGGCCCTGTTGAACGAGTGGTGTATGGTGCAATTCTTCACGTAGGAGTAAGGAAGGGTACCGACCATGTGGAAGTGAATGGGGTACTTGCCAAGTTTCAACCCTTGCCCACCTCGACGAACTTCAGTGTGGCTCATACGGCCAACGAGCGTGTTCTTCTCGCTAAGGATATTGTTACTGTTCTCGCCAATGCTATTACTGAAAACTATCTGCATCCCAAACTGATCGTGATTGCTACTCTCACTTCCCTCGACGACGACATTTTTAGAGAGACAAGCAACGACTGCAGTGTACTCAGGAATGTGTTTGAGAAGATCCCCAGTAGAATCGTCGTAGATATCGTATCCTCCACCGTGGTGGTCGTAATCAAGAGGACGATCGATGATAATTTCATTGTTATTTCTGATAGAAACGATGGTGCGCTCTTCCGCCTCAATCTGATTGTAATTAGTGGACCCGATGATGATTTCATCTCCAACTTGCCATTCATTTTCCACATCATCTCTGACGAACAAACTGCTATTTCCATAATTTGCAGGGAGCGACAGCTTAGTATAGGACAACTTGGGTTTGCCGTGGAGGTCGAGGTACGAGTTCCTGACCGCAAGGACTTTTGCTCCATAGACGGGAATCTCAAGAGTTTTCCGATCGCCGTGAAGAGTGATGATTGCTTTGTTGTTCGTCGTCTGGCCAAAGGGCTTTTCAGCGCTCCCAATAGAAAGGTGCCCCGGCCAATTTCTGTCGTTTCCATGGAAAGTGCCATCGTAGTTCTTGATCATCAAATAATTGCAGTCGAGCTTCAGGTCACCGACGGCGTCATCGTCAAGAAAGTCCAAGTGCCCCCCATAAATGGTAACCAGGTTCAATTTAGGCGGAGACACGTCGAGTACGATGTACTGCCCCCGAGTGATGACGACAGAATCGCCAAGGCGAGGAGGATCTTCGTTACCCCAGGTGGTTCTGGAGCTCCAGAAGTCGACGTAGCTAAAGTGTATGTCGTGGGCATTGGAAGGGAGAGGGAGAGCGTTGCCATGGCCGGGCCAGTAAACTTCCACAGGGGCGTGCCAAGGCTCGCCGTCGTACATCCACTTATTTGTTAGGCAAGTAAGAGAAAGCGAGTCATTTTTCAGACCAATGTTGTCGCAGTCTACATTCTCCCAGTCGCAAAGGTGGATGTTGTTGTAGTAACCTATCGTGGAGTTGTCCGTGGAGCACCTGACGCCACCAAGATACACTTCCGTGTCTTGGGGGAATGCACCCGAAGGAGGAAGGGCAGAGGTAGGAACAAGAGTGTTGGATCCGTTGATGTGTAATGTTGTCCCGCCGGCGGTGGTAGCATTCAGTCTATGTAGGGAGTCCAAAAAGAGGGTTTGAAGAGGGTCGTACATGAAAACCCTTTCGCCCTCCGCAAAAGACGTCCTAACACCAGCGTCAAAAAAGTCGGTCGGCGAAAAGTAGAGCTCAATTGTCTTCCTCATTCCATCAGTGTCCAAACCTCCATCATCCTTTGCTCCACCACCGTGGGCTTCCAGACCGCGTTTGAAGCTCCAGCCAGGAGGCAGGTTGGCGCTGCAGTCCCCTACAAAGACAAAAGATTGCCCCACGCGGTGCTCATGAATCAAATCTTCCCACATAGAAGACCCGCCGCAGCTCTGAAGTAGGTTACTGAATCGACGCTCGTTCTCTTCTGTACGAGTCATGAAATAGAAACGGGAGGTGACAATGATGAGATCTCCCTGACCCGTAGAAGAAGCAAAGGACTCAATATCACTCATGTAATTTCCATTTTCGTCGAAGTCATTGTAGCTTATGTAAGAAGTCACAGTATTGGTCCTGGTACTGTATTTGAATATATGTAATCTCGCGTGTCTGTGGGCATTGGTAAGTTTTGTTTCGGCTTTTGTGTGCGGATTTACCCAGCTGATGGAGGTTTCCCAATTCTTCCCCGTATAGTCGGACATAGATTTAACACCCGAGGGTTCCAAGAACATGTCAAAATTGTGATCATTGTAGCCTTGATTTACAATGCGAAGCTCTCCACTCCCACCTAGGCGGCTGAAGGCCTCCACAGACACATTGTAGGGGCTGAAGCTGTCATCCGAGAGTTCAGGGTCATACATCGGAGTTTTACAGGTGAGCGTCGAGGGCAACGAAGGATCGATGTTGATATCAGTGGAAAGAACTTCACAGGAGTAGTAATCACTTGGCAGTAAGCCATCGTCCGTAAAGAAGTACCCCGTGAGGTCTCGAGTATACGAAGGTACGTCATCTGCACCGTGCCAAGAAAATTCCATGGACATACCACCCCACCCCTGGCCAAAGTATATCTCAATCGTGGCAATCGACCCCCCTTCTAAGAAGGTGGAGGATTCGACCACGCGATTGCCATGGGATCCTCCGTTGTTGACCACGAGGTCGTCGTTAATGAAAACATAGCTGCCGTCATCTGATCTGGTACGAAAATAGTATTGACCGGAGGTGGGCGGCTTGAAAGTACCTTTCCATTGGTAAGAGAGCTGGCTCCCTAGATGCCCTAAATTTATCTCAGTCCAGCATGTTGATTCTTCACCGTGAGGCTCAGCAGTAGTGATGAAAGAGCGAAGATCTCCAAGACCATAACCAATGTTTGAAAGGTCACCTTCGACTCGGGTGCTTCGCAACCCATCAACCAAAGGAACGGAGGCGTTCCGATTTTCATTGACGAGGTTGACATAATTGTGTGATGGAGTAGGGGAGAATCCGAGCCCGGTGATGGTGAGGCGCTGACCGCCACCCAGAGAGCCCGAGAGAGGGTAAATCGAGGTGATAGACAGCCCATACTCGACCTCGAGAGGGGTAGGATGGTGGATTGCGTAACCAAAGCTTCCAACGAGAACGTCAATTTGGTAAGTGCCAACAGTATTCTCGGGGAGAATAACTGTGACGTTTGTAGAGTGTACCGCGATAACCTCGGCAGTATGGGAACCTACATAAACTTGGAAGGTACTATCAGTGAGATTTGTGGGAAAGTTGGTACCGAAGATAGTAACCGAGTCTCCAGCGTATCCCATCTTTGGAATGACAGAAGAAAGGGTAACTGCACCCTCGAAGGAATGGTCTGCAAAGCCATAGGAAGCATTTACGGGATTGGAATTTGGGAGAGGCTTGGCAAAGAAATTGGCATCCAGTAAGGAATTCTTTACCGGATTCACCTCAATGTTAGTGATGACAACTCTATTGGGGTAGTTAGGGGTATGTCCCGGGTCAAAAAAGTGCCACTTGACGTATCTCCATCTCCCAAAAGTGTCAACCAAATGAGTATGTGTTGAAGGACTTCGGCAATTGTCTAAATTCCACTTTGCTGTCGTAAAGTCTTCTTCAGCGATTCGGGTCCAGCTAATTCCATCCCCTGAACCCTCCACAGTCCATCGACGAGGACAAGCTGTAGACAAATGGTGGCTGATTTCATAGCTGTACACAGGTATTGGATCCCAGGTAACGTAGACCAAGTAAGTACCCTGGGCGAGTTCATCCGGATCTTCCCAACCCGAGTCCCAATAAGTATGAATATTTCCGTCGAAAGCATTGGCAGCACCATGATTGTGAGACCCAGTGACGCCAGCGACATACCCAATGCTATTGAGACTATTCGAAATGCGATAATTGGAGGGAGAGTTCACCTCGTCCCAGAAACCGATCGACGGGGAGTCCAGCTGTGGTGTCGGAGAGAGGCTGCTGACGTGTTGCAATTTTGTGCGCGCAACGATCTTATAGAACGATGAGTGAAGGATTTCAAGGTCAAAAGGTCGCATATTTGAAGGTGTGGCAGAAATCGTGGAAGTGGTATCGCGGAAAAAGCCATTCATTTGAACGGCGGTGACTAGGGAATTTTCGTTTGCTGTGCACGTCACGGAAGAAGTGTTTGTTCCAGTCGTTTGTGTTTGCAAGCTTCTGGCGAGAAGGAAGGAAGTGATCTGTTGCTGCTGCGACGGAGGTGTGGGCAATCGGCGTAGACGACGACCACCGGGAGATGAAGGAGACTGATCGTAAGAATAGGAGTAGCTGTAGCTATAGCTGTAGCTATAGCTGTTGCTGTAGCTGTAGCTGTAGCTGCCATCGGAGTCAGGGAAACCTAACCGATCGGTGAAATCACCCATACTAAAAATAGCTTCGTCCGACAAAGCATTCGATATGCTCTCAGCGTAGCTCAAGTATCCAGTAGTGGGGTTTTTGAAAATGTTATCGTGACAATCTGCAATCTGATCCAATCGCTCGGTGGTAAAGTGATTCGAAAATCCGCCGTCCCAATGATAAGTGATGGAAAAATCCCAGAACCATATACGCTTCGTATCCTCGGAAACATAATAGGATACCACTAGAATATCGTTCTTCCGCGCAAGGTTCACAATATCAACAGCCTTCGTCGCGGTCACAGAGTCTTCTCGCTCTAACCGTGACGAACCCCCGGGAAAAGGGGTATAAGGTCCAGCAACAAGCGTGTCGTTTCGATACAAGTCAAACTGGATATTTGCGTGTTTGTCGTCCTTCCAACTGGCATCATACCACACCAGACTAATATCCAGCGAATCCAAGTGTGTCCCAGTGAGCATCTCGACGTGCGCCACCTTCAAATTATCTGGACCAGAATTGTAATGATCATGCGTATACCTAGACTCTACGAACGAAACAGTAGGAGCCTGGGGTTGGTTGAATGTGGTGTTCCAACTTTCTGAAGCATGGATTGTTGGACCAATAGAACCTGAGTAATTGGCGTAGCTGACATTGGTATTAGTATTGAAAGTATTGGCAAAAAAGTCTGGGGAGTACCAAGGCGCTCCTGGCAGTTGGTTGTTGTCAGCAGGGTAACAGTACTCATAGAGAGTATCGAAGCTCTGCTCAGCTAAGGCTTCTGTACAGTTGGAGTCGATAAAATAGCTGATTGCTGGCACCGAGGTGTCCGTATCGCATGTTGCCAGCATGTAGACACTATCGGAAGAATTGAGAGCAATTTCGGTGCTATTCACATCAATCTGAGTGCACTCATAAAAGTCAGCGACACCGAGGAACGAATTGTGGGAGAAGGTGTGCGTGAAGCTGGCAGAGGGGAGATTGCAGACGTGGTTGATTTCGTTGGGATTAGCAAACTCACTAAAGTGCGAGCTCAGGGATTGGACCGTAGTAACTTCACCGACTTCATCGGTGACATTGATTGCGGAGGAAGAACAGGTGAGTTTGAAATATGTGTCATTACTGTACGTCTTCGTATAATTTCGGTAGCAGTACTCGATAATCTGAAAGTCAATGGAAGGAGGGGAAACACCGAAGTCAAAGTCCACAACGTGAGTGAGGTTCGCCTCTTCAGTACATATCTCTGAAGCCGCAAAACCGAACCCACTAATCGTAATAACCTGACCTGCCGACGAGCTGCCAAGAGAGGGAGAGATATCAAGAACGGCAGACTCGTATTCGAACCACATGCCAGCCGCACGAGGATCACTAAAACCGCCTTTGTGCCTGTAAGTGATTGGGTAGACACCGGCAGGGTGCTGAGGGATCTTGCAGGTTATCATATTCTCATAGGAGTCCGTAGCGTTGAGAGGGGATGAATCTGGGTGCATTCGAACGTCATCGCAGCGCTCGTGACCTACCATCACAACAATGTCAGTGATGTTGGTTACATTTTTTCTCTCGTATTCGCTAAAGAGTAGCCCCGTGATGGTAATGCGATCAGATTCTGGTTTATTATAATAACCTCTTCTAGGTGATATATCCGTGACAGTGGGAGTATAGAGGGAACTATTTGCGTACCAAAAACTGTTCTCTTCCGAATAACCCAGTAGTCTGCTCACACCCGGCAGAGGCCACCCAGTGATATTATTTCCATCCCATCTCGTAGTCGGATACCCATCTATCCCAGTCTCGAGATCGCCAGCAGCGCCTGTCAAGCACCAACCCCCTCCGTCCCAGACTCCTACCGAGTGGCAGGGAATCTCTCTGTCCGAAATGTACGGGTGAGAGCTTATTGTCACACCAACGTCCCCAAAGGTGTCAACTTGCTCATCTTCCCAGAAATTGGTGGCAGTGAAAGAATGGTTGAAGCCTCCGTAAACAGAGCCGTAAGGGAAAGAGCTTGGATGGTTGTCAAAGTCGTATTCCGGCTTCACAACATACCAATTATAGGGACTTTTTGTCACTAGTCCCTCCCCATGACCATCAACATAAACAGAAAAAAACCCTGGGTTGGTTTCTGATGATAATGGAATCCGTTCAGGCCATGTGCAATAAATGTCTCCGACCCTGTAAGATTTGACAGATTCGCCATCACTTTTGTCATTGAAGAATGTGGGGTCTTCGCTGTAAGGGCCGCTGACAACACCGAACCTGGTAAACCCTGACGTAGACTTGGCATCAACCCAAGAGTCCATGATTTCCTCGTCAGTGGCTCTCTCATAGGTCATCGAGGCGCACTCGACTAATTCCCCAGAAGGTGTCAACAACCCGACGTGGACCTTGTCCTCTGCAAGGAGATCGAACCACGGAAATTTAATGTTCAGTGCGTCCTGAGGGTTATCGACATCAGTTTCATTGTTGTAGTTACTCTCAGGAGTGAGGATATCTTGCAGAGAAAATCTGTGAACTTGACCTCCACTCTCTTGGCAATGAGGGTATCCGCACCTGAGGTCAACAACCGGGGATGCGTGGTATGCGTAGGTGAAAGTGCAATTTCCAGAAAAACAGCGCCCGACCGTAGGCCACTGGTAGTTCCATATTGTTTCAAAGTCTAAAAACTGTGTTCTGTTGATGTGTTCGGCAACCGATTCTGCGGGGAAGCCTAAGCCATTCCAAGAGGGGATTGCATCCATCGCTCCAGTAATACATGTCAATTTATAATTTGTCACAGACGTCACGCTGCAGGGATAACCGCGGTTCCAGCCATTCGTCCAAGGTTCCGGGACGCGTATATCGTTTTCAGCTATTCCCATGTGAAATTGCTCGTCAAATCCAAAGTTTACGACATAGTCGGTTGACTTCAAGAGGCCATCCATGTTTTCGTAGGGTATGAATCCTGAACCGGTAATAGTAATCTCCGTGCCGCCGCCAACAGAGCCAAATTTTGGAGAGATGTCAAAGATATCTAGTGTGATTTGCATCGTGTAGGAACTGTTGCTCCATCCCTTGCCGTACGTCATGACGCGGATTGGGTCAACCACGTCCGCCTGGTTCCAAAAGATGGTACAGTTTAAGAACGTATCGTTCGCGAAAAGCGTCCTGCAGGGTTTATCTCCGATGTAGGTCTGCGTCAGGTCACGTTGATTGAACCAGCCCCAAACGTCCTTGTAATAGTTGTTGTCAGTGCGAGTGATTGATGGGGTAAAACCGCGACCCCAGATCGATAGCAGTTGACCTGCCATGGCTTTTAGCTCGTGGGGGTCATCACCTTGCATCCACGGATTCTGATCCGTGTCGTACGCGACAGCCCTATCAATGGTGGCCATATGGTCTGGATGTCTCGAAAGGGTCAAAGCGTTGGGGACCACGAGAGGAACTGTTCCATTATAGGTGAGGTAATCAAAAGCATATTTTCCCGTACCAAAATGCCCATATTTGGAGTTCAGCTCGCAATTGGTCAGCGTTTGGCACCAAAACGAAAGTCGAAGATCGTAAAATGTCTGGCGGACGCGGTCAGTATCGATTATTTGATTCTCAGCCGCAGTGGTGATGGTGAGATCAAATGTGGCCAGGTCGAGCACCGCGTTCCGTTCCGAAATGATCTTGTCATGAAAGCTGCGGTGGTTCTCTTCAGTGAGGTCAATCGCTGGAAGCGTGCACTCGATACTGAGCTGATTGCTAAATTCGTACCAATTCGAGTACCCCCGATCATAAATAGACTCATTGTAGTACGCCATGTCGCGGAAGCCGTGATCTGGACCGCACGGCAAACCTGGGTCATTTTCGGTCAATTGGCACTCGAAATTTTTGAGTGTCCGAGGGTGACATGGGATAGTAAGGTCGTGCTCCGCATTATAAAAAGTCAGCTTGTTCATCACACCCATCGGGGCGAAGCCGTTCCCCGAAATAGTGATGGTTGTCCCGCCGTAAAGGGATACGCTCGAGGGAGTGATGTCAGACACTGACATGAGGACTGTAAAATTTTTAGGGGTTGTCATGCTAGCAGAGAGCAGAGCATTTCCCTCCCTCTTCTGATGAAATTCAACATCATAAACGCCCGTAGATGCCAACTGATCAATTTCACAGATGACACTCGTTTCCGTGGCATTCAAAACATTGCAATGGGATGGTCCGATTCGAACGGTGATCAACGCCTCATGAGTTGTAAAGTGCTCACCCGTTATTGTAACTCTCGTAAGTACCCCCCCGGAAGTCGGTTGAATGGACGTGATAATCGGGGTCAAAGACCAGCTGTACTGGAAGGTACAGGCATCAGAGGCCGTCTGCCACAGTTCCATCTCTTCGTTGAGCGACTCCGCAGTTGTGTTTTCCGTCTGGAGCGATGGTGGGTAGCAGGCGTGCTCGAGCCCATTAGTCTGAACAGAAACGGACGCAATCGGGCGTTCCCTTTGTATGTAGTCCGAGTCAGCGTGAAAGGCGTAGGGAGTAACATCTGTGCTTTCCCAAGTGGAATTGCTGTAGGCAATCTCTCGGAAGAACTCCCCAGATATGCCGTGGCCAAACGGATCGATCGAGGGGCTCGTAGTCCAATCATGGGTGGCGTTCGTGATTCGGAGTGAGAGCAGGGACTGCGAGGCTCCTTCATTGTTCGTGTGAGCCAAGGAAAAGTAGTAAAATCGGTCCTTCGTCAGAGTGTAGGTTTTTGAACTAAGCGGAAGGGAGAGCAAAGAACCCTCGAAAACATCTGCGTCAATCGTCGGCCTATGGGAAGACGGATCAGAGCTGTAACCAAGATTTCTCCGATGATGATCGGAGATTGAAGAAAAGTCCGCGAGGTGAGGTTTTGGTCGGTTATATAGGTGAGCAGTGGAAGTTTTAGAGGCTAAGTGCCGTTTCGATTTGCTTTCAGAACCTAAGCGGCGTTCACCGGCATCCTCCTCGCCCTCTACCAATTCTACAAGCGTCGCACGGGAAGGATTCCCATCCGGCGATAACAGCAGCTCGTAATCCCCCGAAAATTGTCCTAAAAACGTGTAGTTGCCGTCCGTTGGTGGTACAAAAAAGCCAGTCCAGCGAGTCCCTCCCAAACGGTACCGGGGTTTTTGGTTCAGGTCTCTGGGCTCGCTGAACTTGCCCCCAGCAGAGTAGCCCCGTGTGTAAAATGCTAAGTCCGTCGTAGATTGAACGGACATCGCTGAGGGGAGACGGACATTGTTCTCGAGGTTGCTCACGCAGTAATCTGGGCAGGCTAAGACAGAACGTTGCTCGTAATCAGACGCCCCAGTGGGGTTGTAGTCAGGGTCGAATTTAGGGAGGCGCAAATTGGTCGTGATGTTGAAGTAAGCAGCGTTAAACTTTGGACGACCATCAGCGTCGAAGCAGGCATCGCAGAGAACGCACGTCGGACCGCCAGGGTCCACAGACATGGAGAGAGTTACGCGCTTCGGATTCTGGGGTAAGGACTCCTCCGTCTTAGGAGCGAAAGGACCCCAAAGGACCAAGTCGTCGGGGGGGGAAGGAGGGCGCTGGATTCCCGTGAGACCGATTTTGCCGTAGTGCTCACTGCTAGAGTGCGACGGAGGCGTGGCAGAGGATTCAGGGTCCAGGATGAATTCGAGGAGGGCTTTATTGGAAGTGTCACGACGTAGACCTGCAAAGCCAAGATCGAAAATCGATGTTACTTGGTCTTGTTGGTAGTCTTGTAAGATATCGTTTCCAAGATTGTGAGATTGCTGGTTTTGGCCACTCTGATCCTTAACAAAGCCGGAGTTCTCCAGCGTACATTCATCGGTGAAAGGATTACAAGTTTGAAGCCAACGAAAACACCCCCACCCAGTGCCCTCGTAACACAACTCTAGAGAGAAATGACCGGTAGAGGGCGACCGGAGAGACTCGAATTCATCGAGATAGGAATTGCACTTATCTCGAGCAAAAACTGAAGATGTGTTGTATTTGTTATGAGCGATTCTATTACCATCGAAACCGTGACGGTGGAAATAGCAAGGAAGCTCGTGGTCACTAACGTCTTGAATCAACATCTTACGGTAAGGGGACGAGCCCGAGGTCGACGGCATATCCCAGTGAGATGTGCATCCCTCAAAGTGATCCGAAAGACAACAAAATGCGTCTGAGCCACAAGGTGAGTGAAGAGAGCAGAACTCAGTGTCGCACATGTGATCATACTCTCCTTGAGAACCCCAGCCATTGGGGGCAGAACATGTTTTTTGGGCGTACATGGTCTGTGTGGGGGATCCTGTAGGAAACCAAGAATCATCTCCGTATCCAGGCTTCATGTAGGAGTATTGCTGGATCGAAAGACCCCGACCTTTCGAGTACGTGCACGTTCTTACGTCAGACGGCGCTGAGGAATCCACCGAGGGGTCATAGTTTGCAGCTTTAGGGTCCGAACAATTTTGCGGCGGTGCGACGTACTGCGCGATTATAACTGGGGGAGGGGAACAGGCGTTCGTTGTCGTGACCGTTAGATTCTTTCCGATTGGAGAAAAGGGAGTCCAAATGAGCACTTTCGGGTCATTGTGCATGTAAGACGTTGTGATATTGGCCGATGTTACCACTGCACCCGCGGCAACTATCACTTCGAGCATCGGAGAGTTGCAAGTGGTGGCTGGTTGAAACGCGACAGAGATCGTGTACTCTCCCTCAGCGGTCATAGCCGAGTCTGGGAAGGAATACGAGAGATAAGGGAGAGTATCCTCATCACTGCCCTCAGATAGGGTAAGACTAATCGGGGTCGTTTGAGGAGAAGAAAAAGACGTGGACCCGAGGGTAGTGGACTCAAAGGAGAAAGGTGAAGAGACCGCGGAGGAGAAGGAAGAGGAGGGTAAGAGGTCGGTGTCGTTGGCCCTTCGAATACTAAATTCACTCTTAACAATCGCTATCGGCTGTTCCGGGGAAGTCTCGCACACAATCTGCTCTATCGTCGAAGATATGATGGTGCAGGTCGATCCAGCGACTGTTACAGCATTCGAAGACGGATTCATACTAAATCCACCCCCAGATATGGTCAAAATTGTACCGCCCGCTTTGGAACCAGAAAGCGGGTTGATGGAGGTGATGGAGGGGTAGTATTGAACAGAATAGGGACGACCTTTGCTATCAAAGGAAAGTAGATCGGCGGGGGAGTGAGGAAAAAGCGCTGTTAGGCCACCAACATATTCAGGGGACTCTCGATGGTCTTCTGTGATGCCCATGAAAGAAGAGGCGTTGTATGACCCAGACTCAAAGTCTCCAAGCCTACAGGTGACTTCATTCAGTTTAATAGGGTCGAGTGATTGTTGGTCCACAGTCACGGCTTGGAAAGTACCATATACCTCTCCGTCCGGGTCTGCAGCGGCGTTCAAATCTTCAGGACGACAAAGGGCCGAAGAAGAGAGCGACTCAAGGTTGGCACCCATAGGTGGGCGCCCAGGACCAAAGTAAATGTTGCGGTAATCCTGTAAAGAAGTACCTAGTTTGGAACCAGTAATTCGAAAAATATCATTCGACGACCCGTAGCGGGGTTCAACCTTATCAATAGAGGGAGAGGATGGGTTCAGAGGGTGAAGGACAGTGAAAGCATCTGATAGATATCCGGTGTAGTACTCGAAGCCACTGAAGCTGTCGGAAGTTTCAGAGCTGATCACCATCACGTCAAGATCATGAACGTCCTCATCGCAAGAAAGTGTACTACACTCATCGTACCACCATCTTGGCCGCCAAGGACGGTCATTCCAGGGTAGCATCTTCCATTCTGAAACCTCTTTTCCCCACATCTTCCTGTAACTATCCATAAATGATTCAGCCTCGGGCGACTCGCTAGAGAAGAATCTCATGAAGTCACCGGTGTCAGCAACCAATTTTCGGGCACCGCCGCAGTCAACGGTGCAGGCGCCCTCAATGACAGGTGCCTCAATCCAAAGGGGTTGGCCACCTTCAGTCTCAGTCTCATATCTCCTGTCGCCAATATACACCTTGTTACCACCGCCGTAAGTGTCAATAGAGAAACCAGAACCCTTTACATGGATATGAGTTCCGCCATGTGCAGCCCCGACGTTGGGGGTGATGGAATCTACTTTTACAGTTTTGGAGACCACAGCATTTTCACTGATAGTTGCCATCCGTGAAAATGACTTTCCACCAATGTTATTAAAACTGGTGACTTCCATATCTACTTGAGAGTGAACTACTTGGAGGATAAGGAGTAATAGAACGGTGGAATATGCCATAGTGTGGGTGTGTCGGGGAGGTTTGGTGGGTCGGGGAGTCAGCAAATAAGAAGGAGAAGTTAAGGGGCAAAATGGTAAAATGGTAACTTGGAAATGTATTTCTCCTGAAGAAGAGTAAAGTTGTTGTGTCTGATGAGCAGGAAAAGGCTTGGATTTACTGGGATCTTGATAAAATTGGGATTCCTTGGGGGTTCCTTCTCGAACCTTTAGGAAGGTCTAAAAAAGGAAAGGGGTTTCGAACTTCTTGGTGACTGGTTCCCAAAAAGTTAAAGATTAAAAACAACAACAAAAAACACCGAACCCGTTTTCTGCTTCCGCTGTGGGACGACAAAACTAATCCACGTCTTCACAACAGACAAAATGTCTTCCTTCATGTCCTTCTCAGCCTTTTTTGGAACATTTCTTTTTCTCTTCCTCTTTTCGGTGCTCATCCCCACAGAAGTGAGTGGGGCAAAAATAATCAGGGCTGGAAGTAAAGATTGGAGTGCTGTAGACTGGGAGAAACTTGGTAAGTAGAAAGCGAGATGAATGTCGCCCTTGGCGATTGATCTGTGGTGATAACTTGAATTTTGGGCTGTGAGGGGGCTGTAAAAACCAAGAAACACTCACACGTTTTCTACAGAGCGCGACTGGGAAGACGGTGATGACGAGGATTTCCTCAAACATGAGGATCAAGTTCTTTTTGAAGAGATTGAGAGGAGGAAGCTCAGCCAGCAGCACAAACGTCAGAAGAGAGGAAAGGGAAAACACAAGCGTGACACCTTGCAAGATGACATGGCACGCCTTGAGCGGATGACTCCGGATGAAATAAGGGAAATGGCCAACCGAAATGGCGGTACAATTGTCGGTAATGGCGAAGGGATGCCTGGCATTGACTTGGATGGGGGATCTGTTGATGATACTAAACCTTTAATGCTTTTTGTGGAACTTGTGGGTAAGCCAACTCGTTCTTTCCTCGACTCACTTCCATTCGATGGCTGGGCAAATAATGAGGAAGGCTTGTGGACGAAGAGTGTTACCAATATGTTGGCGACGATGTATCGTGATCTGTTGCAAACTGGTGAGTTATTTGTGGATCATTGTTCGTCTGGCGCTGTCACCGTCATGTTTTCCGCTATCGTATTGTAGTAATCTTGTGCTTACACGCCGGTGGCGCGCTCACACCTCTATTAACTCTTAACATTGAGCAGGAGGCATCACTGTGACTTGCTATGATATAGGGTCAAACAAACTCCTTATCTCCTCCCCGAAGGGATGGCTCTCAAAGGAAATTACATCTTTTTTCCTGGATAGGGAGGAGATTAAGAGTATTACAGTTGACGGGGTCTCCAAATTGGCCAGAGGAGGCGAGGAACTTTGAAGGTTTTTCTGATCGGATTTACCTGAGTAGAGGATTCTTCTATTACTACCACAACACAAAAGCTGACGACAGGCTTGAACAAATAATTTTGTAAAAATGAAATGACTAGGAGGTTTAAGAGAAGAGGGCTGGCAAAAACATTTTCGGGAAACATCAAGTTCTCATTTTAGTAGCCATTCCGCTGAAGATAATCATTTGCGAGCCTGCTGCTGCTTTTTCTTGTTCTTCTTATTCGGCGCCGATTCCCACTGGCCAGGCTGAACTTTTTTGCTGCTGGAAGAGGAGGACAAGGAAGAAGAGGAAGGGATGTTCGAGGTGGCTCCTGGTCCACCCTTCTTGCGAGCAATGAACTCAGTAGCGAACGTACTAACGGCGGGCGTACTGCCTAGATAGGTGGAAAGGTAAGTTCGAATTTCGCTCGGGTCATCAAGAGTCATGCACCACTCCACAAGCGTAATGTCATCAGATCCATTGATTTTCTTTAGCTCCGATTTGCACCAGGCCTCAAACTTGGGGGACAATTTCGACCCAAAATTATTGGCGCCCGATGAAGAGGTACCATTGGTCTGCCTCTGAGCCTGTTGTCTTTGTCGTTGTGGTTGTTGTTGTTGTTGTTGTTGTTGTTGTTGCTGCTGCTGTGGTTGTCGCTGCTGTTGCTGCCTGGCTGGCTGTTGCCTAATCTGAGGTTGTTGTTGAACCTGCTTCTTGGAGGCAATGTTCGAGACGTTGCCCCCGGTAGCAACATTGCTCCACCCCCCCTTCCCCCCCTGCTGTTGTTGCTGCTTAACCTTGGCACCCTGAGCCTCTTCCTTCTGGATCTGTTCCATAGACTTGGAGGCTGCTTTCCGGGTATTGTTGGTGTTAGCCCATGGAGCCGGAGCGGGACTAGGGGCAGGTGCAGGGGCAGGCGCAAGAGCGGGTGTTGGGGCAGGGGCAGGGGCAGGAGCAGGAGCAGGAGCAGGAGCAGGAGCAGGAGCAGGTTTTTGCTGCTGTTGCTGCTGCTGCTGTTGTTGTTGTTGCTGCTGCTGCTGTTGCTTGGGCTGTTGTTTGCCCTGCTTCGATTGTTGGTTGTTGTTGCCGTCTAGCCCCATGATGCTCTTAAGGGAGGCAGTCGCAGTCTGATCGGTGACGGTTGCAGCGGCGGGCTTATTTTGCTGTTGCTGTTGCCGCTGCTGTTGTTGTTGTTGCTGCTGCTGTTGTTGATTCTTTTCTTGCTGCTGCTGTGGCTGCGGTTTTTGCTCAGAACCAGCTGCAGTGGCACCAGCACCAGCACCAGCACCAGCACCAGCACCAGCACCAGCACCAGCACCAGCAC
>ERZ651776.278-NODE-278-length-74866-cov-6.466018_pt1 | contig 74866 bp, 76 predicted proteins | sample MGYA00514761_ERZ651776 | MGnify/ENA metagenome assembly ERZ651776
GCGTGGGGATATAGAATTCGCGGTCAAGGATCGAATAGCGGGCGGAGTATTCGTTGACGTTGGCAGTGCGGTGGCGGATCCACTGGCGGGCGACGAAGACGGGCAGTTTGACGTGCAGCTTGATTTCGCACATCTCGAACGGCGTCGAATGCCAGTGGCGCATGAGGTAGCGGATCAGCCCTTCGTCGTTCTGGACGGATTTTGTGCCTTTGCCATAGGACACGCGGGCGGCCTGACAGATCGCGGCGTCGTCGCCCATATAGTCGATGACGCGCACGAAACCGTGGTCGAGCACGGGGATCGCCTTGTAAAGATGGTCTTCCATGCCTTGGGACACGGCGCGCAAGGTGGGCTGGGTGGTGCTGCGCAGGGCGTCAATTTCGGCTTGTTGGTCTGGGCTGATCGGCATGGGGCGCGTCCTGTCATGGGGCTTGAGATTTTGCGTGGGATTCGCCCCTGACTATATCTGCGCAAAGCCGGGTTCGGAACCGCGATATGCGGTATTGTTTTTGGGCTGCACTTTGTGAGGAAATGCAGGGTAAAGCCGTTGGAACGTTGACAATGGGGCAGTTGATTGGCGACTGTCGCTGTAATTAAAAAAATATTCGAGGCAGACAGTTATGAAATTTGGCGCATCAGGGCTTGTGCTTTGTCTGGTTTTGGCAGGCTGTGGCGACGGCACCCCGTTTAATAGCGAAACCGACACGACCGACGGCGAAACCACCGATACGGATACCGGCACGGATACAGGTGCGACGTTGTCACGCGACGGCCTGCCCGCAGGCACGGCATCGCCAACGCCAAACGACGGCATCCGTCGGTCCGAGACGCAGGATAGCACTGGCAACGGTCAAGCGTCGAGTTTCCAGTATAATGCGGCGGATGATACTTTCACCATTGATGGCCTCGCCTTTGATGGGGACAATGTTTATGCGCGCGGCACAAACGTCAGCAGTTTGGGGCCGTATGCTGTTTATGAAGCACCTCAGGTCGTGCCCGATAGCCAAAGTGGCGATCCGATCAACCAGTTCCGTCACCGGGCGATTTATGGCGTGAGCAAGAACCTTGACGCCAATGGCGATCCCGAAACAGAGTTTGCGATCGTGCGGACCGGTGCCTATTCCCCCTACGGTTTTGGCGGTTTCATCTACAAACGTCAGAATGGCGTAACGCTTGAAACGGCGGCCGGTGCGCAAGGTATTTACCGGGGCAAAACCGCTGGTATTCGCGATTTCGACGGTCAAGGTGGGCTTGAGTACACGACCGGAGATCTGGAGGTTCAGATCGATTTCGGCGATTTTAGCCCGACCACAGCCAGCGTTGGCGATGGTGTTGTAGGGACATTGTCTAACCGGCGTATCTTTGACATTGACGGGAATGACGTCACCAATGCAATCCTGACCCAGATCAACACCCAGAATACTGCGTCGATCAGCAGCATTCCAAACGTTCAGTTCGAAGTCGGGCCAGATTCGCTGGATGCCAATGGCGAGATTATTGGCAATCTGAACAGTGGCTTTTCTGACGATGCCGGCAACTACATCGCTTACGAAGCCGGAAACTATTATGCGATCTTGTCCGGCACAAACGGGCAGGAAATCGTCGGCGTGTTGGTGATGGAAAACAGCGCAGAAAAGATAGGCGTAACAGGGCGCGAAACCAGCGGCTTTATCGTTTACCGCGGTCCCGCCCCGGCAACCCCATAAATCTCATGGCGTTGAACGGGCTTACTTTTCTGCATGCGGTGGCCTTGATCACCGCAACAAGCTGCGCGGTCACCGCGACAGCCGAAGTGACCTTGTCCCCCGACCAACTGCGCAATGCGGCTATTCAAACGGTCAACGCGGGCAATCCGGCGCGGGCTCTTGATTTCGCGGATGCGTTGCTGGCGCGGGATGCGGGGGATTTCAAGGCGCAGCTTGTCCGGGCGCGCGCCCTGCGTGATCTGGGCAAAAGCAAGGATGCTGTCGCAGCGGCGCGGGTGGCATGGAAGATGGCCGCCTCCCCGTCCGAAAAATATTCCAGCGCCTTGATGATGGCGCAGACCCTGTCATCGGCGGGGCATAAAACGCGTGCGCAACTTTGGCTGCGCCGTGCAGCAGAGCACGCCCCGAACGCCGCAACCCGCAAGCGGGCCGAACAGCATTTCAACTTTGTGCGCCAGCGAAACCCGTTGCGCACGCAGCTTTCCATCACCCTTGCCCCTAACACGAACATCAACAATGGCAGCGCCCGCGAGTCCTCCGAGCTGAATTATGCGATCAGCGAAATCCTGTTCGGCGGCCCTGTGGAATATGCCCTGTCAGGAGAGGCGCAAGCACTTTCCGGGCTGGAATATGGCTTTGGCGTCTCGACGCGCTACCGGATCAAACAGACCCCGACACAAGCCCACGACCTGAACTTTGGCCTGTCCTATCGCAGTTTTTCGCTGTCCAGCAGCGCCAAAGACGCGGCACCTGCGGCGTTGGGCAGTGACTTTGCCTATGGCACCGTCAGCCTTGGCTATGGCTACAACCAGATCAATCTGGACAAAAAAGGCGAATTTCTTGGCGGTTTGGAACTGGGTCAAAGCTGGTATGGCGGCGCGCGCTATGCGTCCTTTTTGCGCGGTGGGATGTCGCAAAGCGTGGCAACAACCGCCCGCCAAAAGTTGCAATTCGCCGTTGATCTGGAAAAACAGATCGGCCAGCGCACTGCGGATGTCGATCGCGCAGAACTGTCCGTTGGGCTGACACAATCGTTGGCGTCGGGAAATCTGGCATTTGTTTCGCTTGGGGCGACCGCAACGCGATCAGACTATACCGAGGCCGAATATAACGAAGTCGAGCTGCGCGGGGCCTATGTGATGCAAAAACCCGTCATGGGGGCAGCCGTGCAATTCGGGCTTGGCGCGGCCATGCGGGACTATGACCGGTCTCGACACAGCGCCGATGGCCGTCAGGACACCCGGATTTTTGCCGACGTCACGGCGACCTTTACCCAGATCGACTATTACGGGTTCAACCCTTCGGCGACATTGCGCGCGTCGACCACGGACAGCAATATCGGGCTGTTCGACGTGAACCGCGTAGGTCTGAGCCTTGGGATCAAATCGGCCTTTTAGGCGGGTTCGGGTCTTTTTGGGCGGGTTCGAACCTTTGATGCGCAAGATGCTGGCAACCGCGATCAGCCATGCTAGGTTCTGGCAAAGCATATAAGGAAAGGAAACAATAATGCCGATCAAATATCTCCATACGATGGTACGCGTCAAAGATCTGGACAAATCCAAAGCATTCTATGAACTGCTTGGCCTGCAAGAGCGCCGCCGGATCGACAACGAAGGCGGCCGTTTCACGCTGGTTTTCATGTGCCCTCCGGGTCAGGCGGACGGCCATGCCGATGTTGAGCTGACCTATAACTGGGACGGCGACGATGCCCTGCCCGATGACAGCCGCCATTTTGGGCACCTCGCCTATACCGTTGAGAACATTTACGAAACCTGCCAGCTGCTGCAAGACAGTGGCATCGTAATCAACCGCCCACCGCGCGACGGTCACATGGCTTTTGTCCGGTCGCCCGACAATGTATCGATCGAATTGCTGCAAGAAGGCGATGCGCTGGCCCCCGTAGAACCTTGGGCAAGCATGGAAAACACTGGCCACTGGTAAAAGCCATGCTCAGGACCGCGTCCCTTGTGATTGGTTTGCTGTCCCTGCCCCTCGCTGCTTCGGCGGCGGGGTGCCGACTGGCGCTGGTTTTGGCGATGGACGTGTCCAGTTCTGTTGATGCCACCGAAGACACGTTGCAGCGCAAAGGCCTTGCCGCTGCGTTGATTTCGGACAGCGTGCGCAAGGCGTTTTTTGCATCCGACCTGCCAGTGGCATTGGCGGTCTATGAATGGTCGGGGCGCTACAATCAGGAGATGGTTCTTGATTGGCTAATGATCGACAGTCAGGCTGCGTTGCTGACCGCAGCCGAAACTGTGGCCGCCAGCAGCCGCAGCCACAATGATTTTCCCACGGCGATGGGCTATGCCTTGGGGTATGGGGCCAACCTTTTTGAACGCGCACCGCAATGCTTGTCGAAGAAACTGGATATGGCGGGCGACGGTCAAAACAATGAAGGGTTCGGGCCACAGCTGGCCTATGCGGAATTTCCGTTTGATGATGTGACCGTCAACGGGTTGGTTGTGAATGCAGCTGATTTCGAAGCCGAAGTGGGCCTGATTTCGTTCTATCAAGGCGAGGTTCTGCACGGGCCGGGTGCATTCATGGTCATCGCCAACGGGTTCGACGATTATGAGCGCGCCATGAAGATCAAGCTAGAACGCGAAGTGGGCCCCCCCGCAATCGGGGCGCTGCCTCATCCGGAAAATGCGGGATGATCCGGGCGGTGGTCTTTGCCTTGGCGCTTGGCGGAACCGCGCAGGCGGAACCGTGCAGGCAAGCGTTGGCCTTGGGGCTGGATGTGTCGGGGTCCGTCGATGCCCGCGAATACCGCCTGCAGCTTGAGGGCCTGGCCGCCGCATTCGACAATGCCGCGGTGCGCAGTGCGCTGCTGTCCTCTCCCGGTGCGCCGGTGTCGGTGATCGTCTATGAATGGAGCGGCCCGTCAGATCAGGCAGTCATCGCACCTTGGGTGTCGATGCAGGACGCAGCGACCCTTGACGGTTTTATCGAAACATTGCGCCAGACCACGCGCCGTGACGCGTCCCCCGGCACGGCGATTGGCGTCGCGGTGTCGCTGGGGGCATCCTTTCTGGACGGGAAATCAGACTGCTGGAAACGCACTTTGGACATTTCGGGGGATGGTAAATCCAATCTTGGCCCCCGCCCCCGCGATGTCAAAGACGCAATGGCGGCCAAGGGCATCACCGTCAACGCCTTGGTGATCGGGGCGGATAATCCGAGTTCGGGGGACACACGCCAAGCTGAAATCGGAGAGCTGTCATCCTATTTTCGCGCCGAGGTGATCGCGGGACAAGATGCGTTTGTTGAAACCGCATTGGGGTTTGACGACTATGAGGCGGCGATGACACGCAAATTGCTACGCGAGCTTGAGGTATTGGCAGTCTCGGATCTGTCTTTGGATTAAAGCTGTCGAACCTCGCCGGACACACGGATGGAACTGCCCCTCTGTGGTGTAATTTGTGCGTGAATGATTGATCTTGCGCCCATGTCTTCGCCTTGGATCAAGGTGATTTCCCCGCCGTGAGGCCAATCCATATCACGCAGGTAACCGGCAAAAGCAGCCGCTGCGGCACCGGTTGCGGGGTCTTCCAGCACACCGCCCGATGCGAATGCATTACGGACATGAAAAAGCCGGTCATCTTCGACCCAGACCAATGCGATGGTGACAAGATTATGCGCCTGCATCAACGCCCGCCCTGCATCCAAGGGATAGGTCATTGCAGCCAGAGCTTGGCGGGTTTTCAGAGCAAGGATCAAATGTGTCGCCCCGGCCTGTGCAAAACTGGGGGCAATGCGCGGATCAAGGTCGTCCCGCGTCAAGCCGAACAGTGCAAGCGCGGATTCGGTCAGGTGCGGTTTCGCAGCTTCGCTTTGTGTTGGCGGCGATTGCAAGGCTGCTTTCATGCCCCCGTTCGTCTTGCCGCCTTCCACTGTGATGTTAGCGTTCTGCAAAATCAGGTTGAAAACGCCGTCCCCTTGCTGCTCGGCAAGTGCGGCCCCAAGGGCAATTGTTGCATGCCCACAAAACGGTACTTCGCTTTCGGGTGAAAAATAGCGGACATGCCATGCGTCACCTTTCGGGCATGCAAAGGCCGTTTCGGAATAGCCCAAATCGGCTGCGATCTTGCGCATGGTTTCGTCAGATGGATGGGCATCCGAGATATATACTCCGGCTGGATTACCACCCGTATTTTCCGATGAAAAAGATGCAAGATGTAAGGGTTGCATGGCGTGATCCTTTTATCGCAATGGCCGCTGCAAATTCGGCATTCGCCCCGTTGATAAAAGTTTGACGCTGTATCTGCGCACCGTCCAGTTAAAAAGTTATCCAGTTCAAAGGCATCCAGTTCAAAACTGCTTCCATGGATAATAATTTCAGCAGTCCACAATCCTGTTTCCAGATCAATAAATATAGCGGATCTGATCTGTCCAATACCGCTCCATACGTTTCAAGGAATGGGTGATATCTTCGATCCCTTCTGGACCCAATACGCCTTTTTGTTCCAACCCGACCGCGTGGCGCGCAAACAGATCTGACACGACACTGCGGATATGGCGCCCCTTTTCGGTCAGCTTGACCCGTACCGAACGGCGGTCGATTTCGCAGCGCTGGTGGTGCATATAACCCATATCCACCAGCTTTTTCAGGTTGTAGCTGACATTGCTACCTTGATAATAACCACGTGTTTTCAATTCGCCTGCGGTAACTTCGTTATCGCCAATGTTGAAAAGCAGCAGGGCCTGCACCGCGTTGATTTCCAAAGCGCCGACACGTTCGAATTCATCCTTGATGACGTCAAGCAACAGGCGGTGTAGCCGTTCAACCAGACTCAACGCCTCAAGGTAGCCCACCATGAAACCCTTGTGCGAGCCCGGCAGGACGATGGGGTCTTGAACGCTCATAAATATTTCTCCGACAATAACCAATGACCGGAAACTGCGGAAAAAAATAAAATATATCGTTAAACGAAAATAATGCCGGGCTTCTCAGCGCAATTTTTTCGGCCTTTTCGCTAAAGTGGATGCGCTTCAAGATGGGTTTTAATATCACCAATCAGTGCTGCGTATTCGTCCGGCGCAGATTTTTGGCCCGTAACCCATTGATATAAGTCATGATCATTCTCGCTTAGCATCAGATCATACAGCGACAGTGCCGCGTCATCCATCACGGCCAATCGCGTTGCGGCATAAGAAGGTAAAATTAGGTCCATTTCCTTGATCCCGCGCCGCATGGACCGCATGTGCAGCCTTTTGACCTTGTGTTCGTGAAGTTCACTCATCGGATTCTCCTTGAAGGGCCAGTCGCAAACGTTTCTCAAGCCGCCCGAGCTGTTCAGCCCTTTTTAACATATCAGCGCGCAACTCGCGTAATTCCGTCAGGACATCAATCGCGGTTTCCGAACTGGATTGCCCCGCATCAGGCGCATCAAGGCCTTCGCCTTCGCCATTGATCAACCACATCATCGACACGCCCAGAATACCCGCCAACATCGACAGGCGGTTTGCGCGCGGTTCTGACAGATCGTCCTCCCAGGCGCGTAGGGTCGCATGTTTGACGCCCAGACGCTTGGCCAGCGCGGCCTGTGTCATCTGTGCGTTTTCGCGCGCAGCCGCGACACGGTCGCCGAATGTGGCCACGTCCGGTCCATACCAATCAGTTGTTTCAGTCATTTCATCTCTCCTGTGTGACACCGATGTTGCTTGAACGGTGCGGGGGTGAGCCCTATGAATGTCAGGTACACATATCAAACTGAGGCTGAAATGGAACTGCTGTCCAAAACTCTTGCACGCGTCAAACCGTCCCCCACCATCGCCGTCACCCAAAAAGCGGCCGAGCTTAAGGCAGCAGGGCGCGACGTTATCGGCCTTGGTGCAGGCGAGCCGGATTTTGACACGCCCGTGAATATTCAGGACGCAGGGATTGCAGCCATCAAGGCCGGTAAAACCAAATACACCGCAGTTGATGGCATTCCAGAGCTAAAGCAGGCGATTTGCGCAAAATTCAAGCGCGACAACGGGTTGGACTATGTTCCCGCCCAGGTGAGCGTCGGCACGGGCGGCAAGCAGGTGCTGTATAATGCGCTGATGGCGACGCTGAATGCGGGCGAAGAAGTTGTGATTCCCGCCCCCTATTGGGTCAGCTATCCCGACATGGTTTTGTTGGCTGGCGGCGAACCGGTGATTGCCCCAGCAACGCTCGAGAATGATTTCAAGCTGACGCCAGAGGCGCTGGAAGCCGCAATCACACCAAAAACCAAGTGGTTCATTTTCAATTCGCCGTCGAATCCCACCGGTGCCGGTTACAGCTGGGACGAGGTAAAGGCACTGACCGATGTGTTGATGCGTCATCCGCATGTCTGGGTGTTGACCGACGACATGTACGAACACCTTGCCTATGATGATTTTAAATTCTGCACCCCTGCGCAGGTTGAACCGGCCTTGTATGACCGCACCTTGACGATGAACGGTGTGTCCAAGGCCTATGCGATGACCGGCTGGCGAATCGGTTATGCGGCCGGACCCGAAAAGCTCATCGGGGCGATGCGGAAAATTCAGTCGCAATCGACGTCGAACCCCTGCACCATCAGCCAATGGGCAGCGGTCGAGGCATTGAACGGTCCGCAGGATTTCATACCCGAGAACAACAAGACTTTCGCGCGTCGCCGTGATCTGGTCGTGGATATGTTGAACGACATCGACGGGATGATCTGCCCCAAACCCGAAGGCGCGTTTTATGTCTATCCGTCGATCAAGGGGTTGATCGGCAAGACATCGACAGCGGGCACCAAGATCACCGACGACGAGGTGTTCGCGACCGCGCTGCTTGAGGAGACCGGCGTGGCGGTGGTGTTCGGGGCGGCCTTTGGCCTTAGCCCGAACTTCCGGATCAGCTATGCCACCTCGGACGAGGCGCTCAAGGAAGCGTGCACGCGGATACAGAATTTCTGCGCCGGTTTGTCCTAAGGCCGGATAAATGCGGTTCGGGGTTGCACATGAAGGGGTTGATGCTTTGCCCCGTGCTGCTACACCCTGCGTTGATCAATAACCCCAGGTCCAAGGATCAACCAAATGTCGAGCGCATTGCCAGAATATTACTTCCGCATCCGTGACAACGGGGCGGCGGTGTTCCGCGTTGATTCCGAAAACCGCCAGCGCCGGATCGAGATGGACCAGATCGCCGTTGTGAACATCCGCAACGGAGAGATCAAACCCCAAGGGGATCGGGTATTGTCCGACGCTGACGTGGCGCGGATCAAGGCGTGGATGGAAGAGCGCCATCAGGTGCTTGCCCACCGCGACATCGACGATATCCACCGCGCGGTGGATTACCTGAACCTCACGACACATTGGGTGCAGTCCAAAGCCAGCGATGAACAGCTAGAGGCGGTGACCGATGCGTTGCTTTTGGCGATGCATGACCTGCGCAGCACTTTGGTGCGCAAGAAGGCCGACCGCATGACGTCGGACCAATAGGCGGACTAGGCAGTTCCTGACAGGTTCAGCTTGGTGGTTGCAGGGCCCCAGAACCGCATGTTCAACAGCAACGCCGCCACGCCAAGGCCGATCACAAGGCCCAGCCAGACCCCGATGCCATCCAACCCCAGCACAAACCCCAGCAGATAGGACGCAGGGATTCCGATCACCCAATAGCTGATACCGGCCAAGATCATCGGGACTTTGGTATCTTGTACGCCACGCAACAGGCCAAGGGCGATGGCCTGCGCCCCGTCGACCAGTTGAAATAGGGCTGCCATCGCCAGCAACCCGACCCCCACGGCCAAAATCTGGTCGCGCGCGGGTTCGGATGCCTGCATGAAAATATCGATCAGCGGTTCGGGCCAGACCGTAAACACCACAATGGTCAGCGCAGAAAAGATCAACGACATCCCCATCGACGCAATCGCCCCGCGCGACAGATGCGCAGGGTCACGCCGCCCGTAAGCGTTGCCCGCCCGTATGGTCGCAACATTGCTGATCCCCAGATGCACCATAAAAGTCATCGACGCCAATTGCAGCGCGATCCCGTGCGCGGCCAAAGGCACAGTCCCCAACCAGCCCATCATCACGGCAGAGGCCGCAAACAGCCCGACCTCGCTGAGCCCGGTGAACCCGATGGGCAACCCAAGGCGAAACACCCGTGCCAGCATTTCCCAATCGGGCCGCCACAGGCGCACGAATATCTGGTGCTGCGGCAAGGCCACCAACACATAGACGATCACTGCAATCAACGACACAGAATGCGACGCAAGTGACGCAATCGCAGCCCCGCGCACCCCCAGTTCGGGCGCGCCCCAATTGCCAAAGATGAAAGCGTAATTTGCCAATACGTTGGCGATCCCTGCCAGAATGGTGATCCAGAACACCACCTGCGTGCGCTCAAGCGCGGCAAGATAGCTTTTCAGCACCATCACCAGCAGGGCCGGAACGATCCCCCATCCGGCAATCGCCAGATATTGCCCGACCGTATCCGCCAGCGCCGGATCTTGGCCCATCAACCCCATCACCGGGCGCGACCAGATGAACAGCGGCAGCACCAGCAGCGCAAAGCCCAGCGACAGCCAAAGCCCCATGCGCGTCGCGCGGCGCAGGCCGATCTCGTCGCCCTCTGCCTCGTAGGCGGCGACCATGGGCATGACGGCCCAGGCAAATCCAGACCCAAAGATCAGCAACACAAAGAAATAGGTGCTGGCAAGGGTCACCGCCGCCAGACCTTCGACGCTGTACCAGCCCACCATCACTGTGTCGGTGACCCCGATAGCCACCTGCCCCAGATGACCGCCAATCAGGGGCAAGCCCATTACGGTGATAGCCCGGGCATGGCCCGCATATGTCATGGAAGATTTCATGTGCCAGTTCTTACGCTGCAAAAAGCGCAAGGGGAAGTGGCGCTATACCCGTTCCAAGTGTGTATCCTTGAAACCACTTTGGTACTTCAACCCATAGCCCAAGGCGCGGTCTGCACCAATGTGAATGCCCCAGATCAACCCCAAGGCCATCGCCGTGTCTGCCCCCGTCCACAGGCCAACCACCAACACCGCAGCGGCAGTCACATAGCTGTGGGCTAGATTATAGCAGATCGCCCCGGCACGGGGCCCACGGGCATAGCCGGTCATCGCCAGATCAGGGGCCAAAATCAGTACCGCCAACAGCCCCCAACTGTGCCCGCCCATGGCATAAAGCCACAGACCAAGGGCTGCGATGGCGGCCCCCTCGGCGCGCAGAACTCCTTTGACCGGGGAGGTATCTTCAGATCGTGACGACATGGTGTGGCTCCTTTTGCTGGCCTCATGCCTTTGAAGTGCCACGGCACATGCTTAAAATAAATTGTCCAAATGCGTACACCCAGCTATCATAATTTGATGAGCATCCCGTCTTCCTCTCTTGACCTGATCCCCAGCTTTCATGCGGTCATGACCCATGGCAGCCTGTCTGCTGCGGCGCGCGCCCTGCGGTTGGCGCAGCCCACCGTCAGACGGCATATCGAGGCCCTGGAGGCCGAGCTAGGCGCACAGCTTTTCACGCGGGCGGCGAATGGGCTGTCCCCGACCGAACTGGCGCAAAACCTGCTGCCCGCCGCCGCCGCAGTGCTAGAGGAAGCCGCCGCATTGCACCGGATCGCGTCAGCAACCAATGACGCGGTGGCCGGGGTTGTCAGGATCACCACCAGCCGCGTGGTGGCGGGATATGTCCTGCCCGAGCTGTTGGTGGCGATTGCGAAAACAGCACCCGATCTGCGGTTCGAAGTTCTGGCGAGCGACAGCACCGAAAACCTGCTGCGGCGGGCGGCAGATATCGGCATCCGTTTTGCACAGCCCACCCAGAATGCGCTGATTGCCAAGCGGCTTGCCGATGTGGAGGTCGGGTTGTTTGCTGCGGCCTCACTGCCCCTGCCCGGCCCGCGAGTTGAAGACATGCCCTTTGTCGCAGATGACCGCGACAACATCATCCTGCCTGCGATGGCGGCGGCTGGCATGGCCGTTCCGCAAACTATCGCATTGCGCAGCGATGATCCTTTGGTACAGCTTGCCCACGTACAAGCGGGGTTGGGCGTCGGCGTCTGTCAGGTCAAGCTGGCCGCGCGCTTGGGGCTGGTGCGCGTCGCACCTGATTTCCGGCATATGATGCCCTGCTGGCTGGTGGTGCACGAAGATCAGGCGCGCATCCGGCGCATTGCCCATGTGTTCGACGCTATCAAGCGCCACCTGCCGCAGCTGATCTAGTCGCGGCGTCACACTTGCGCATGTGACTGTCGCCCGTCACACTTGGCGCATCATTGCTTGGGGGATTTTATGCACAATCGTATCGACTTGATCCGCCCCGACGCGCCGGAACTGGCCTTGCGCGGGCCGCACCCCGTGGGCGTGACCACCCATGCGTTCGACGTCGCACCGGGGCGATCCCTGACCACTGAAATCTGGTATCCGGCCCATCAAGATACAGTCGCCGGCACGGTCTATCATACGCTGATCCGCGACGGGGTGACCCCGACCATGCTGCACGGGTCGGCCTGCCGTAATGCACAGCCTGCGCGGGGAAACGTGGCCGGAAATGCCCCGCTGATTGTGATCTCGCACGGGTATCCCGGCAACCGGTTCTTGCTAAGCCATCTGGCCGAAAGCCTTGCGGCCAAGGGGTACGTTGTGGCCGCCCCCGACCATGTGGGCAGCACCTACGATGACCAACAAGCCTTTGATATCACGCTGAACAACCGCCCGCTGGACCAACGCGCGGTGATTGACGGCATGGCGCTTTTGGGCGGCGATCTGGGCGTGCTGGTCGATTGCGACAACGTTGGACTGATCGGCTATTCGATGGGCGGGTACGGCGCGTTGATCTTTGGCGGTGCGGGGCTTGCACCGTCGGCATTGGATCATCCGCGTGCGGGCGACGACGGCAAACTGGCGCAACATCTGGCGGGCTCCGCCCCCCACAACGCCCTGCGCGATCCGCGCCTGAAGGCGATCATGCCCATCGGCCCTTGGGGCAACGGGCAAGGTATGTGGGATGCAGCCGGATTGGCGCAGATGGACACACCAATGCTGGTGATCGCCGGAACCGCAGATGATGTGTCGAACTATGCTGCCATGCGCAAGGTGTTCGAAGGCACCGCCAGCGACCGCTATTTTCTGAGCTTTGCGAATGCCGGCCACAATGCCGCAGCGCCCGTTCCTGCCCCTGCCGAAAGCTGGGCCATGTCCGATGTGCTGGGATGGCCGCCGTTTGATCACTATGCCGATGCGGTGTGGGACACGCTGCGCATGAACAACATCGCCCAGCATTTTGCTGCGGCCTTTATGGGTTTGCATCTGCGCGGCGAAGATTTCCTGCCCTATCTGGATGGTGCTACATGGCCCGGCTTTGGCCCCGGCACCCACGCAGGGCTGACCCTTGACCACCTGCCTGCGCGTTGATCTGTTAATCACAAGGACACCCCTATGACCGACCATTGGACAGAAACCGTCGATCTGAATGGCAACCCGTTCTTTGTACAGCACTGGGGCAAGCAAGACGCGCCCAAAATACTGATGCTGCATGGTTTTCCGGAGTACTCCGGTGCGTTCGCCGATCTGGCACCGCTGCTGGGGGAACAGTTCCATTGCATCGCGCCGGACCAGCGCGGCTATGGTCAAAGCTGGCGACCGGCAGAGGTTGAGCAGTATAAAACCGCGCTACTGGTGTCGGATATGGCCACGTTGATCGGGGACGAACCGGTGATTTTGTTGGGCCATGACTGGGGCGCGTCGGTCGCCTATGCGCTGGCCATAGGACGGCCTGAGCTGGTGTCAAAACTGATCATTCTCAACGGTGTCCACCCTGCCCCGTTCCAGCGCGAACTGGCCAAGGGCGGGCCGCAAACCGATGCCTCGCAATATATCCATTTCCTGCGCCGTGAAGGGTCAGAAGACATTTTGGCCGCCAATGATTTCGACAAACTGATAGGGCTGTTTTCGGCCCATATGGATATGGAATGGCTGCAAGGCGACACGCTGGCGGCCTACAAAGCCGCATGGCGCGACGCGTCCGGCCTGCGCGGCATGGTGAACTGGTACCGCGCGTCACCCCTGAAACTGGGCCAATCCGGCCAAGCAATCGACGATGCACTGGTGTTTGACCCTGCCCGCCTGCAAGTGCGCTGCCCGCATCTGTTGGTCTGGGGGATGGAGGATACGGCCCTGATGCCCGCCTCGACCCAAGGGCTCGAGGAGTATGCCCCCGACCTGACCCGCGTCACAATTCCGGATGCAGATCACTGGTTGATGCATCAAAAGCCCCGCGAAGTTGCCGATGCGATCCTGAACTGGCTGTAGCGCGCTATTTCTTGGATCGCGTGAACACCATCTTTTGCTCGTGCAGGTCCCTAGGCTCTCCGAGCCACGCATAGGCCAACAGCGCCGGTTCGCGGTCACCCACGGTGATGCGGTGCAGATGCTCTGGCGGGTTGAAGATCATCGATCCGGGCACGTAAACGCCCTGATGGTTCTCAGACACGGCACCAGACAGGCACACATAGCTTTCTGTGATGCCCTTGTGGGAATGGGCCGGATAGGTACAGCCGGGCGCAAACAGGACCACGCCCAGAATGATGTCTTCGCTGATCACCGGCCCTTGTGCCCCGGCGATTTCGGCATAGGCATAGCTGCTTGCCAATCCCTTTGGTACTTTTTCATAGCCATATTGCCAGCTTAAATGTTCTGACACAGCGTCCAGCGCTCGCACTGCGGGGGCCAACGCGCCTTGCCGCCCCTCGTCCAGCGCGCGGCGCAGATGGGCCGTCACGGGCTTTGTCGCACGCGGTTGCAGGCGTACTTCGGCGTTGCGCTTGATCAGCCGGGCGATTGCCTCGCGCGCCTTGCGCTGGTGGGTCTTGATCTTGTCACTGCCGCCTGCGGGCAAATAGCGATAAAGTTCGTCACATTCTTGCAGCATATAGCGCCAGTCGGGCGCATCGCGCAGCGTCGTTACGGGCATATCCAAGGGCGGTGTCGTATCTGTCATTGCGGCAATCTTTGATCTTGCATTCCACATGCTGATAGCAGGGACCTGCAGAACGAAATCGCCGGTTTGCGACATCATCCACCCTTCCCCCGCCCCCCACGCTCTGGCATAGTGGCACCCTGACAAAAGCAACATACAGGCAGGCCCCATAATGTCCGATCTCCTTTCCGGTGCGCAGCCCAGTGGCAAAGAATATGACGCGTCCTCGATTCAGGTTCTTGAGGATATGGAGCACGTCCGCCTGCGCCCCGGCATGTATATCGGCGGCAAGGACGACCGCGCCCTGCACCACATGGTCGCCGAAATCATCGATAACTCGATGGACGAAGCCGTCGCGGGCCATGCCACCTGGATCGAGCTGGAACTGCACGAGAACGGCCATGTCACCGTGCGCGACAACGGGCGTGGCATCCCGATTGATCCGCATCCCAAGGACCCCAGCAAATCGGCGCTGGAAATCATTTTTTGCACCCTGAACGCGGGCGGCAAATTTTCCGGCGATAGCTATGAGACATCGGGCGGCTTGCATGGCGTCGGCTCCTCCGTCGTCAACGCCCTGTCCGACCACCTGCGGGTCGAAGTGGCCCGCAACCGCGAGCTGTTCGCGATGGAGTTTTCGCGCGGCATCCCCCAAGGCAAGCTTGAGAAAATCGGTGCCGCCCCCAACCGGCGCGGCACGGCAGTGACCTTTCACCCCGATGCGGAAATCTTTGGCAATCTGACCCTGAAACCTGCGCGGCTGTTTGCGATGGCGCGGTCCAAGGCGTATCTGTTTTCCGGTGTCGAAATCCGCTGGAAGACAGCACAAAAGGACGGCGATACCCCAGCAGAGGCGACGTTCCATTTTCCGGGCGGTCTGTCCGATTACCTGAACGAAACGCTCAAGGGATCAACCACCTACGCCGAAACCCCCTTTGGCGGCATGGTCGATTTCAAGGAAAAATTCGGCGTCCCCGGCAAGGTTGAATGGGCAATCAACTGGACGCCTTCGCGCGACGGGTTCATCCAGTCCTATTGTAACACCATCCCCACCCCCGAAGGCGGCACCCACGAGGCAGGTTTCTGGACAGCGATCCTCAAGGGGGTCAAAGCCTACGGCGAATTGGTCGGCAACAAAAAGGCCACCACCATCACCCGCGACGACCTGATAACAGGGGGCTGCGCGCTGGTGTCGTGCTTTATCCGGGAACCGGAATTCGTGGGCCAAACCAAGGACCGCCTTGCGACCGTGGACGCGCAGCGCCTTGTCGAAAATTCGGTGCGCGATCACTTTGACAACTGGCTGGCGTCCGACACCAAATCAGCCGGCGCGATCCTTGATTTCCTTGTCCTGCGCGCCGAAGAACGCCTGCGCCGCCGTCAGGAAAAAGAAACCGCCCGCAAGACCGCCACCAAAAAGCTGCGCCTGCCCGGCAAGCTGACGGATTGTACGTCAAAGACCCGCGAAGGCACCGAATTGTTCATCGTGGAGGGGGATTCGGCTGGCGGATCAGGCAAAGGCGCGCGCAACCGTGTGAACCAAGCGCTGTTGCCACTGAAGGGCAAGATTTTGAACGTGCTGGGCGCGGCCTCGGGCAAGCTGAACACCAACGCCGAGATCAACGATCTGTGCGAGGCGTTGGGTGTGGGCATGGGCAGCAAATTCGTGCTGGACGATCTGCGCTATGACAAGATCATCATCATGACCGACGCGGATGTCGACGGCGCGCACATCGCCGCCCTGCTGATGACGTTCTTCTATACCCAGATGCGTCCGATGATCGACGCGGGCCATTTGTACCTTGCCTGCCCGCCGTTGTACCGCCTGACCCAAGGGGCCAAGCGCGTCTATGTCTCTGACGACGCGGAAAAGGACATGTGGCTGGAAAAGGGCCTTGGCGGCAAAGGCAAGATCGACCTGCAACGCTTTAAGGGCTTGGGCGAGATGGACGCCAAGGATCTCAAGGAAACCACGATGGACCCGGGCACCCGCAAACTGATCCGTGTCACGGTACAAGAAGACACCCCCGGTCAGACCGGCGATCTGGTGGAGCGCCTGATGGGGAAAAAGCCCGAACTGCGCTATCAGTATATTCAGGATAATGCGCAGTTTGTGGAGGAGTTGGATGTTTGAATTTTTGAAAAAGAGAACCCCCTCAAATCAAATTGAAAGGGTTTACGAGCGGTTGCTGCCCTATCAAGAAAAGTACCAAATGGCTGGCCTAAATGTCGATTTTCGAAAAATCGCACCAAAGTCATTAGTTGAAAGTGTTTTTGAGCTTTCCCACGACGTTCAAACTACGGCACATTTGATAAGAGTATTGCAGCAACGGCAGGTCGCAGAGGGAATGCTAGAAAGGCTAGACATCGCTCAAGTCAAATCACAGATGGGAACTGAAGCAGCTAAACGCGACGCAGATGAGCATTATGCAAGTATCAAAGCATTTTGTGATTCGATCATTGATTTAGTAGACAAGGAAGAAATCGTTAAAAATCAATCGATCGGGAATTTTCTGGAAGAAAATCTTTCATCGCTCTTAGCAGCAGGTGCCAAATACTCGATGAAATTTAGCTAGCTGTTGTAACTTAGAAATCTAGCCCACCTTGCATCAACCCGAGGCCGCGCCCGCCCTCTCCCCCACGGGGAGGGCGCACTTCGTACCCTCACGATGCTTCGCCTCCCTACGGCCTCGAAAGTTCCACTGGACCTTTCGCAAGACGGCCTACGGCCCGAGGTCGGGCGCGGCCTTGACGTTGTGAGTGCTCCGCAGGGTTGTGGTGGGTTGGCACCCACCCTACGTGGGGGCTTGCGTAATGGCTCGGGCAGGCCCACTTTATACGCACAGGCCACGCGCCTGTTGCCTCACCGGACCCGCCGCGCGCATTGCGCCCCTGCCCTCTGAGCATCTACCCGATGGGCACCCGCCGTTCGGGAACCTTTTGTGAACGAGAACCCCATGTCCAAAGAGAAAAACAAAGGCAACAAAGAGACCAAGAAACCCAAAAAAGAAAAGGTCAAAGTGCTGGCCACCGCCAACAGCGGTATGAAAGACGGCACTGTGATTGCGGGCAAAAAGGTCAAGTAGCCCCACCGTTTTGACTTGAAACCCCACCCCGCGTCCGCCGTAGGGTGGGTGACACCCCACGCGCCCTGCCCCAGACACCGGACCCAGCCTATGACACCTGAAACCGCCCAGACCATCTTGACCGAAAATTTCGCCCCTTGGGTCATGGCTCTGCACCCCACGGTCACGGAAATCGGGCCAGACCGCACGATCCTTACCATCCCCATCACACCGGACCTGAACCGCACCGGCGGGATCGTATCAGGCCAAGCGATGACCGCACTTGCCGACACGGCGATGGTCATGGCCTGCATGGGGCATCTGGATGCGCTGGCCCCCGTCGGCACCGTCACCCTTGATACGCAATTCCTGCGCCCCGCGAGCGGAGAGTCCCTGCGCGCCGAGGCCGAGGTAACGCGGGCCGGAAAATCAATGATGTTCACCCGCTGCACCATCATTGCCGAACCCTCGGGCAAGCCCGTCGCATTGGCCACGGCGACCTTTGCACGGTAACGCGGAATTTGCTTGAAGGGCTGGTGAAATTCGCCCAACGTCGGGGCATGAAACGTGCTCTTGTTCTTTTGCTGTTGCTGGCCTCGTGTGGTCGTCCGTTGACGGTGAACGAACAGGCATTTGCCCAGACGATCATGGGTGAAACTTTGAACCTCCGGCAAGTGCGGCTGCACGATGGCGCGCCCTCAAAAGCGGTCACCATGACCCGCAAGGCCCGCCCGCGCACCACCTGCCGCGAACGCATTCTGCCCCCCGAAAAGGTTGGCGAAGTCATCACGACCAAGCCCGCTGCAATCGCGTTGTGGAACACGGTGCTGTTTGACGAGGATTGGTATCTGGACGACTATCTACCGGATTATCCGGATAAAATCGGCCTTATTGCCACGATGATTTTCAGCCACGAACTGACCCATATCTGGCAGTGGCAGAACCGCGCGACGACAGGCTATTCCCCGCTGCGTGCCGCGCGTGAACATGGCGGGATGGCAGACCCGTATCTGTTTGATTTGCAAAATGAAACAAGGTTCGACGACTTTGCATTCGAACAACAAGGGGCCATCGTCGAGGAATTCGTCTGCTGTCGCGCGCTGGCCCCGCAAGCGCCGCGCACCAAGCGGCTGCATGCGCTGATCGGTCAGGTGATGCCTGTCGAACCCCTGCCCCAAAGCCGCGCTTATGATGTGCGCATGCCGTGGGACGGGGTCGAATTGCGCGGGATCTGCGATTAGCGCTGGATGCTTTCCAGATAGATCAACAGCCCCGCCAAAACGCGCGGTGTCGGGGTGATTTGGCCGTCAAGATCAACGGGGACCAGATCCAGTGCCATGTCCTCGCCGAACTCGGGCATCACGCGGGTCATGTGGTTGTCGAGCGGATCGCCATAGATATAAGCCAACGTCTTGGTTTCGGGAAAGCGCCCGCCATTGTCGCGCGCCAGCAAGGTCAGATCGCGCGGTGCTTTGGCAAGACCGGCCGCAAGGGGGCCGTCACCTTTGGCCGAACGCCCATGGCAGGAAACGCAATTGTCGGCAAAGAACGCAGCCCCATCGGATTGTTCTGGCATATCGGGGGCAACACAGGCCGCAATGGTCAAGATACAAGGCAGGATGGCAATCAGGGACAGACGCATTTGGGGGGTTCCTTTTTGGGGCAATGTATTAGATTTGCTGTTGGGTTTGGGCTGCGCCATGATCTGGATCAATTGACAAGGAAGCTTTGGTATTCAACCATTCAATAACATGTTTTTCATGCACTTGGCGAGGGGCTGATGCGCTTTCGCGTGGCCCACGCCAGATTACCAAACAACCGGTCCCTGAGCGGGGATCACCGGAGTTATCAAAAATTCCGAACCGATTTTTTCCAAGTAATCGCCCCCGTTAGCTGATGCCCCGCAAGGGGTTAGCCATCACGAACAGGATCGCATTGTCACTGATCGGATTTTCAACGCCCGGCAATGTAATGGACAAGCCGCTGCTCAGTGAAACCCGCAATGCGCCATTTTCAATGGTTTGGCCCAGAATGGTAACATCTTCTTGGGTTGTCTCAACCACCAGCGCATCCTGTGTCGGATCGTAGTCGCCAACGGTAATATTGCCCTGCGCATCCGACAGCATGGTAAAGCTGTCTGCCCCCTCGCCGCCAATCCCGGTGTCGCCGCCGCCCAGCATCAACACATCATCACCCGCCTGACCGTCCAGCAGGTCCGCTGCGCCGTCGTCCCCCTCTCCAAGGGTGTCACTGCCGCTGAACAGGGTATCGTTGCCAGTGCCGCCCGAAATCACATCAGCGCCAAAGCTGCCGATCAACCGATCATCAAGCATACTGCCGGTCAGCGTATCATTCCCGCCGAGCCCTTCGAAAAAGCTGGGTGTCGTGTTGCCTGCCGATTGCCCGTCATCACCGTCGATGACGGTGTCATTTGTTGCATCTACAGGGCCAGAATTGAGCGGTAGCTCCTCAGACTCCTCATCGTCCTCCTCCCCCCCAATGGGGTCAAAGATCGCCAGCATCGGCCCAATAGCCGCCAAGAGCATGATTAGAATGGATGACATAATAAGATCCTGATATCGGATTACCATGCCGCAGGACGTTGACCTGTTTGGGGTCAGACCAAGGAAACTTTATGTTAATTGCGTCTTAAAATGGCCTCAAACTGGCACCAACAGACCGGCGTCCAGCCTGATCTGGCGATCCATACGGCTGGCGAGCTCAAGATTATGGGTCGCTATCACAGCAGAAAGCCCGGTGCTGCGCACCAGATCCATCAGCGCACCAAACACCTGATCCGATGTCGTCGGATCAAGGTTTCCCGTCGGTTCATCCGCCAGCAACAGGCGCGGCGCATTGGCCAGCGCACGGCAAAACGCCACCCGTTGCTGTTCGCCGCCTGACAATTCAGCAGGCCGGTGACTGGCGCGGTGTGCTATGCCGACCTGCTCTAACAGGCCCATCGCGCGGGTCTGGGCCGCGCTTGTCCCGATCCCGTTGGCCAGCTGTGGCAAAACGATGTTTTCAAGCGCGGAAAATTCGGGCAGCAGGTGGTGGAATTGATAGATAAACCCCACATCACGCCGCCGCACGCCGGTGCGTTTTCGGTCGGATTGGCCGGTCATATCATGGCCTGCAATCTCGACCGTGCCTGTATCGGGTGTATCAAGCAGCCCTGCGATATGCAGCAGTGTCGATTTACCTGCCCCCGAGGGGGCCACAAGTGCCACGACTTCGCCCGGATCAACGGTCAGGTCGATCCCGCGCAGGACAGACACCTCGGTCGGTTTGCCTGCGTTATAGGCCTTTTTGATGCCCGACAGGCGCAACACAGGATCATTCATAGCGCAACGCCTCAACCGGGTTCATCCTTGCCGCGCGCCGCGCCGGAAAGATCGTGACAATAAAGGACAGGCCCAGCGACAGGCCCACAGCGGACATCACGTCATTAAACTGCAACTTGGCCGGCAGAAAATAGATGCCCCGCACTGACGCATCCCACGCCGTGCCCCCCGAAAGCCAGTTCACCACGCCGAATATTTGATCCACATAGATCGCAAACAAGCAGCCTAAAATCACGCCCATAGCGGTGCCAATGATCCCCGTAAAAGCCCCGCAGATGAAAAACACCCGCAGAATGGACCCTTCGCTAAGCCCCATGGTGCGCAGAATACCGATATCGCGGCCTTTGTTTTTCACAAGCATGATCAAGCCGGACACAATGTTCATGGCCGCAATCAACACCAGAATGCTGAGGATCACGAACATCACGCGGTCTTCGATATCAAGCGCATTCAGAAACGACCCGGATGCATCGCGCCATGTCCACGCCATCCCCCTGTCACCAGCGGCTGCCAGCAGCGCGTCCGTCAGGTCATCGACGCGGTCGGGGTCTTCGACCATCACCTCAAGCTCGTCGGCCAGCCCTTCACGGTTGAAAAACGATTGTGCCTCGGCCAACGGCAGGTAGGCGCGGGTGCGGTCAATGTCATAACGGCCCGCGCTAAAGACATAGACCACTTCATAGGCGTTGACCCGCGGGCTGGTGCCAAAAGCAGTCTTGACCCCGTTGGGCGAAATGATCTTGACCATATCGCCGACGCCCACCCGCAAGGCCTGTGCCACACCGGATCCGATGGCGATGCCCTGATCGAAATTCGCCAATTCCCCGATCGCCGTATCAGGGTTTGCAATGCGCGGAATGTTCGCAAGGTCCGCAGCGTCGATGCCGTAGATCTCAATGCCTGCGTTGGCCTGCCCCTTGTTGGCCATCACCTGACCACGCACCAAAGGGGCCACATGGGTCACACCGGGCACTTGGGCGACACGAGCTGCCATTTCCAGATAGTCCGGGATGCCTGTCTCGGTGACGCCATTGGCATCCACCGTCGCCGCATTATAGATTGTCACATGGGCGTTGGCCCCCAGAATCGTGCCCACAAATTCCGCCCGAAACCCCGACCGCACAGCAAGCGTCGCAATCAGCGCAAAAACCGCCAGCGTGATCCCGATCAGGCTGATCCATGTCATGACGCTGACCCCGCCTTCGGCGCGGCGCGCCCGCAGATACCGCCAGGCAATCATCCATTCGAACGGGGCAAAGGGGGGCGTGCGGGAAACAGATTTGGCCATCAGGGGGCTCCGGTCAGGTCAGTCGCGCGCAACCTGCTGGTTTGTGCGCATCGGGTCAAGCGGCGTATAGGCGGGGCAGATCACAACAAGGGTATCGGCGGGTCTCAAAGCATACGAACTAGGTCGCAGTGGCCTTGATCTTGCGGCGGCGAAACGGCATCGCCAGCAGCCGCAGAATCAGCCCCAGCCCCAGCACGCCCAGCAAAAAACCGACCCCGCCAAACAATGCACCAGCAAAATTCAGCGGCACTGCAGGCTGATACGCCGCCCAGGCGGCCTTGGCAATTTGGGTATCGCGCATCTGCGGCAGATAATAGGCGCGCATGAACGGTCCCTGCCCTTCAAGCCGGATCAGGGCTATGGACAGCGTGTCATGGCGCGAAAAAGTCGCCCTCATGTCAGCCCTACGCCGGTCCATGAACGGGGTCCCGGACATCTGTGCCAATGCGTCGTCCCGCGACAGACCTACGGACTGCGCCGTGGCGTCGAAATCTGCGACGACCTGCCCCAGCTCATCCACAGCCCCGCCCAGACGTTGGGCATATTGCTGCGAGAACTCCGGGAATTGCGATGTCGCTATCCCCGCGGCCAGCCCGCCTGCCAAGGTGATCGCCTTTACAATCATTCAACACCTGCCCTTGAAAACGCGCCGGTCAAGGCGATCAAGCCCCCCTCACGCATGTGATAAAACAGGGGCCTGATCTATGGCTTTAGCGATGTTTGGCATAGATCTCCGCGATCTTCTGAACCGCGTCCTGCGGGGCCAGTTCTTCGCTTTCGCCACTGCGCCGGCTGGTCAGCTCAACCACGCCGTTCTTCAGGCCACGTGGCCCGACGGTAATCCGCCATGGCAAGCCGATCAGATCCATGGTGGCAAACTTGCCGCCCGCGCGTTCATTGCGGTCGTCATACAGCGGCTCAAGACCCAGTGCCGTGATGCTGTCATAAAGCGCCTGACAGGCTGCATCGGCCTCTTCGTCACCCTGCTTTAGGTTCACGATACCCACATGGAACGGCGTGACACCCTCGGGCCAGATGATACCCTTGTCGTCATGGCTGGCCTCGATGATTGCGCCCAACAGACGGCTGACGCCGATGCCGTGGCTGCCCATATGCACCGGGGTTGGCTTGCCATCAGGGCCCTGCACGGTCGCGCCCATAGGTTCGGAATACTTCGTGCCGAAATAAAAGATCTGACCAACCTCGATCCCGCGCGCCGTGCGCTGGCGGTCTTCGGGGACATCAGCGAACAGCGCCGCGTCATGGGTTTCATCGGTGCGCGCATACCGCGAGGTGAACTCCTCAAGCACGGCCTGACACTGATCAACAGAATCATAGTCAATTTCGCGGTCACCAAACTTCAACTCGGTGATCTGGCTGTCATAGAATACCTCGGATTCACCGGTCTCGGCGAGCACCAGAAATTCATGTGTATCATCGCCACCGATGGGCCCGGAATCCGCACGCATCGGGATGGCTTGCAACCCCATACGCTCGTAGCTGCGCAGATAGCTGACCAGATGGCGGTTATAGGCGTGCAGCGCATCTTCCTTGGTCAAGTCAAAGTTATAGCCGTCCTTCATCAGAAACTCGCGGCCCCGCATCACGCCGAAACGTGGGCGGATCTCGTCGCGGAACTTCCACTGAATGTGATACAGCGTCAGCGGCAGGTCCTTGTAAGACCCCACATGGCTGCGGAAGATATCGGTGATCATCTCTTCGTTGGTGGGACCATACAGCATATCGCGGTCCTGCCGGTCCTTGATGCGCAGCATCTCGGGGCCGTACGCGTCATAGCGCCCGGATTCTTTCCACAAATCAGCAGATTGCAGCGTCGGCATCAACATCGGAATATGCCCAGCGCGCTGCTGCTCTTCGTGTACGATGTTTTCGATCTTGCGCAAAACCTTAAAGCCTAGCGGCAACCACGAATAAATCCCGGCCGCAGATTGCTTGATCATGCCAGCACGCAACATCAACCGGTGACTGACAATCTGCGCCTCCGACGGGTTTTCCTTGAGTACGGGCAAAAAATAACGGGACAGACGCATGATGATCCTCTCAGACTGAATTCAAACCTGATTATGCCAAAGCCCGTGGGGAAACAATCACCAACAGGCCCCGCTTCTCTGGCTCTCAAATATCCCGGGGTTTGGGGCAGCGCCCCAATCCAAGCCCCCCCCGGCAACAACCCCCGCTTATTTTGCAGCCCGCTGCGCCACCTCCAGCGCCACCTGCACCGCCTTTGCCATATCCTGAACCGATATCCACTCAAGCGGTCCGTGAATTTCCTGCATGCCGGTAAAGATATTCGGGCATGGCACCCCCATTTCGGTCAGGCGTGACCCGTCGGTACCCCCACGGATGGCAGCCGACACCGGCTCCATCCCCACAGCGCGCACCGCCTCGCGCGCCAATTCCACCGTTGTCATATCCTCTTCAAGCCAATAGCGCATGTTGCGGTATTGCGGCGTGATCTCGCAGCGCACCTGTGCCCGCGGCTCCGACGCCTGCATCGCGTCGCACACCTTGCGCAACAAATCCCCCTTGGCAGCCAACCCGTCCAACTCGAAATCGCGCAGAATAAATTTGATCTTTGCCTCAAACGCGTCCCCACTAATAGTCGAGGCATGGATGAACCCGTCCCGGTCCTGCGTCGTCTCGGGCGTCATGATGACATGAGGCAAGGTCATCAGAACCTTCGCGGCCAGATGCAGCGCGTTGACCATCTTGTCCTTTGCCCAACCCGGGTGCGCCGACACACCCGTGACCGTCACTACCGCCCCATCGGCCGAGAAACTCTCGTATTCGATCTCCCCCGGCTTTGCCCCGTCGAACGTATAGGCAAAATCACAGGCCATATCGGCGGGCAACCGCGCATCAACCCCGCGCCCGATCTCTTCGTCCGGCGTAAAGGCCAGCCGGATCGTCCCATGGGGCAAATCGCGGTTCTGCAACAAATGCCGGGCCGCCGTCATAATGATCGCCACACCTGCTTTGTCGTCTCCGCCCAACAAGGTCGTTCCGCTGGCGGTTATAATATCGTCGCCGCGCTTTTCGCCCAGATAAGGCGCATTCTCGGGCGACAACTTCAAATCAGGCGCATCGGCGAACAGGATATCGCCGCCGTTATAGCCACGATGCACCACCGGCTTCACTCCGGTCGCGTTAAACTGTGGGGCCGTGTCCACATGCGCGCACCAGCCCATGACCGGCGCGCCCTCAACGGTTGCGGGCACAGTGGCCAGCACCACACCGTAATCGGTCAGGCAAACATCCGCGGCCCCCATGGCCTGTAGCTCCTCAACCAGTAGGCGCGACATATCCAGCTGAATATCCGTGCTGGGGCTTGTGGTGCTGTTTTCATCACTCTGGCTGTCGATGGCGGCATAGCGCACCAATCGTTCTTCAAGCTCACGGTCAAACTCACTTCGCATACCTGCACTCCTTTTGTTGCGCCTAGTGGCATCCCAACACGCAATATTGTCAACCAAACCCAGTAGCCCACCAGACAAAAAACCGCCCGCCGAAAAAGCCCCCCTTACCGGCAATCGTCACCGTCCGGTTCCAAATGGAAAAAATCCTCGCCGAAGGCTCCTCCGCAGCACCACGCAGACGCAGTTCTTTTTATCTGCAGCCCTTGAAAATCCGGCCCCGCCGCGCAATGTGGGGCATAAGCGAATGCGGAGACTGCAAATGGCACTGCCCATGAGAGATCAGATGAAATACTGGTGCGTCGCTGCTGCGGTGTTCCTTGTCGTGTTGTGGTTTACGGGGGATGTCTTGTTGCCGTTCCTGATCGGTGCGGCAATCGCCTATTTTCTGGACCCGGTGGCAGACCGTTTGGAAACCCTCGGGCTAAGCCGCGCCATGGCGACCATGGTGATCACGCTTATTGCAATCCTTATCTTTGTGCTGATGGCACTGCTGGTCATCCCCGCGTTGGTCACGCAATCGGTCAGCCTGTTCAATGTCGCGCCCAAGCTTGCTGACAACTTTATGGCGTTTCTCAGGGACCACTTCCCGACGCTTTTTGTTGAAGGATCCACGCTGAACACCTCCATCACCTCTATCGCGGCAACGGTTCAGGAACGCGGCGGAGAGTTGCTGCAAACTGCCCTCGCGTCGGCGGCATCCTTGCTGAACGTGCTGATCCTGTTTGTAATCACGCCCGTGGTCGCCGTTTATCTGCTGCTTGACTGGGACCGGATGGTCGCTCAGATCGACAGTCTGCTGCCCCGCGATCATGCCCCCGTCATTCGCCGACTGGCGCGTGATATCGACAAGACCCTTGCCAGCTTTGTGCGTGGCATGGGAACAGTCTGTCTGATCCTTGGCACCTATTACGCCATCGCCTTGATGCTGGTGGGCCTGCAATTCGGACTGGTCGTCGGGTTCATCGCCGGTCTCGTGACCTTCATTCCCTATCTGGGGGCCCTTCTGGGGGGCATTCTGGCGATCGGACTGGCCATGTTCCAGTTCTGGGGTGATTGGGTGTCGATCGGCCTCGTCGCGGGCGTGTTCATATTGGGTCAGACCCTCGAGGGTAATTTCCTAACCCCCAAGCTGGTCGGCAATTCCGTGGGTCTGCATCCAGTCTGGCTGATACTGGCTTTGTCGGTTTTCGGATCATTGTTCGGATTTGTGGGCATGTTGGCAGCAGTCCCGATTGCGGCCACCCTTGGCGTCATCGCCCGCTTTGTGGCGGAGCGTTACCGTGAAAGCATGCTTTACAAAGGGACGGATTCGACCTCGGACCGCACGGAAAAGTAACCATGGCGCAGCAACTTGGCCTTGCCCTTCCCAGTCGCCCCGCACTGGGTCGCGATGATTTCTTTGTCGCCCCGTCGAACGCCATTGCCGCCGCGATGATCGACGGCTGGCGCACGTGGGCCGGCCGCAAACTGGTACTGACGGGACCTGCGGGATCGGGCAAAACGCACCTGACCCATGTCTGGGCCACACAGTCCGGCGCACGGATCATTCAGGCGCGTGACCTAGCGCGCGCAGACATCCCCGACCTTGCCAGATCATGCGTGGCGGTGGAAAATGTCCCCCTCATCGCAGATCACCCCGATGCGCAAACCGCGCTCTTCCACCTGCATAACCTTGTGCTGGCCGAAGGGCACAGCCTGCTTTTAACCGGCACCCCCCGGTTGCGCGATGGCAGCTGACCCTGCCCGATCTGACCAGCCGCATGCAGGCCGCCGGGGCCGTCGCCCTTGAGGCACCAGACGACATGCTGCTGACGGCCGTCCTTGCCAAGCTGCTGGCAGACCGGCAACTGACCCCCAAGCCCGACCTGATCCCCTATCTGTTACCGCGCATGGACCGTTCATTTGCTGCCGCCGGCGATCTGGTGGCACGGCTGGATTCCGCCAGTCTGGCGCAGAAAAAACCTGTGACCCGCAGTCTTGCGGTACAAGTGCTGGACAACCGCACCTGACCCGCGCGATACTTTTTGTATAGCTGTCACAATTTCCTTACAATCCAACATCATAAGGTCGCCATGACCCAAGCTGATTTTCTAGAATCCCCGTTCCCTGAGCCCCAAGACCTGCCCGATCTCGACATCACCGGAGTGGGACGTTTCTTCAACCGTGAACTCAGCTGGCTGGGGTTCAACTGGCGCGTGCTGGAAGAAGCCGAGAACCCGCGCGTCCCGCTGCTGGAACGGCTTCGGTTCTTGTCGATCTCGGCCAATAACCTTGATGAATTTTACACTGTCCGTGTCGCGGGCCTGCGCGAATTGGCCCAAGCGGGCAACACCACCCCTGCCGCCGACGGGCTTACCCCGGCTGAACAGCTTGTGCTGATCAACGAAAATGCACGCAGACTGATGATGACGCAGCAGCGTGTTCTGGTCGAACTGATGACCGAAATGGACGCGCAGAACATCATGCTTGAACGCGCCGCCGATCTGGACAGCGCCGACCTGAAATACCTTGAAACTGTCTTTTTGAACCAGGTTTTTCCGGTTCTATCCCCGCTGGCCATTGATCCTGCGCATCCGTTCCCCTTCATCCCCAACACCGGCTATGCGCTGGCCCTGCAATTGGAACGCACCAGCGACAAACGCCCCCTACAGGCACTGCTGCCGATCCCGGCCCAGATCGACCGTTTCGTGGCCCTGCCCGCAGACGTCGGCTGCCAACGCTTCCTTCCTCTCGAAGATCTGCTGGTGCTCAACATTCCAGGCTTGTTTCCCGGCTACAAGCTCAAGGCGCATTTCGAATTCCGCGTGCTGCGCGACAGCGATCTTGAGGTCGAGGACGAAGCCGAAGACCTCGTGCGCGAATTCGAAGTCGCCCTGAAACGCCGCCGCCGCGGCGAAGTCGTGCGCCTGACCCATTCCGCCGGTGCCCCCGAAAAGCTGAAATCCGTGGTGATGTCTGAATTGGGCGTGCGCCCGCAAGACGTGATCGAAATCGACGGGATGATCGGTATCGATGACCTCTCCGAACTGGTCATCGACACGCGCCCCGATCTGCTTTGGCCGCAATTCACCCCGCGCATTCCCGAACGGGTCACGGACCATGACGGCGACATGTTTGCCGCGATCCGCTCCAAGGATATGCTGCTGCACCACCCCTACGAGACGTTCGATATGGTGGTCCGCTTCCTGGCCCAAGCCGCGCGCGACCCCAATGTTGTCGCGATCAAACAGACGCTTTACCGCACATCCCGCGACAGCCCGATCGTCGAAGCCCTGTGCGAGGCCGCAGAAGACGGCAAATCCGTCACCGCCCTTGTCGAACTCAAAGCCCGCTTTGACGAGGCCGCCAACATCCGACAGTCCCGCCGGCTCGAACGTGCCGGTGCCCATGTCGTCTATGGCTTTATCAACTTGAAAACCCATGCAAAAATTTCGACCGTGGTGCGCCGTGAGGGCGATCAACTGGTGACATACACCCACTACGGCACCGGAAATTACCACCCCATCACCGCACGCATCTATACCGATGTGTCCCTGTTTACCTGCGACCAAAAGCTGGGCCGCGACGCCACCAAGGTATTCAACTACCTTTCGGGCTATGCGCAGCCGGACACGCTCGACAATCTCGCGATCTCGCCCATCACCCTCAAACCTCGCCTGCTTGCCATGATCAACGCCGAGGCAGAACACGCGGCCGAAGGCAAACCCGCCGTCATCTGGGCCAAGATGAACTCGATCATCGACGCCGATGTGATCGACGCGCTCTACGCTGCCTCTCAGGCGGGTGTGAAAATCAGCCTCGTGGTACGTGGCATCTGTGGATTGCGCCCCGGCATCAAGGGTCTATCCGAAAACATCCGTGTCAAATCCATCGTCGGGCGTTTCTTGGAACATTCGCGCATCATTTGCTTTGGCAATGGCTACGGTCTGCCCCATAAAAAATCCCGCGTCTTTATCTCTTCGGCCGACTGGATGGGCCGAAACCTGACACGGCGCGTTGAAACGCTGGTCGAAATCGAAAACCCGACCGTCAAAGCACAGATCACCAGCCAGATCATGGCCGCAAACCTTGCCGATGTCGCCCAAAGCTGGGTCATGGCCCCCGATGGCACCTTTACGCGCCCCCCCGTCGAAGAAGGCACATTTGCCTTCAACTGCCACCGCTTTTTCATGGAAAACCCGTCCCTGTCAGGGCGCGGCTCTGCCGGGGCGTCGGACGTACCGAAACTCACCCATACCGAAGACTGAGTTCCACAAGACTGGCATCCAAAAGATTGGCACCCGCTTCATTTTGCCAAATAAACTCTCGCCGAAGGCGCAGCGTGCTTCCCGCGATCCCGCCAGCCGTGGCAAGGCTCACATCGCCCCAGCCACCAGAATGTCTTGAGGGCCACCGGCCCTCGCCTTTTTCCTGTACCAGTACCGTTAGCGATTGACCTCGGCCCGCCCCTGCGCCAATTTAATCCCCGAACAAGACCCGCAGGAGCGTTTGTGGCAGATCAAACCATCAACAATCCGCCCTCTCCGGTCCCCGAAACAGGCGTGGCCGATCTTGGACTTTTTGGCAAACCGCTGTTCCAGGACCCTTCAGCACGCGCATTGGCGCGGGTGGGCGTGGTTGATGTGGGGTCGAATTCGGTGCGCCTTGTTGTTTTTGACGGCGCGGCGCGGTCCCCTGCCTATTTCTATAACGAAAAAATCATGTGCGCCTTGGGTGCAGGCATGGCCGAAACCGGTCACCTGTCCCCCCAAGGCAGAATACGCGCGCTGTCGGCCATGCAGCGGTTCAGCAAGCTTGCAGATGGGATGGGCCTGTCAGAGCTGACCGTGGTGGCCACTGCCGCCGTGCGCGACGCCACCGATGGCCGCGACTTCTGCGACGAGGTCCAGCGCCTTACCGGTCTGAAAATCTGGGTCATCGACGGCGAAGAAGAAGCCCGCCTGTCCGCCCAAGGCGTGTTGCTCGGCTGGCCCGGCGCTTACGGTCTGGTCTGCGATATTGGCGGCTCCTCGATGGAACTGGCCGAAATCTCGGGGGGGCGCGTCGGCAAGCGGGTCACCTCTGCGCTTGGGCCGCTCAAGCTGCGCGACATCAAGGGTGGTGCCAAGGCGCGCGAAGCCCAGATCGCCGAGGTCATTCAGGGTCTTGCCCTCAAAATGGGGGCGCAGCGCGACAGGTTATTTCTGGTTGGCGGATCATGGCGGGCAATCGCGCGGATCGACATGATGCGTCAGGGCTATCCGCTGCACGTGCTGCATGAATACCGCATGACCCAGAAATCCGTCCGTGAGACTGTCAAGTTCATCAAGAATTCCAACCTCGAAGACCTACGCCAATCCAGCGGTGTATCATCAAGCCGGATGGCCTTGGTGCCATATGCTGCCGAAGTTCTGTCCCGGCTGGTCAAGACATTCAAACCCAAGGACATCGCCATATCAAGCTATGGCATCCGCGAAGGCATGCTTTATGAGCAAATGCCGCAGCGCCTGCGCGACCGTGATCCGTTGATCGAAGCCTGCCGTTTCGCCGAAGCCAAAGACGCGCGTACCCCCGGTTTCGGCAAGGTGCTGTTTGATTTCATTTCACCACTGTTCAAATCTGCATCCCCGCAACGCAAACGTCTGATCAAGGCCGCGTGCCTGCTGCATGACGTCAGTTGGCGCGCCCATCCCGATTACCGCGCCGAGGTGTGTTTCGACAACGCCACCCGCGCCAATCTGGGCGGGCTAAAACACGCTGAACGCATTTTTCTGGGTTTGGCCTTGCTGCACCGCTATTCCAACAAACGCGAAAACACGCGGTTTGAAGATCTGTATGAAATGGTTGATGAAAAGACCCGCGCAGATGCCGAAGTTCTGGGCAAGGCGATGCGTTTCGGGGCCATGTTGTGGATGAACAAAGACGACGAGCGCGGCACGTTGCGTTGGTACCCCAAGAAAAAACTGCTGGAGCTTTGGCTGACCGATGACATGATGCCGCTGTTTGGCGAGGTCGCCGAGGCGCGGCTTAAATCACTTGCGGCATCTTTGATGGCCGAAGTTCAACTGAAAACGGCGAAATCCTAAAGCTCGACCTGCGGATAGGGGTCCAGATAGATCAGCGGGCCCAGAGGTTTGGGTGGCTCTTCGGGTTTGCGCTTGATGATAATATCACCGTTGGGCAGGATTTCAGGCGCTTCATAAACGCTCCAATCCTCGACCTTGTCCAGCAGATCGGCAAATGCCGGCCCCATTTCGCTGACAAAACGGCCAATGGACGGGCCCAAATTCTCACCGAACTCTGATAGCCCTTCTAGCGTGGGGGCCAATTCCTGCTTCATGCCATCCAGAAACATCTGTGCCCCGCGTTCCATCAGGGACGGGCCGGTTTCCGCCTTGTCCTGCGCAAAGGCTGACACCGGCAGGCAACATAGCGAAAGGATCAGAAATATATGTCTCATGGCTGAATCATAGACTCACTTTATGACCAAAAGATAGCTTCTTCCTTGGCGCATCAGCCGTCAAACTCGATCGTGACAGGAAAATGATCGGATGCGGTAACCAAAGCATCGCGCAATTCAGGGTCCGCCCAGCAGTCTGGGTCATCCAGCGGATGCCAAATCCGCCACCGCGCGTTGCTATCCGTGAACTGCGGGCTGACCATGATGTAATCCAAAAGCGCCTGAAGATAGCGTTTTTCTGGGGCGATCCAAAACCTAGATGTCGTGGGCATCGCGCCGATCCGCTGGCCCAATGCCCGCGTCGCGTGGGGGTCGGTCAGCGCCAAATCGCCCCGGTGCCCCAGCACGATCTCGACCGAGGATCGCCCGAACAGATCTTCGAACGTATCCAGCCCCGGCCCGTCGTTCAGATCGCCCATAACCATCAACGGCGTGCCGCGTTCCAGATGTTCGTCGATACGGCCCCGCAACCAGATCGCCTGCGCCAATTGTTTGCGCCTGTTGGCAATGCCGATGCGAAGGACATCTGCCTCGGTTTTGGCCCCGTGCGGCGCTTTCGATTTCAAATGCGCCCCAATCATCTGAAACGAAAATCCGCTTGTAGTTTCGATGCTCAGCTCAAGCGGCGGTTTCGAAAATACCACAAGGTCTTCGCGCGCATCAATATCCAGATCAATCCGCAAGACCCCGTCAAAACGCGGCGCACCTTTAGCCCCTTGCGCATCCGTGCCGGTGCCGCCGGGGGTATGCGCCGCGGCGATCTTGGCAGGATCATAAAGCAACGCGATCTCTTGTTGCGTGTGGTTGGCGAACCCCATGATCGCAGCGCGCGTGCGCAGCCCGAAACGTGCCGCAAACCCTTCTAGGGCAGCGATTGTGCCGCGTTTGCCACTTTGGTCCGGTGCCTCGATGATCATCACCGCATCGGCGTCCATGGCGCGGAAAACAGTGCCCAAGGCGCTGGTTTGCTGCGCACGGGTCACGTTATGGCGCCCAGACCAGCCCGCATCATCGTAAAGGCGATCCTCTTGGTCAAACAGTCCGGAAAACCATTCGACATTATAGGTCGCGATCCGCATCAGTGCGCCTTCTTGCCGGACCAAGTCTCCCAAGCACGGTTGATGTCGATCATCCGCTTTTGCGCCATCGCTATCGCCTCTTCTGGCAGGCCACGCGCGACCAAGGCATCGGGGTGGTTCTTACGCACCAGCTCCCGCCACGCTGCGCGGGCTTCCTTGGTCGTTGCGTTGGGTGCAATCCCCAACACGGTATGCGGCAGGGGCGATGTATCGGGCACGAACCGCGCCCGCAGGCAGGCAAAATCGCCGGCATCCATGGTAAAAATCTCGGCCACACGGGTCAAAAACGCGTCTTCATTGGGATGATAGGTGCCATCGGCCATGGCGATATGGAACAGCCCCTCGATCAGGTCGCGCAGCATATCCGGCTGGTCCTGAAACATTCTTGCGATGCGAGCCGCGTAATCCTCGAACCCCGTCACGTCCTGTCGCGCAAGGTTAAAGACTTTCGCCGCCCCCTGTTGATCGGCTTCGGCAATCTGGAATACCTCGCGAAAGGCCGTAACCTCATCACGGGTGACCAGCCCATCCGCCTTTGCCATCTTTGCCCCAAGGGCAATAACCGCAATGGTAAAGGCCACCGACCGTTCCGGCGGGCTGCGCAAACGGTCGAAAACAGCCGAAAGGCCTTCACCGGCGGTGAGCGCAGACAAAGCTTCGGAGATGCGGAACCAAATTGACATAGCGTCGACCATACTGCGCCGCACAGCAGAAGTCAGGGGGCGCTTAGCACTTTCTGCATCAAAATAAGATCAAGCCATTGGCCCTGCTTGCGTGCAATCTGCGGCATCCTGCCTACGTGCTCAAATCCAAGGGCAGTGTGAAACGCAATGCCACCGGGGTTGGCGGCACTGATCCCCGCAACCATCACATGCAGACCCTGATCTGCTGCGCTTTCCAGCGCCCGTTGCATCAATGCACGCCCTGCCCCCTGACCACGCGCGGCATCGGTCAACACAATGCTATGCTCGACCGAAGTGGCATAGCCCGGGCCGGTCCTGAACTGGGCATAGGTCACAAACCCCAAAATCCCGTCGGTTTCGGCCACCCAGCACGCCCCAGGACGCTGCGCAATCATGGCTTCCATCGCCGCGTCAGTTTTTTCGTCTGTTGTAAATGTGAACAACGTGTCGCGGATCATCGCATTCCAGATTGCGGCAATCGAAGAGGCATCTTGCGCGATGGCTGCGCGGATTCTCACCGCAACGTCCTTGGCCCCAGGGGCGTGTCAAAATCAGCCTCCAGCCCGACAGCGCCAGTCACGAAAGCCACCCGTGGGTCCGTCAAAATCGGGGCCAGCATTTGCCCAAGGCGCTCTGCCGTCGGATGATACACCCGAAGCGCCGTCAACCGGCAGCCCGAGGCATCCAGCCGCTGCACCGGATGTGCTGTGCCCTGCCATTCAATCAGGGCTGGTGCGCAATTGTCGAACGGCAGCACCCCGTCACGCGGGACAGCCATCCGCCAACGCAAATCGCCCCGCTCAAGGTCAACAGGTTCCCCAAAGCCCTCTGGCAATGCCGCCAAGGCTGCATCCAAATCGGTGCAGCGGCAAATCCAGTTGGTCAATCTGGCTGGCCCGCTGAACCGGTCCAGATCAAACCAACGCGCCCGGTCTGGATCAGGGGCAGCGGAGTTGATCGCAATCGCCTCAAGATACAGCCCGTCTTCCAACCCCATCAAGGTATTATGGGTATGAAATATCGGATGCTCCCCGCCGGGCTGGACCGCAACCCCAAGCGCTTGCACGACATGATCCGACGCGGCAGCCAAGCTGCTACCAGCAACAGCAATATGATCCAATTCCAGCATCATGTATTCCAAATGGTCCTAAATCCTCGGGGGAGTTTGAGGGGGCAGACAGCCCCCTCTTCTCTTAGCGGCGCACTGCGGCCAGAGGGTCGCAAAGCCCCACTGGCAAACCTCAGCCCCGCGCTTGGCGGATAAGTTTCAGGATATCCTCGGCCGCTTTGGGGATATTTGTCCCCGGCCCAAAGATCGCCTTCACACCGGCATCATACAGAAACTGATAGTCCTGCTGTGGAATAACACCGCCACAGATCACCAAAATATCCTCGGCACCTGCCTCTTTCAGCGCCTTGATCAGTTGCGGTGCCAATGTCTTATGGCCAGCCGCCTGCGACGAAATCCCGATCACATGAACATCGTTATCAACAGCATCTTGTGCGGCCTCGGCAGGGGTTTGGAACAACGGCCCCACATCGACGTCGAAACCGATGTCGGCAAAGGCTGTCGCGATGACCTTGGCACCGCGGTCATGGCCGTCCTGCCCCATTTTGACGACCAGCATACGGGGGCGTCGGCCCTCGACTTCGGCGAAGTCCTCTACCGACTTCTGGATCTCGGCAAAGCCGCTGTCGCCCTCATAGGCCGCACCATAAACGCCAGCAAGGGTCTTGACCTCAGCACGGTGGCGGCCGAATTCACTTTCCATTGCCATACTTATCTCCCCGACCGTAGCGCGCGCGCGGGCTGCCTCAACGGCACCATCCAGCAGATTGCCGCCCTCTTTCGCGCGGCGGGTCAATTCCGCCAATGCAGCTGTGCAAGCGGCCTCGTCGCGATTGTCGCGCACGGACTTTAAACGTTTGATCTGGCTGTCGCGCACAGCGACATTGTCCACGTCCAGAATATCAATCGCGTCTTCGGTTTCGCGGCGGTACTTGTTGACGCCAACGATGACATCCGTGCCCCGATCGATCTTGGCCTGACGGGTCGCGGCGGCTTCTTCGATGCGTAGCTTGGGCATGCCGGATGCAACGGCCTTGGTCATACCGCCCAGCTCTTCGACCTCTTCGATCAGCTTCCAGGCCGCTTCGGCCAGATCACTGGTCAGTTTTTCAACATAATAGCTGCCCGCCAGCGGATCGACGACGTTGGTCACGCCGGTCTCTTCTTGCAAGATCAACTGGGTGTTGCGGGCAATGCGAGATGAAAATTCCGTCGGCAGCGCGATCGCCTCGTCCAATGCGTTAGTGTGCAGCGACTGAGTGCCGCCCAAAACCGCCGACATCGCCTCGTAAGCCGTGCGGATCACGTTGTTATAGGGGTCTTGCTCTTGCAAGGACACGCCGGATGTCTGGCAATGGGTGCGCAGCATGGCGGATTTGGGGTTCTTGGGCTGGAATTCATCCATAATCCGCGACCACAACAAACGAGCGGCACGCAGTTTGGCGGCCTCCATAAAGAAGTTCATGCCGATGCAGAAGAAAAAGCTGAGGCGCGGCGCGAATTTATCCACGTCCATACCGGCAGCAATAGCCGTGCGCACATATTCACGCCCGTCCGCAAGCGTGAATGCCAGCTCTTGCACCAGATTCGCGCCCGCCTCTTGCATGTGATAGCCAGAGATCGAGATCGAGTTGAACTTCGGCATGTGATCAGAGGTGTATTCGATGATATCGCCGATGATCTTCATCGATGGTTCTGGCGGATAGATATAGGTGTTGCGCACCATGAATTCTTTCAGAATATCATTCTGAATGGTGCCTGACAGCAGCGCCTTGTCATGCCCCTGCTCTTCGCCAGCCACGATGAAATTCGCCAAAATCGGGATCACCGCCCCGTTCATGGTCATCGAGACCGACACTTTGTCCAGCGGGATGCCGTCAAACAGGATTTTCATATCCTCGACGGAATCGATGGCCACGCCAGCCTTGCCGACGTCCCCTTCCACGCGGGGGTGGTCGCTGTCATAGCCACGATGTGTCGCCAGATCGAAAGCAACGGAAACGCCCTGCTGGCCAGCCGCCAAAGCACGGCGGTAAAAGGCGTTGGATTCTTCTGCGGTAGAAAACCCCGCATATTGCCGGATCGTCCAAGGACGACCTGCGTACATCGTGGCTTTTACGCCACGGGTAAACGGGGCCTGCCCGGGCACGCCGCCCATATGGTCAAGCCCCTCAACGTCGTCAGCGGTATAAAGCGGCTTTACGTCGATCCCTTCAAGCGTGTGCCACGTCAGGTCGTCAATGCTCCGGCCACGCAGTTCGGCCTCAGCCAGATTGCGCCAGTTTTCTTTGTTGGCTGTCATGGTTTTGTCCTTCTTTCATGTCGCCCGCTGGCTGGCTTTTGCCTGCTCTTGTACGGGAGGTATCCTCTGTCAGGGTAGCCAGACCATCGGCCCCGGCAGCAAGCCAGAACAGATCGTCTGCATATGTTTCGCGCATCATCGCCGATTGTGCTTCGGTGAAAGGGTGCCAGCGGCCTGTCTCATCAGGAAGCAGATCAGGGTCGTCCCCACGCCCTGTCAATATGGCGCGCAATGCCGGCAGGTCAGGTGAGCGGTTCATCCAGCGCATCTGGTTGTCTTTGGGTGCATTAATGCCCGTCGCCTGCGCCAGAAACGCATCGGGGCGGCCTGCGAATTCTTCGAAAGTGTTCACCTTGATTTCGGTATTCGGCAAGGCACAGGCCAGGTCAATAATGACATCGCGCCAACTGCGCGCCATCGAGGCGAGTTTGTCCAGCTTGGCCTGTGTCGGCACACACGCCCCGCGCTGCACGCTATAGGCGGCTGCCGATTCCCACCACGTATCGGGCGACCGGATTGTCAGCAAGACCTGGTTAACGTCATTGCCGAATGCGGCATGATACCGCGCCATCCGTTCACCAACTGCGGGAAACAGCGTGCCTGTGCTGATACAATGCCGCGAGGTCCCGATCATGTTTTCGTCGGTGATCAGCAGCTTCTTGACGCCGTTCGCACGCGACTTGTTCAGTTGCAGTGCGACCCGCCCCCGCACCCGGTCCAAGGACGGGCGCTGGATGGTGGCAGCGGGACCGGGAAACAGACCTGAAAACAGACCATTACGGGTTCGCAAAGGGCCCCAAAGACCTGCCCCCGCCGCTGAAATCGCCGCACCATGTTCACGCAGATAGTGCTGAAAACTTGTTGTGGCGGTGCGATGCGCACCAACATGCAAAATAATTTCCATAAGATTTCTGCCCAACCTTCGCAAACCGGCCAGAACATCCGGCCTATCAATCGCTATGAGGCTATTCATGCTGCGCGACCTCTTGCATTAAGCTTAACAGAGGCTTTGGACAGATTGTGCATCGCAATTGGGCCAAGGAAGCTTATATCAGGGGGGACAGGAGAAAAGATGAAACGTGTTATAGCCCTTGTTTTTGCTGGATTGTTTGCTGTTACGGCATCCGCACAATCTGCCACCGAACCACAGGAACCAGCCCTGTTTTTACCGGCAGATATGGACGATTTAAGTGAATTCCACTGGAAAAAGAGGCCCGTTTTGGTCTTTGCGGACAGTGAGGATGATCCCGCCTTCCAAGCGCAGATGGAATTATTGCGCGAACAGACCGATGATTTGCGCACCCGCGACGTCATCGTTTTGACCGATACGGACCCTGCGGCACGCAGCGCGCTGCGGCTGAAAATGCGGCCAAGGGGCTTTATGTTGGTGCTGGTGGGCAAGGACGGCGAAATCAAACTGCGCAAACCACGCCCTTGGGACGTGCGTGAAATCACCCGCAGCATTGACAAGATGCCGATCCGGCAGCGCGAAATCCGCGATGCCAAAGAGAAGTTTGGAACGATATTTGACTGACCCACACCCATAGCCCACCCCACAGGCGCGACGGCGAACGCCGCGCCGAAAGGGGAGGATATGGCTGCATCACAGGCCATCGTGTTTATTCAAACTCGATGATGACATCGTCGACGGCCAGACTATCGCCCGCGCTTGCGTTGATCTTCAGGACAACGCCTTTCTTTTCGGCGCGCAGGATGTTTTCCATCTTCATCGCTTCAATCGTACACAGGTTCTGGCCTTCCTGAACCTCGGACCCTACTTCGACCTCGATCTTAACGACGAGGCCCGGCATCGGGCAAAGCAGCAGTTTGGATGTATCGGGCGGCAGTTTTTCTGGCATCAAGCGTGCCAACTCCGCCTGCCGTGGATTGCGCACATGTACCTTCAGATCAGCACCCCGGGCGCGAACCCGGAACCCGCCCGAGATTTTACCAACCTTAAAGATCAGCGGTGCGTCATCGACTGTCATCGTGGCCAGCTGGTCGCCCGGCGTCCAGTCACCAGAAATGCGCATTGCATGGCCATCTTCGAATGTCACTGTCGCACCCTTTGGATCGGCGGCAATGTCGACGTCGTAGGACTGCCCCTGAATGGCTACATTCCATGCCGTGCCGACCTTGCGTTCGTGGTTGTCCATCCGGCCCGAAACGCGGGTGCGGCGAATTTCGCCAACCCGGTGCATTGCCGCCGTAGCAGCAGCAATGCGGCGCAATTCGGATTCGGGCAGTTCAACGCCTTGGAAACCGTCAGGGTATTGTTCTTCGATAAAGGCCGTCGTCATGTCGCCGGCGATAAAGATCGGGTGATCCATCACGGCAGACAGGAACGGCAGGTTGTGGCCGATGCCTTCGACCTCGAAACTGTCAAGCGCAACGCGCATCGCCTCGATGGCTTCGGCGCGGGTTGGAGCCCATGTGCACAGCTTGGCAATCATCGGGTCATAATACATGCTGATCTCGCCGCCCTCATAGACGCCGGTATCATTGCGCACAGCCACATCACCTGCGGGCGCGTCGCCTTGCCATTTCCCATTCGCCAGCATTGGGCCTGCGGCGACCTCCATCGGCGGACGGTAGCGGGTCAAGCGACCAATCGACGGCAAAAAGCCGCGATACGGGTCTTCGGCATACAGACGGTTTTCGATGGACCACCCTGTGAGTTTGACATCATCTTGCGTAATGGTCAGCTTTTCACCGTTCGCGACGCGGATCATCTGTTCGACCAGATCGACGCCAGTAATCAGTTCGGTCACGGGATGTTCCACCTGAAGGCGTGTGTTCATCTCGAGGAAATAGAAGTTGCGTTCGCCATCGACGATAAACTCAACAGTGCCTGCGCTTGTGTATCCCACGGCTTGGGCCAAGGCGACGGCCTGTTCGCCCATGGCTTTGCGGGTGGCCTCGTCCAGAAACGGACTTGGCGCTTCTTCGACGACCTTTTGGTTGCGGCGCTGGATCGAACATTCGCGTTCGCCCAGATAGATGCCGTTGCCATGCGCATCGCACAACACCTGAATTTCGATGTGACGCGGCTGGGTGACAAATTTCTCGATAAAGATCCGGTCATCGCCAAAGCTGTTGGCGGCCTCGTTCTTGGAAGACTGGAACCCTTCGCGGGCTTCTTCGTCGTTCCATGCGATGCGCATGCCCTTGCCGCCGCCGCCCGCTGACGCCTTAAGCATCACAGGATAGCCCACCTCGTTCGAGATTTTGACGGCCTCATCCGCGTCTGCGATCAGACCCATATAGCCCGGCACGGTCGATACGCCTGCTTCCTGTGCGATCTTTTTCGAGGTGATCTTGTCGCCCATTTTCTCGATCGCGCCAACAGGGGGCCCGACAAAGGCAACGCCTTCGGCCGAAAGCGCTTCGGCGAATTTCGAATTCTCGGACAGAAAGCCATAGCCCGGATGCACGGCCTGCGCACCCGATTGCAGGACCGCTGCCATCACCTTTTCGATCACGATATAGGATTGGTTGGCGGGGGACGGGCCGATATGAATCGCCTCGTCTGCCATTTGCACGTGCAACGCCTTGGCGTCTGCGTCGGCGTAAATTGCGACGGTCTTGATGCCCATCTTTTGCGCGGTCTTGATGACGCGGCAGGCAATCTCGCCCCGGTTGGCGATCAGGATCTTATTGAACATGGGCTGTCCTTTTGGGTCTTGAGGGAACGGAAAAACCCCGCATCAGCACAGGCTGAGCGGGGCAATTGTGACGAATATATAGAAGATCAGCGCGTGCCGTTACAGCACGCGTTAGATCAGTTGCAGCGCACTGCGCCGGTCTGGCAGGCAAGAACGTTGGCACCTGCGCCAATCGCTGCGCCCTGAACAAGGCTGCCACCTGTAAGTGCTGCGGCACCCGCGCCGACTGCGCCGCCACCAAGGGCTTGCTTGCCGATCGTGTCGCCACATGCGGCAAGGCCTGCACAGGCTGTGATAACGAGGATGATGTTTTTGACTGACATTGGATTTTCCCTTTCGATCCGTGTTGATCTGCGCCGTGTATATACAGATCAACACGGGCCTGAACCAAAGGTTCCACCAGCATGGTGCTTTTGCATAGATTCCGCAGGGATTCAGGCGGCAATCCGCTAAACGCGCGGGCCAAATCTGCGGATTTCTGCCGGGCAGCCCTCACGATCAATCCTCGAACACATCAGCAAAGGACGCGCGGGCAAGATTGACGTTGATCACCAGAAGCGCTTCGTAGTCTTCGGGGTCAAAGGGGTCTTGCGCCGCAACGACTTCGCGGCCGAACAGCCAGGACAAACGGCCTGCATCCAGATTGCCACGCTCGAACGGTTCATCGCCAAAGCATTCCCACAACGCCTGCATGAATGCCGTATCTGCGCGCCGGTCAACCGACTTGCGGTCCGAGCGGCGTTCGCGCCGGGTCAGCGGGGTAACGCCCTTGGGGTTGGCGCGACGGATGGTGAATTGAAAGTCCGAACCGGGCATACGCCCCGGAAAACCGCGATGCTTCAGCATGATGGCCCCCGGACTGCAGGGATCATGCGCGGTGTGGTTGGCGTGAGGACAGGCGCATGCGCCTGTCCCCGGCAAGTCTTACTTGTACTTGCCTGTGTATACTGGCTCAACCGAGATGGGCTCGGGTGCGACAACAACGTATTCTTCTTGCTGCTTGGGTGCGCAGGCCGAAACGGCTGCGATAAGGCCGAATGCGGCCAAAAGTGTGATGCTCTTTGACATCTAAGTCTCCTGTCACTGTATGAAGGGTCCGACACTGCCTCATGCCAATTGGACCCGGGATTTGCGGTAAGGGATACTCGGGTATTCCTTGCAAATACTTTACCGCATGCAGGTTGAATTGCATACGGGGCTCTTTCCAATCGGCAAGAATGTGACTCCAAAGTCGCAGTTCGCAGGGCGCATGCAGCCCCCTGCGCAAGATGTTGTGGTTGCATCATAAAGCCTCCCAGATACAGGTGTCGCCATTTACGCGAAAAGCTTCGAAAAACTGCGTGGCGTCGGGGTCAGGTGCCCCGAATTCCGTTATACGGTCCGCCAAAGAGATCACGATCATATCGCCACTCAGCGCATACTGCGCCATGTAGGGGATCGCCAGTGTGTCACACAAGAAAGCCATATCGGGTTCCGCCTGCGCATAGGCGATCTGCCCGCCATCTCGGGCGATCTGGGGGGCTGTAAAACGAAAGCGCAGCCATGTTTCGGCACCAATTTCATCGACAAGCACTTCTTGCAGGTCGATCACCTGACCGGAGGGCACATCAATGGCCAGCACAGGCGTTGCGGCAAGGATAAGGGCGGCGGCCAGTTTCATATGGCCGCTCGCCCCGCCTTTTGCGGGCCTTTTGTCAGGTTTGATTTCAAAACCGCAGTCACGCGTGTGTCTCCTGTCGCGCCGAAAGTTTTTATGCCTTCGGCGAGGATATTTAAGAGCCAGAGAAGTTAGAGCGGGATGTTATTATGCTTCTTCCAAGGCGTCGTAGTTTTCTTGTTGCGCAACGATGCAAAGGCCCGCGCGATGCGCTTGCGGGTCGTGCGCGGCTGGATCACCTCGTCGATGAAGCCCCGTTCGGCGGCAACAAAGGGGTTGGCGAACCGCTTTTCATAATCCGCGGCATGGCTGGCGATTTTCTCGGGGTCTTTGAGGTCCGCACGGTGGATGATTTCAGTCGCACCTTTAGCCCCCATCACCGCAATTTCCGCCGTGGGCCACGCGTAGTTAAAATCAGAACGCAGATGTTTGGACGCCATCACGTCATAGGCACCGCCGTAAGCTTTGCGGGTGATGACTGTCACCATGGGAACTGTTGCTTCGCCGTAAGCGAACAGCAGTTTGGCACCGTGCTTGATGACGCCGCCGTATTCCTGGCTGGTTCCGGGCAAGAAGCCAGGAACATCAACCAACGTCAGGATCGGAATTTCGAACGCATCGCAGAACCGCACAAAACGCGCGGCTTTGCGCGAACTGTCGATATCCAAGCAGCCCGCCAGCACCATCGGCTGGTTCGCGACAACCCCGACTGTGCGGCCTTCGATACGGATAAAGCCGGTCAGGATGTTCTTGGCATAGTTTTCCTGAATTTCGTAAAAATCACCTTCGTCGGCCAGCTTGTGGATCAACTCTTTCATATCATAGGGCGTGTTGGCGTTGCTGGGCACCAGCGTGTCAAGCGACGCCTCTATCCGGTCAGGTTCATCAAAGAACGGGCGGACGGGTGGTTTTTCGCGGTTGTTTGCGGGCAGGAAATCAACCAGACGGCGGACTTCGGCCAGTGCCTCAACGTCATTTTCAAACGCGGCATCGGCCACCGAAGATTTACGCGTATGGGTGGATGCACCGCCCAACTCTTCGGCGGTAACCTGTTCGTTGGTCACGGTTTTGACCACGTCAGGGCCGGTCACGAACATATAGGACGTGTCTTTGACCATGAAAATAAAGTCCGTCATGGCCGGAGAATAGACAGCACCGCCCGCGCAGGGCCCCATGATCAGGCTGATCTGGGGAATCACGCCAGAGGCTTCGATGTTGCGCTGGAACACCTCGGCGTAGCCGGCAAGGGATGCAACGCCTTCTTGGATACGCGCACCACCGGAATCGTTGATCCCGATGACGGGCGCACCATTCTGAATCGCCATATCCTGAATTTTGCAGATCTTTTGCGCGTGGGTTTCGGACAGCGAACCACCAAAGACCGTGAAATCCTGGCTGAAAACATAAACCAAGCGCCCGTTGATCGTGCCCCAACCCGTAACAACACCGTCGCCTGCGGGCTTTTGCTGCTCCATCCCGAAATCGGTGCAGCGGTGGGTGACGAACATGTCGAATTCCTCGAACGAGCCTTCGTCCAAGAGAAGATCAATGCGTTCGCGTGCGGTCAGCTTGCCCCGCCCGTGCTGCGCATCAATGCGTTTCTGGCCACCGCCAAGACGGGCCTCTTCGCGACGATCTTCAAGCTGTTCCAGGATATCTTTCATGACGCACCTCTGCTAGATTTGGTCCATACTAGCTTTGGAAGGCCGTCCACCCAAGCCCCTTTTAGTAAATTTGCATACTTTATACAGGATGCATCTTGCTAATTGCAAATTTGCGAAGTTATTGGAAGTGCGTAGACAAGCTACAACCATAGGCATAAATGCATTTGCATGGATGATACAAATACTGTCCGTTTTTTGGACAAAACCAGTCCCCCGCATATTTTAACGCTGATCCTGCTGTCGGGAATTGGTGCGCTGGCAATGAACATGTTCCTGCCAAGCCTGCCTGCAATGGCGGTTTATTTCGACACCGATTACGCGGTGATGCAGTTGTCTGTCCCGCTTTATCTGCTGTTCAGCGCTGGCTTGCAGCTGATCATCGGGCCTGTGTCTGACAATATCGGGCGCCGGAATGTGCTGCTGTGGGGGCTTGTGATCTTTATGGTGGCGACAGTGGGGTGCATCTATTCGCCGAACACCCAGATCTTTCTGCTGTGCCGCTGCGCCCAAGCGATCGTAGCGGTCACAATGGTGCTTAGCCGGGCGGTGGTACGTGATATGTTCACCCAAGACAAAGCGGCGTCGATGATCGGCTATGTGACGATGGGCATGGCAGTTGTCCCGATGATATCGCCCGCAATTGGCGGCGTTCTGGACCAGGTCTTTGGCTGGCAGGCAACGTTCTGGGCCATGTTCGCGATCGGCGGCATCGTCCTTGCCGTCACTTGGTACGATTTGGGCGAAACCTCTGTCGCGTCTGGCAAAACCATGGCGCAGCAGTTCCGCGAATATCCCGAATTGCTGACCTCGCCGCGGTTTTGGGGCTATTCCATGGCGGCAGCCTGCTGTTCGGGCGCATTTTTCGCCTATCTGGGCGGCGCGCCCTTTGTGGGCAGCGAAGTGTTCGGGATGGAACCAGCCGAGCTTGGCCTTTACTTCGGGGCACCGGCCGTCGGGTACTTTGTCGGCAACTTCATCACGGCGCGCATGGCCACAAAGGTTGGCGTGAATACGTTGGTGTTGTGCGGATGCCTTGCCAATGCGGTCGGCGGATCGGTGTCGATGCTGATCTTTCTGGCGGGCTACGGCAGCCCTGTCACATTCTTCGGGATGATGACGCTTGTGGGGCTTGGCAACGGCCTGTGCATCCCCAACGCCACAGCGGGCCTTTTGTCGGTGCGTCCCTACCTTGCCGGAACCGCATCCGGCTTGGGTGGTGCGATCATGATCGGCGGCGGCGCGGGCCTCAGCATTCTGGCAGGTTCCCTTCTGTCCAAAGAAACGGGGGCCTATCCGCTGCTGTGGATTATGCTGCTGACAGCGGCGGCAGGCGTGGCGTCGATCCTTGTGGTGATCCGCCGCGAAAAGGCGCTTGGCCTGCGATAGCCCACCCCTTGCGGGGATGAATTTGCAAAGCTAGTCTTGGACCTGAATGCAAATTTGCAAAGGGCGGGATCAGCATGGCGACCCAAAAGCTTTACGCTGGCGCAAAGCTACGCGAAGTTCGCACGAAAATGGGCCATACCCAAAAGGACTTCGCTGCGAAGCTGGGTGTTTCCTTGCCCTATCTGAACCAGATGGAAAACAACAACCGGCCCGTCAGCACGACGGTGGTGTTGGCGCTCGCGTCAGAATTCGCCATGGATGTCACCGAACTGTCCAGCGGTGACGGTGAACGCCTGATCAGCGACATGCGCGAGGTGCTGTCAGACCCACTGTTCGAGGGCGACAAACTGCCCCTGGCCGACCTGCAACTTGCGGCTTCAAATGCCCCTGCCCTTGCGCGTGCTTTTATCAAGCTGCACCAAAGCCACCGCCAAACCCATGAACGGCTTGCCTCCCTAGACGAAGCCTTGGGGCGCGAGGATTCCCGCACAACGCCCAGCCCGTGGGAAGAAGTCCGCGACTTCTTTCACTATTGCGACAACTACATTGATCCGGTTGACCGTGCCGCCGAACATTTCGCCCGCTTGGCAGTCGATGCGCGCGGCCTGCAACGCAGTGCGATTGACGCGCTCAAGGCCTCCTCCATCTCTGTCAGCTTTGATGACGTCGAACCCCTGCGCCGCTTTGCCCCCGAGACGCGCGTGCTGCACCTTTCCACCCGCGCGCCGCGTGAAACGCAGACCTTTCAACTGCTGCTTCAGGTCGCTTTGACGCGCCAAAATGACCTGCTTGAAGCGACACTGGACCTTGCCCGCTTCCACACCCCTGCGGCCCGCGACATCGCCAAGATCGGCTTGGCCAATTACTTTGCCGGGGCGGCCCTGATGCCCTACGCGACGTTCTTGGCCAGCGCGCAAAGCTGCCGTCACGACCTAGAGGTGCTATCGGGTAGATTCGGGGCATCAATCGAACAGGTCGCGCACCGGCTGTCGACGCTGCAGCGGCCCGGTGCCAAGGGTATTCCGTTCTTCTTTGTCCGCGTCGATCAGGCGGGCACCATCACCAAGCGCCATTCAGCCACGCGGTTGCAATTTGCGCGGTTCGGCGGGGCCTGCCCGTTGTGGAATGTGCACAGCGCCTTTGAAACGCCGGGCCGCTTTCTGCGCCAATTGGCAGAAACACCGGACGGCGTGCGCTATATTTCTTTGGCGCGCGACATCTCGAAGCCAGCGGGGCGGTTCGGGGCACCGGTACGACGCTATGCGATCTCATTGGGCTGCGAAGTGCGCCATGCCCCCGCCTTGGTCTATGCCGACGGAATGGACACCAGCCGCGCGTCGGCGTTCGAACCTATCGGGATTTCCTGCCGAATTTGTGAACGCAAGGCCTGCCATCAAAGATCGGTTCCACCGCTCGAACGCCAGCTGGTCGTCGACCCGAATCTGCGCGATGTCCTGCCCTATCAGGTCGAATGATCAACGTTTGGCCGCGCGCCACCCGGCGGCACGCGCCTCCGCACCCGTGCAGAACCAGCGTTCGCCCTTGTTGGTGCTGATACGCGTCTTTTTATAATCGCGTTGACCTTCGCTATGGTAAATTTTCACGCCTTTGGCGCTGATATTCCCTTTGATCGTGCAGCCTGTTTGGCTGGTCTTTTGAACGTGCTTTACCTGACCCGCTTTCTTTTCCGCGCGAAACGCGGCGGGACGGATCAGCTGATAGGCATGAATGCCGTGCCCGCGCTGCATTGCTGCGGCCTCAACCGCGACGTAGTCCTGTGAATATTTTGAATAGGCAAAGGCCAGCCCCCGCGCGACCAGATCCTGCCCCATATCAACGCCCGACACGGCGCAGCGTGCAACCGTGCGCCCATAGCGGTCGGTGTCGACGCGTCGGCAACTCGCCTGCCGCCCTTGGTAGGTTTTGCGTACCTGCCCCGACACCCAGTCGCCGCACAACGCCACCTTGCCGCGGCGGGACGTGCAGGTTTGATCGCCCTCGGGGGCATCAATGCCAAACAAACGCATGCGGATGCCGTTCACGTCAATCGTATCGCCATCAATGACGCGGATCGGCCCGCTTATCTTTGCCTCGACAGCAGCGGCGGGCGGCGTGATCAGGCCAAAGGCGGCCAAGACGAACAAACAGGAAACAAATTTAAACATGCCCCGCTGTGCGCCGGTTTGGGGCCCCTTTCAAGGACGAATATTAACTTCAGTTAATTTTCTATTAACATCTTATCTTCGGTTGGACACTAGCATCACCGCTGCGACGTTTCCCAATCAGGATGTATCCAAGGCGCATCGTTTGATGCTGCAAGCGGATCAAGCCCCAAAACATAGTCAGATATCTTTTCGCCCACCATGATCGACGGCCCATTCAGGTTGCCGTTTGTGATGCGTGGAAAGATCGAACTGTCGGCGACGCGCAGCCCGTCCACTCCGATCACGCGCCCTTGGGGATCGACAACGGCATCTGGATCAGATGCACGACCCATCCGGCAGGTGCCACAGGGGTGGTAGGCGGATTCCGCATGCTCACGGATAAAGCTGTCCAGTTCCGCATCGGTTTGCAGTGCGGCACCGGGCTGGATTTCGTGTTTGACGAAAGGCTTGAATGCGTCTTGGCCGAAAATCTCGCGGGTCAGGCGGATACAATTGCGAAACTCCTCCCAGTCCTTGTCCTGCGACATGTAGTTGAAAAAGATCTTTGGATCATCCGCAGGGTCGCTGGACGCCAATGTGACGGCCCCGCGCGAGGTGGACCGCATCGGGCCAACATGGGCCTGAAACCCATGCCCTTCAGCTGCGGCTTGGCCATCATAGCGCACCGCGATCGGCAGGAAATGATACTGGATATCGGGGTATTTGATACCGGGTTTGGACCGGATAAAGGCGGCCGATTCAAACTGGTTCGACGCGCCCATGCCAGTTTTGGTGAACAACCACTGCGCCCCGATCACCGCCTTCGAGAAGACATTCCAGTGCTTGTAGAGCGTGATTGGCTGGCTTGCCGCCATCTGGATGTACAGCTCAAGATGGTCTTGCAGGTTCTGACCGACACCCGCGCGGTCCGCCACAACGTCGATCCCGTGTTCCGCCAGATGGGCCGCAGGGCCAATGCCAGACAACATCAACAGCTTGGGCGAATTGATCGACGACGCGGCAAGGATCACCTCGCCACTGGCGTGCAACACTTCGCGGGTGCCGCCGCGCAGCACCTCTACACCCACCGCACGGCCATCTTCGATCACGATGCGCTGCGCCAGCGCGCGGATCACCTCGACATTGCCCGTCTTCTGGGCAGGCCGCAAATAGGCATTCGCCGCTGACCAGCGCCGGCCTTTCCAAACCGTCTGCTCCATCGGGCCAAAGCCCTCTTGCTTTTCACCATTGTAATCGTCGGTCGCCTCGTATCCCGCCTGCTTGCCCGCCGCGACAAAGGCTTCGAACAGCGGGTTCTCACGCGGGCCACGGCTGACATGCAGCGGGCCGTCGGTGCCACGCCACGCAGGGTCGCCGCCATGACCACGATCGTGCCAGGTTTCCATCCGCTTGAAATAGGGCAGCACATCGGCATAGCCCCAGCCATCAGCCCCCTGTTCGGCCCAATGGTCGTAATCCTTGGCGTGCCCGCGCACATAAACCATACCGTTGATTGACGACGATCCGCCGATCACCTTGCCGCGCGGACAGGCCAGACGGCGGTTGCCTAAATGCGGTTCGGGTTCAGAGGTATAGCCCCAATCGTAGCGCTTCATATTCATCGGATAGGACAATGCCGCTGGCATCTGGATAAAAGGCCCCGCATCGGTGCCGCCGTGTTCAATGACCAGCACCTTGCGTCCGGCCTTGGCCAAACGGTACGCCATGGCACAACCGGCACTGCCAGCCCCCACAATGATAAATTCCGCCATCAGCTTCCATCCTTCACGTCAAGTCTTTGGGCCCACGGACATACCGTCCGGCCCCCGCATTTGCGCATCATGCTATTGCGACCCGAACCCGCGCATCCGTTGCAAAGGTGGGCTCAGGCCGCGTCACGCCTAAATAATCGAATGCGCTTTAGCGCACCTTTGGATCACGCCGCTTTAGAAAGGCGCTTCCATATCGCCCATGCGCACATAGACGGATTTGATCTGGCTATAATGTTCAATCGCCGCCTTTGAATTTTCACGCCCCACGCCGGAATTTTTCATGCCGCCAAACGGGGCCTCGACCGGCGCGTCGTTGTAGGTGTTGATATAGCAGGTGCCCGCCTGAAAATTGGCAGCAACGCGGTGCGCGCGCGACAGATCACGGGTGAACACGCCTGCGGCAAGGCCAAATTCCGTGTCATTGGCGCGCGCCATCACGTCGTCTTCGTCGGTAAAATCAAGCACCGACATCACGGGGCCGAAAATCTCTTCGCGCGCGATGGTCATGTCGTCGGTGACATCGGCAAAGACAGTTGGCTGCATAAAGAACCCGTCGCCGTCGATTGCAGTCCCGCCATACACCAGCCGTGCGCCCTCGGCCTTGCCCTGTTCGATATAACCAAGCGCGATATCAAGCTGGCGCTTGGACACCATCGGGCCAAAGCTGGTCTCGGGGTCCATCGGGTCCCCGATCACCGCGCCGTCCAACCGTTCGGCCAGCCGCTTGAGGAACGCCTCTTTGATGTCCGCATGCACAAACACCCGCGTCCCGTTGGAACACACCTGCCCCGAGCTGTAGAAGTTTCCCAATATCGCACCGCTGACCGCGTTTTCGATATCCGCATCCTCGAACACGATGATCGGGGATTTGCCGCCCAATTCCATCGTAACCGCCTTGATGCCAGCCGCCGCTGCGGCATAGACCTTGCGGCCTGTGGGCACGGAACCAGTCAGGGAAACCTTGTCAACGCGGGGGTCGCTGACCAGCGATGCGCCGACCTCGCCCATGCCTTGCACCACGTTATACAATCCTGCAGGCAGGCCAGCCTCGTGCAGGATTTCGGCGACTTTCAATGCACAAAGCGGGGTGGTTTCGGATGGCTTGAAGATGATCGCATTGCCGCAAGCCAGCGCTGGCGCGCCTTTCCAGCAGGCGATCTGCGTCGGGTAATTCCACGCACCGATGCCCACACACAGGCCCAAAGGTTCGCGGCGGGTATAAACCCAGTCTTCGCCCAATTGAATATGCTCTCCGGTCAGGGACGCGGCGATCCCGCCGAAATATTCCAACGCATCGGCCCCGCTGGTCGCATCCGCCACAGATGTTTCCTGATAAGGTTTGCCGGTGTCATAGGTTTCCAACACAGACAGATCATGATTGCGTTCGCGCATGATATCGGCGGCACGGCGCAGGATGCGGCCGCGTTCGGTACCGGTCATCGCGGCCCAAGCCACCTGCGCCGCCCGTGCCGAGGTGATGGCCTGTTCGATGATCTCGGGCGTGGCGGCATGGACTTTGGCGATCACCGCACCAGTGGCGGGGTAAATCACCTCGATCGGCGTGCCTGCGGTGTCTTCGACATAGGCACCGTTGATGAAATGGCTGGCGGTGGGTTGGGTTTGCATATTTCTCTCTCAATTCGTGTGGGTGGCCCGTTTGGGATGGAAAACGGCTTACTCTCCGCGGGGAAAGCGCTTGTTTTCTTCCAGCACGTTCAAATCCATGTGGTTGCGCATGTACTGCTCTGAGGCTTTGCGCAGGGGCTGGTAATCCCAAGGGTAATAGCCGCCTTCGCGCAGCGCCTCGTAGACCACCCAGCGGCGGGCCTGACTTTTGCGCACATCCGCGTCAAAGGCAGCCAGGTCCCAGCGGGCATCTGCCTTGGCGCGCAGGGTTTGGCGCGTGCCCTGATGGGCGGGATCTTCGGCCAGATTGGTCAGCTCGTGCGGGTCGGCGTCCATGTCGAACAACTGGTCCGGGTCCAGCGCGCAGCGGTTGTATTTCCACTTGCCATAGCGCAGCGACACCATCGGCGCATAGGACCCTTCGGCGGCGTATTCCATCGCGACGGGTTCGGTACGTTCCACCCCCTGCCCCATGGGCACCAGCGACTGGCCTGTCGTCCATTCCATGACCTCTTCCATCGACACGCCAGCCAGATCGCACAGGGTCGGGCAGACGTCGATATTGCTGACGGGGGTCTCGTTCAAACCCGGTTCCATTTGCGGGGCGGCAATCATCATCGGCACGCGGGAAGAGCCCTCAAAAAAGCTCATCTTGAACCAAAGGCCGCGTTCGCCCAGCATGTCGCCATGGTCGGACACAAACATGATGATCGCTTCTTGACGGGTATCCTCGAGGGTCTGCAAAATCTCGCCGATCTTGTCATCAAGATAGCTGATGTTCGCGAAATAAGCCTGACGCGACCGTTTGATATTGTCTTCGGTGATGTCAAAGCTGCGCCAGTCATTGGCGTCAAAAATCCGTTTGGAATGCGCATCTTGGGCGTCATAGCCCAGATCAGACACCTGTGGCAGCAGATGGTCGCAATCGTTATACAAATCCCAATACTTCTTGCGCGCCACGTACGGGTCATGCGGGTGGGTAAAGCTGACGGTCATGCACCACGGGCGATCATCAAGGCCACGCGACAGGTCATAAATCTTGCGCGTTGCCTCGAATGCGACGGCGTCGTCATATTCCATCTGGTTGCTGATTTCGGCCACCCCTGCGCCCGTCACCGATCCCATGTTGTGGTACCACCAGTCAATGCGTTCGCCGGGTTTGCGATAATCGGGGGTCCAGCCGAAATCAGCGGGATAGATATCAGTGGTCAGACGTTCCTCGAACCCGTGCAGCTGGTCGGGACCAACGAAATGCATCTTGCCCGACAGGCAGGTGTAATAGCCCGCGCGGCGCAGGTGATGCGCATAGGTCGGCACACTGGACGGAAATTCAGCCGCGTTGTCATAGACGCCCGTGGCGCTAGGCAATTGGCCAGACATAAACGCTGCCCGCCCCGGCGCGCACAGTGGGCTGGCGGTATAGGCATTCTTGAACCGCGTCGACCGCGCTGCCAGTTTTTTCAGGTTCGGGGCATGCAGCCAATCGACGGGGCCATCGGGAAACAGCGTGCCGTTCAACTGGTCGACCATCAGGATCAGGATGTTTGGTTTGGTCATCGCTTGGCTCCCACCAACGTTTCAAGCAGTTCCAGCGCCTGCCCGCAGGCCTGCTTGGAACTGCCACCGTCGGACAGGGCCGCGCGCAGGTACAGACCGTCGATCATGGCCGCCAAGGTTTCGGCGTCCCGTTCCGGACGCGCCGAGATCGGGCGCAGCGCATGGGTCAGGTTCGACCGCAGCCGCGCTTGATAAACAATCAGCAAACGATAGGTTTCGACATTGGTCCGCGAGGACGCATAAAGCGTCATCCAAGCGCTGACCGTCGCAGGATCAAAGCAGCTCTCGTCAAAACTGGCGCGAATGATCGCTTCTGCGCGCTCAAGCGGCTTTTTTGCGACGCGCAATTCACGGCGGACTTCGGCGCTGTATTCAGACAGGATATAGCGCATAGCGGCGAGAAAGATCTGATCCTTGCCACCGAAATAGTGATGTGCCAGCGCCGAGGACATGCCCGCACGCCGGGCGATCTGACCAACAGTCACGTCCAACGACTGCGCGGCCCCGATTTCGGCTATTGTGGCCTTGACCAAAGCATCGCGGCGAATGGGCTCCATTCCAAGTTTGGGCATCTCGAATCCTAGCAGTAATTGACGTCACTGCTAGGCAATCTATGGTTATTGACTGGCAAGTCAATAAACTTAGAATTTGGTCGCGGGGCTTGCGGGCGTGATCTGGCGATTCAACATCGCCTCGCGCCAAGTGATAAATGTGACCGATCCCAGGATCACGGTACCGCCGATGACCACCCAGATATCAATTGGTTCGACAAAGACAACGGCCCCCAGAATTGTCGCCCAGACCAATTGTAGAAACGTGACCGGTTGCGTCACCGTCAACGGTGCCGCAGCAAAGGCCAGTGTCATGGTGTAATGCCCTCCAGTGGCAAAAACGGCCACAGTGGCAAGGATCGCAAGTTCCTCCCACGTGGGCGTAATCCAGACCGGCAATGCAAAGGGTAGCAAAAAGAGCGACACAAAGATCGACATCATCGCGACCACGACAGACGGTTTGACCTCGTCTGTCAGGACCTTGGCCAACAGATAGGCCCCGCCAAACACAACCGCCGCGATCAGCATCGCAAAATGCCCGTTGGTCAGCTCGCGAAACCCCGGTCGCAGGATGATCACAGCCCCCAACAGCCCCAGAACGACAGCAATGATCCGGCGCAAGGCAAGGGTTTCTCCCAAGAAAAGCGCAGCACCACTGGTCACATATATCGGGGCCATGTAGTTCATCGCGGTCACTTCGGCGATGGAAATGCGGGTCATGGCGTAGAACCACAAAATCACGCCCAACGCATGCAAGCCCCCGCGCAAGCTGAACAAGGTCCACTGCCGCCGGGTCAGATGTGCCGCCCGCAACGACCCGATCGCAGGCAGTAAAAACACCAATCCGAAGGAATAGCGGATCAAGGCCGCTTCCGCCGACGGCAGGCGCGGGCCCATGTGCTTCACAAGCGCAGTCACACAGATGAATAAGAACCCTGTCACAACCATCCAAAAGATGCCGATTACGGGACGATGAGGCAGCGCTGTTGTCATAAATTCAACATTTCCCAATCAGACGGCAAGAGCAAGGTCACATCAGCAAAAGTTTCACCGCAATCGCCCACATGGTCAGGGCAATCAACGCGTCCAGAATTTGCCAACTGCGCGGGCGGGCAAAAATCGGGCCAAGCAGCCGCGCCCCATAGCCAAGACCGAAGAAGAACACAAAGCTTGCCGTTACGGCTCCGATACCGAAAGCCAACCTGTTGTCATATTGCGCCGACACCGATCCCAACAGCACGACTGTATCCAGATAGACATGCGGGTTCAGCCAAGTCAGCGCCAGCAAGGTCAGCAATGTGCGACGCAAGCTGAGGGTGTTGTCGCCTTCTGCCTCAAGTGCCGCCCCGCCGCGCCATGCAGACAGTGCATTTTGTGCCCCGTACCAGATCAGGAACGCCGCGCCACCAAAACGCATCACGGTTTCAAACCACGGCACCGCCTGCGCCAGCGCGCCAAAGCCCGAAACCCCCGCTGCAATCAGCACCCCATCAGAGACCGCGCAGGTCAGGCAGACCCAGAACACATGGTGCCGCCGCACCCCTTGGCGCAACACAAAGGCGTTTTGCGCGCCAATCGCCAAAATCAAAGTAAAGCCCAACGCAAATCCGGGAAAGAAAGAGAGCATGAAAGCAGCCTTGGTTGTGATGGCTTGGCGTATCAGTGAAACCTGACAAGCCCAAGCTCTCGTTCGCAGAATTGCCAAAATCTATTTTTTTTCGCCAACATGGTGAAACAAATTCGTGATCCGGCCCGTTGCTACTGGTGTAACGCCCTCCGGCTCCCTATGTGACGCTCACTCTACAAAGGAACTAAGTCATGTTTGACGAAAAACAGAAGCTGGAAATCAGCCAAGAAGAACTGGCCCTGATCGAGGCAGCCTTGCACACACAGTCCAAAATCTTGGGCGTTCAAGCCAGTGCCGGGGGTGCAAAAGCCCTGACGCGCCTGAACGATATCAAACGGGTTCTGGCCAAGATTGCGCAACAAAAGCCGGTCAAGGCGCAAAAGCCAAAGACGGGCGGCGTGTTTTTAAGCATGTCGCGGATGTTCGGGTAACCTCCCTACCCCTCAACAGACCATAAACGCCCCTTATTTCAGGGGTAAAAATCCCGCATTTCGGGCATATCTATGAAAACCTGCTGGCCGAATGGTCGGCAGGTTTTTATTTTGTCGCCACATGTGTAGCCCGGCGTTCCCCTTGCGGCAGATTACCGCGCAACGGTCGCCCCCAAGACGGGCAGCCTGCGGAAATCATTGCATAGCGATCACCAAATCAAATTGGCTCGGCACGCAGCGATGAATGATGCGTCAAGGTCGACATTTCGCACACCAAAACGAAAACGAGCGACGGAAAACCCGCCGCTCGTATCCTAAAAATCGCGCTAGCACCCAATTTAAATAGAATGCTTTGGTGCAGCCGCCCTGCGTTCGCCCCAACCGGATGGCGTTACTCCAGCTGCTCCATGACCTCGTCAGAGGCGTCGAAATTCGTGGTAACCCGCTGCACGTCATCGTCATCTTCCAACGCATCAATCAGCTTCATCAGCTTTTCCATGCTCTCCAGATCCATCTCGGTGGTAATGGACGGCTTCCAGACCAGCTTGGTGCTGTCAGATTCGCCCAACTCGGCCTCAAGCGCGGTGGCGACTTCGTTCAGATCCGTATCAAGACACCAGATGACGTGCCCGTCTTCAGACGATTCAACATCCTCGGCCCCAGCCTCGATCGCGGCCATCATGACCGTATCCGCATCGCCGACCGACGCCGGATAGGTAATCTCGCCCTTGCGGTCGAACATGAATCCAACGCTGCCGGTTTCGCCCAGATTGCCACCATTCTTGGTAAAGGTCGACCGAACCACCGACGCCGTACGGTTGCGGTTATCGGTCATCGCCTCAACGATTACAGCCACACCATTGGGTCCATAACCCTCATAGCGGATTTCTTCGTAATCCTCGCCGTCCCCCGCTTGCGATTTCTTGATCGCGCGGTCGATCACATCCTTTGGCACGGAAACCGATTTTGCTTCCTTGACCGCCAGTCGCAAACGCGGGTTCTTGTCAGGATCAGGGTCGCCCATCTTGGCCGCAACAGTGATCTCTTTTGACATCTTCGAGAACACCTTGGCGCGCAACTTGTCCTGCCGCCCTTTGCGGTGCTGGATGTTTGCCCATTTTGAGTGGCCTGCCATGATAACCTCGTCTGCGAAAACCCTATTTTGCCCTCTATAGGCCAGCCGATGCGCGCAAACAAGCCACCCTTACAGGGGAAATCCCCTCTTCTCTCGCTCAAAAATATCCTCGGGGGTTTGGGGGCAGACAGCCCCCATTCCGACTGCTAAGCCAAGAACCAACACCCAAGGCCCCAAATCACAAGGTGATCCCTGCCCATGACCCAAGATCAAATCATTCTTTTTACACTCTTTGCTGCGGTGTTCGGCATGCTGCTTTGGGGGCGGTTCAGGTACGATCTTGTGGCCTTTTCGGCACTTATGATCGCTGTTGTCTTGGGTGTCGTGGACAGCAAAAATGCCTTCGACGGCTTCGGTCATCCCGCCACGCTGGTGGTTGCCCTTGTCTTGGTGGTCTCTGCCGGGTTGGTACGATCCGGCGCGGTGTTGCTGATCACGCGGACCTTGGTCGATGCGTCGCGCAGTCTGGGCGCGCATATCACGCTGATGGGGCTGATCGGCGGCGTCCTGTCCGCCTTTATGAACAACGTGGCTGCACTTGCACTGCTGATGCCCGTCGACATCCAGACCGCGCGCAAGGCGGGGCGCAATCCGGGTCTCAGCCTGATGCCGCTCAGCTTTGCGACGATTCTGGGCGGGATGGTCACGCTGATCGGCACGCCACCCAATATTATCATTGCCTCCATTCGGCAGGAATCCCTTGGCGAACCCTTTGGCATGTTCGATTTCGCCCCTGTCGGGGGCATCGCCGCGATCGCCGGGCTCGCCTTTGTCGCGCTGGTCGGCTGGCGGTTGATCCCGCCGCGCGATGACACCGCCCTCAAACCCGAGGACCTGTCGCAATACCTTGCAGAACTGACGGTCCCCGAAGAAAGCCCGTTGATTGGCAAACGTCTGGGCGAATTACAAGAAGTGGCAGATAAATCCGACGTGGTGATCCTTGGCCTCGTGCGCGATGACGCGCGCCTATATGGCCAGTCGCGCAATGTCGCGATGCGCGCCGGTGACGCCTTGGTGCTTGAGGCGCGCCCGGACGCGCTGGATGAATTTCGCAGCACCTTGAACTTGCAGGTAGCCGATAAAGACCGCGAGGATCGATTGAATGCCGGGGGCGAAGGCGTCGAGATTATCGAGGTCGTGGTCACCAATGAATCGCGCCTCAACGGGCGTTCGACCCAATCTGTCGGGCTTTCATGGCGCCAACGAACAGTGCTGCTGGGCATCTCGCGGCGCGGCACGCGCATCACTTCGCAACTGCGCAAGACCGAGCTCGAGACCGGCGATATTCTTTTGCTGCTGGTCCCGCGCGATACATCTGCCCACGTGGTTGAATGGCTGGGCGTCCTCCCCTTGGCCGATCGCGGGCTTGCCGTGACCGAGAACAGCAAGGTCTGGCTTGCCATTGGTCTGTTTGCAGGGGCGGTCACCGCCGCCAGTTTTGGCCTGATTTATCTACCCATCGCCCTTGGGCTGGTGGTCGTGTCCTATGTTCTGGCCAAGATCATCCCGCTGTCCGAACTCTACACACATATCGAATGGCCCGTTGTTGTGCTGCTGGGATCGATGATCCCGCTGGGGGCCGCGCTTGAGGCATCGGGCGGGACCGAATTGATCGCCGGAGCCTTGGTCGGGCTGACCGACGGGTGGCCGGCGTGGATGGTGCTGACGGTTTTAATGGTCGTGACGATGACCTTGTCAGATGTTTTGAATAACACCGCAACGACCATCGTGGCCGCCCCGGTTGGCATCCAGATGGCGCAGACCTTGGGCGTTTCGCCCGACCCGTTTCTGATGGCGGTGGCTGTAGCGGCCTCAAGCGCGTTTCTGACCCCGATCGGGCATAAGAATAACACGTTGATCTTGGGGCCAGGCGGTTATTCCTTTGGGGATTACTGGCGCATGGGTCTGCCGCTTGAGATCATCGTGGTCGCGGTTTCTATTCCAGCGATTTTGCTGTTCTGGCCTTTGTGAGTAATTGAAGTCTGTGGGGGCCAGCGTCAACGCGCGGTATATTGTGGGGGCCAGCCCCCACACCCCCGGGATATTTTTGAACCAGAGAACGAGGGGCCTGCGTCTTACCAGATGAGTGGGATAATTGCCGAGACGAGCAGTGACATGCTGAGGTTCAGCGGGATGCCGATGCGCATGAAGTCGGTAAAGCGGTAACCACCGGGGCCATAAACCAGCGTGTTGGTTTGGTACCCGATCGGCGTCGCAAAGGCGCAGGATGCCGCAATCATCACAGCGACCACCAGCGGGCGCGGGTCCATCCCCAACGCCGACCCAAGGCTGATTGCGATCGGGGTCATGATGACGGCAACCGCGTTGTTTGATACGATTTCGGTCAGGATTGTTGTCAGCAGGAACACTGCAAAGATCACATAGAACGGCGACAGCGTGCCAAGGAACGGCGATATATTGTCGACGATCAGGCTGATCGCACCAGAATTTTGCAGACCAGCACCGACGGCCAACATCGAAAAGATCAGTGCCAGCAACCTGCCATCGACAAAGCTGAAGGCTTCTTCTGCGTCGATACAGCCGGTGACCAGCACCAGCGCTACCGCAAAGATCGCAAGCAGCAAAATCGGTGCCACGTTAAGTGACGCAAGCACGACAATACCAACAAGCGCCGCAATCGCGATGGGCGCGTGGCCCCGGCGGAACGCGCGCGCAGACGGTTGCGAGACGTCAACCATATCCATGTCAGAGGCAAGGCGCTGGATATCGCCCATGGCCCCTTCGAGAAGCAGCGTATCGCCGACCTTGACGATCAGATCGTCCAGCTGGCGTCCGATGTTCTGGTTCCGCCGGTGCACCGCCAGCGGATAGACCCCATAGCGGCGGCGCAGGCGCAGCGCGCCCAGCGACCGGCCCACCATTTTGCAACCCGGCGTGATCAGCACTTCGACGGTCGAGGTTTCGACGGCTGACACCTGATCAACGCGTTTGAGTTCTTTGTTGGCTTGCAGGCTGAGCAGTTCTGTCATCTGTGTGCGCAAGACCACACGGTCGCCGACCTGAAGCTGGACTGCCGCCAAATCGCGGCGCAACGACTGGTCGCCGCGCACCACGTCAATCAGCCGCACACCTTCGCGTTTGAACAATTGCACGTCCAATACATCGCGGCCGATCAGGTTGGATTCAGGGGGAATCACCGCTTCGGTAAAGAATTTCATTTTCGAACGGTCCGACAGCATGTTTGCCATACTGTCGCGTGCGGGCAAAAGTTTGGGCGCGAAGATCGCCATATAGATCAGGCCCCATGCACAGACTACAAGCCCGATGGGCAGAATCTCGAAAATGCTAAAGGGTTCAAGGCCCTGGCTGCGCGCCACACCATCCACCAGCAGGTTGGTCGATGTCCCGATCAGGGTCAGTGAGCCGCCCATGATTGCCGCATAGCTAAGCGGGATCAGCAGTTTGGAGGCCTTGGTCCCCAAAGTCTGGCTAAGCTGCACCACGACGGGGATCATCACCACCACTACAGGCGTGTTGTTCATGATCGCCGAGGCCGCCATGACGGCAATGATAACCCCCACCACGGCTGTTTTCGGATGGGTTTTCGCATAACGTTCCGCAAGCCGCGTCAACACGTCCAACGCACCGGTCCGCACCAGCGCACCCATCACGATAAACATCGCTGCGATCGTCCAGGGGGCGGAGTTTTGCAGCACCGCCTGCGCATCCTCGTAAGGTAAAATGCCAAGCGCCAGCATCACAGCCGCACCGGCAAGAGCCACGACTTCGGTTGGCAGGGCTTCGCGCAGGAACATGATGAACATGATCACGACGATGGTCAGCGCCAGAATCGCAGACGTGCTTTGCGACAGGTCGAAAAGGTCCATTCGGGGTATATCCTACCTAGCCGAGGAATAAATCAGGGGGCAGTGTCGCCGATTGCCGCTGCTTCGGCAAGCGCCGCTTTGGGACGAGGCTGCACCAAATACAATCCGGCAAACATCATGGCAAGAGCCAGCCAAAGGGTCGGCGCATAAGTTTCAGACAGAATAATCTTGGCCCAGATCAAACCGAACCCCGTCACCAGATAACTGACCTGCACCGCGAACACCGACCCGGCCTTGCCGACCAGCCACATATAGCCCGCATAGACCACCACATGCACCAGCGCCGACACGACCAACGCCCATTGCGGTATGTCCCAAGGCAGTGCGGGATCAATGAATTGTCCGGTCATCACGGTCACCGGCAGCAGCAGTGTTGCACCGACAAGCGACGCGCCTTGCAGGACCTGAAACGCGTCCAGATCAAGGGTTCCCCATTTGGCGATGATATTGCCTTCGAATGCGTAGCACAGACCGGCGATCAGGCCGATTAGAATCCAGAACACCGGCAGATCCATCGAAAGGTCTGTTCCCGGTGCCACCAGCAACAGCACGCCGGCCAGCCCGCAGCCCAGCCCGCCAAGGCGACGATAACTGAAATGATCCAGCCCCATCGCCAGCGCGACTGGAAAGGCAAACATCGGAACAAGGCTCAGCAGCAGCGACAACACCCCCGAGGGCAGCCAGACCGCTGCCTGATACGAGGCGGAATTCGGCAGTACCGTGCCAATAATGGCGATGATCAGATAAAGCCGCAGATAACGCAAGCCAAAGGGCACCCGTTTGCGGCGCACGGCGTTGATCACTGTCATAAAGACCGCGCCGATCACCATCTGCCAAAAGACCAAACCGAAATGCTGGTAGCCTGTGCTGACCGCGATCTTGGTCAATGGTTGGGTAAAGCCCCAGCCCGCCCCGAGCACCGCCAGAAACGCGGTGTAAAAGACGATCTGCCGACGGGTCACGGGGCGCTTTGTTGCAGCTTGCCGCCTTCGCGCACGGGGACGATGCGGGTTGCTTTGCCGGTACGATCATCGGTTTCGATATAGACGCCGGACAAGGTCGCCTCGTCATTGGCGGGGGTAAAGCGGTCTTTGGGCATGCCCGTGATAAAACGGCGCAGGGGTTCGGTTTTCTCCATTCCAATGACGGAATGATAGTCACCGCACATGCCAGCGTCGGTCAGATAGGCCGTCCCGCCGGGCAGGATCATCGCGTCGGATGTGGGCACATGGGTGTGGGTGCCCACAACAAGGCTGGCGCGCCCGTCGCACCAATGACCCATTGCCATTTTCTCGGACGTCGCCTCGCAATGCATATCGACGATGATCGCCGATGCCAGCCCGCCCAGCGGATGCGTTTTCAGCACAGGTTCCAAGGCAGAAAACGGATCGTCAAAGGGGCGTTTCATGAACACCTGACCCAATGCCTGAGCCACAAGCACCTTGCGCCCGTTCTGCGCCGTGAACAGGCGCGCGCCCTTGCCCGGTGCGTTTTTTGAAAAATTCAATGGCCGGATAATACGCTGTTCTTGCTCGATAAAGCTAAGCATGTCTTTTTGATCGAAAGCGTGATCACCAAGGGTCAGGCAATCGGCCCCTGCATCAAGAAGCCCTTTGGCATGCAGGCCAGACAGCCCCATCCCCGAAGTTGCGTTTTCGCCGTTGACCACGATGAAATCCAGCTTCCAGTCCTTGCGCAGACGGGGAAGGTTTTCGCTGATTGCGCGGCGGCCGGCACGGCCCATGACATCGCCAAGAAAGAGTATTTTCATGCGCCAAGGGTTAGGCTGCGACGCGGCCAAGGGCAAGAGGCCGCATTGCGGTATTTTAGACCCGATGTGGAAATGCGCCGGCGCTACCCTTCGACAGCATGGCCAAACACCGCGATGGCAAAGCCCAATGCCGCCAAGGCGGCAAATCCCAAGCTGCGGTTTTTTGCACCCTGCTTGCTGGTGCTGATCGCCGCAATGGCCGCTTGCAGTGCATAGTAGACCGCGAACGCCCGCGAGGCATAGCTGATGATCTGGAACACATCCGCGCCCCACGTCAGCAGCAAACCGACCACCGTGAGCAGCAGATACCCCATGCGCACGGAAATACGTTTTGCCGACAGTTCTTCCATAAGTCCACCTGATCCGCTGGTGTCGGCCACTGCGGCGCTAAACTGCGCCGCCAAAGCGGCAGCAACCAACAAAAACGGCAAGATCGGTGCCACATCGGCCATCATGTCAACGATGGCCGTTTCGCTGAAATGCAGGTCATCGCGGTGAAAGACATAGGCCAGTAGCACGATGTAGATCATGTAAATCAGGGTCGACAGCCATTGCGCCCACTTCATCGACCGCACACGGGTGCCAGCATCATAGGTATCACCCAGATAGCGCGAGGTCTCGAACCCCTGCACTGTGACGATCAGTCCAAAGGCCAGCGTGACCGCCGCCCAGCCGGACATTTCTATCGGGATAACCACCAGCGCGCCCACCTGCACCTTGCCCCAAAAGAAAGCCGACAGCGCCACCAACAGCCCCGCGATGATCGCCAGTTTGATCGTCACAGCAAGGTATTCCAACCGCTCAAGCGAGGCAAAGCCGCGCGTCCAACCGACGGTCAGGATCAGCAGATAGACAGCACTGGTCAGCAACTTGGCCCCAACTGCGCTGTCAAAGGGTGTCAAACTTACGCCAAAGGCCCCGAACAGGTTCAGATAATAGGCGACAGACACGATATAGGCAAAACTCAGCGCCCAGGATGATGCCGCCTCAAGCCCTTTTGGCATTGCCTCGCCAGCCTGAATCCGGCGCATATTATAGCGGATTGCGGCCCCGAACAGATAGGCGACGCCACATAGTCCGGCCATGACCACAGGGGCCAGCCACCCATAATGGGCCATCAGGATCGGCCCCAATACCAGAAATCCGCTGCCGATGATCGACGCCAGCGGTGTCGTCATCGCAGCCCATGTCACGCTGCGCCGCACTGGCCCCGACCACAAAATACCCGCCGCCACAGTGATCGCGCCAAGGATTGCGAGCGCCAATATCATCGGGGCGATCTCATCGAGAAACTTTCAACGGCTTAGCCGCGAACATCGATAACACCGGCCTCGGTCACGATCAGGTCCAGCGGTTGATCTGTGGGCTCAAGCGGCAGCGCGTCGACCTCTTGCCCCGCAAAGGCAAAGCCTATGGCCAACGTGGCCCGCCGCGCGCGAAGCTGTTCCAACGTGCGGTCATAGAACCCGCCGCCATACCCCAACCTGTCGCCCTTACGCGTAAAGGCCAGCAACGGGACAATCACGATTTCGGGGTCGAAAAAATCGTCAGTCTCGGGAATTTTCGCCCCGAAGGGACCCGCTATCATCGCCCCCTCGGGCGTCCAGCGCGAAAAGCGCAACGGTTGATTTGCGCCCATGATCACGGGCACCCCGACGGGACCATGCGCAGATGCTTCGGCCATGGCCGGGCATGGGTCGATTTCGGTCCGGATCGGCATAAATCCCGACAGCGGCACACCGCGATAGCCTGCCAGAACCTCGCTTAGATATCCGGCTTGTGCGGCATTCGCAGCCTTGAACAGCGGGCTACGGCGGGCAAAGCTTGCCTTGCGGGCCGCATCCTTGATCGCCGCCAGATCGGTCACAGCAACACGGCGGCAGCAAGGCCAAGGAACGCGAAAAAGCCCACCACATCCGTGACCGTCGTCACAAACGCCCCCGAGGCCAGCGCAGGATCAACACCGATCCGTTCCAACACAATCGGAATGCCTGTCCCCGCGAGGCCTGCAACAACCATGTTAATCACCATGGCCGTCGCAATCACATAGCCCAGCGCGGGCGAGCCGAACCAAACGATCCCCACAATCCCCATAACAACGGCAAAGATGATTCCGTTGATCAGCCCCACCAGACATTCGCGCCGGATCACCCGCCAAACATTCGACCCAGTAAGGTCGCGTGTTGCGATGGCGCGCACGGCCACGGTAAGGCTTTGGGTGCCCGCATTGCCGCCCATCGACGCAACAATCGGCATCAACACAGCCAGCGCCACGATCTGCGCAATCGCAACTTCGAATTGTGAAATAACCATCGACGCTGCAATCGCAGTCACCAGATTGACCGCCAACCACGGCAGGCGCTGTTTTGTCGTCTCTATGACGCGGTCCGACAGCGACCCTTCACCGACACCGGCCAGACGCAAGATGTCTTCCTCGTGTTCCTCGTCCAGTACGGCCATGGCATCATCAATCGTAATGACCCCGATCAACCGGCCTTCGTCATCGACCACAGGGGCCGAGATCAGGTGATACTGGTTGAACGCATAGGCCACATCGCCCTCGGGCTGGGTGGCCGGGATCACCTGAAAGGTATCCTCAAGAATATCGCGCAGCGGCGTCGCCCGCTTTGAGCGCATCAACTTGCCCAGCGTGACATTGCCCACCGGATGCAGCCGCGGATCAACCATCACGACGTGATAGAACTGATCGGGCAGATCATCCTCGGGGGTTTTGCGCAAATAATCGATCGCCTCGCCCACCGTCCAGTGTTCGGGGGCCATCACGACCTCGCGCTGCATCAGACGACCGGCGGAATACTCCGGATATGCCATCGCCTGCTCGACAGCGGCACGGTCCACATCTTCAAGCGCACCCAAAATCGCTTCGGCTTGCGCATCTTCAAGGTCTTCGATCAGGTCGACAACATCATCGCTGTCCATGTCGCGCACAGCGTCGGACAACACCTGCGGGGTCAGGATGCCGATGACTTCCTCGCGGATGGATTCGTCAAGTTCCGACAGGATTTCGCCGTCGAATTCGCGGTCATAAAGCCGGATCAGTTTGGTCCGCTCGAAACTGCTGATCTGCTCCAAAAGGTCAGCGATATCCGCCGCGTGCAGCGGCTCCATCAGCTCGGTCAGCTTGGCGGCATCATCAATCTCGACCGCATAAAGGATCGAGGCAACAGCCTTGGGGTTCAACCGGTAGGCTTCGGAATCATCCTCTGCTTCAACGGGGTGCTCAAGTTCTTGAAGTTCATCGGCCATCACACACCCCTTTTCCGGTCGCAAGGATAATAGGGGGGCCTGCAAGGGGATACAATGGCGCGCAACGTGACATTTGGGCGATTGTCCCCGCCCCGACCACCCCCTAAAAGGGAGCCATGAAAAACCAAGCACTCCTTCTCGGCCAGACCCTGCATTTCAACGGCAATCCGCTTACCGACAGCTGGAACGAAACCGTCCATATCGACAGCGCAGGCGCTGTCCTGATCGAAGGCGGCCATATCGCGGCCGTTGGCCCGGCTGCAACACTCCGCGCCGCCCACCCGCGCGCACAGGTGACTGATTATGGCGATGCGCTGATCTGTCCGGGCTTTGTGGATGCGCATGTGCACTACCCCCAAACCGCCATCATCGCCAGCTGGGGTAAGCGCCTGATTGACTGGCTCAACCTCTATACCTTCCCCGAAGAAATGCGCCTGTCCGATCCGGCCTATGCGGCTGATATCGCGGGCCGTTATCTTGATCTGACGCTGGACCATGGCACAACGACAGTGTGTTCTTACGCGACCATCGCCCCCCATAGCGTTGATGCGATTTTCAACGCTGCCGCGTCGCGGGGCCAGCGCATCGTGGCTGGCAAGACCTGCATGGACCGCAACGCGCCCGACGGGCTGCGCGATACGGCGCAGACCGCCTATGACGACAGCAAGGCCCTGATCGACCGTTGGCACGGCAAAGGACGCGCCAGCTATGCAATCACACCGCGCTTCACACCGACCTCAAGCACCGATCAACTGGCGGCCCTTGGCGCGCTTTGGGGCGAAAACCCAGATTGCCTGATGCAAACCCACCTTAGCGAACAGGTCGATGAAATCGCATGGGTCCGTGACCTTGTCCCCCATGCCCGCGACTACCTTGATACCTACGAAGAGCATGGCCTGTTAGGCCCGCGCGCGGTTTTTGGGCATGCCATCCACATGACGCCGCGCGAAATCGACCGTTTGTCGGAAACCGGTGCTGCCGTTGTTCACTGTCCGACATCGAACACATTCATCGGCTCGGGGCTGTTTGATATGGCGGGCCTTGCCGCGCGCCATATACCTATCGGCCTTGCCACCGATACCGGCGGCGGCTCCTCTTTCTCGATGCTGCGCACCATGGCCGCAGCCTACGAGATCGGCCAACTGCGCGGCACCCCGCTCCATGCCGCTCAGCTGATGTGGCTCGCCACTGCAGGCTCCGCGCGCAGCTTGCACCTGCAAGACAAAATAGGCGCGCTTCAAACAGGGCTTGAGGCTGATATCACAATCCTCGATCTCGCCTCGACACCCGCAATCGCCCAACGCGCCACAACGGCACAAGACATCTGGGACAAGGTTTTTGCGACCATTATGATGGGCGACGACCGCGCGATCACAGACGTCTGGGTCAACGGCCAAAAGCGGCCCTGAATCCTCTTCATTTTGCCAAATAAACTCCCCGCGGAGCGTCCTTGCCCCACACCAGACACTGCCGTCCAAAACCGTTGGCTCACGCAGCATCAAGTGCCCGGAATAGAAATGCGGCGCAGCCGCTCCGCCTAACGGATCAACACGCTAGCGGGTCAACAAGGTGCTGCCAGAACCATTGCCCAAATCCGGTCCGGTCCTTGGACCAACCCGAACTCGCGGGCGTTCTTGTTGATCATATTTGCATAATGGCCGGGCGAATTGGCCCATCCCTGCATAACCTGGTTCAAATCGCGCTGCCCCTTAGCGAGGTTTTCCGCAACAAAACACCATTTGTAGCGCTGTTTTCTAACTCTGTCTCCGACACTTGACCCGTTGCGCCCCTCATGGGCGAAATAGCCATGCTTGGCCATATCCAACGCATGCGCCTGTGCTGCGGCCTCCAGCTTGGTCGAATAAACAACCGGTGCCACGCCTTTGGATGCGCGCAAATCGTTCAGCGCTTTGATCGCAGCGGGGTTTGCAAGGACGGGCACCCCGAATGACGCCAACACAATAAAACAAAGTAAAAATCGTCTCATATCTGATCCCGCAAAGCCCGAGCCATCTGGTTTTGCTTCACAATTTGCTTTGATAGATCAATGGTTTTCAACTGGCCGTCAGCAACCACAATACGGCCTTCGACGACCAGATCGCGTACGGCCCTGGGCCCGGCAAGCAACAGTGCTGCCGGATCCCAACTGCCAGCCGCTTCAATGCTGCTGACGTCCCATATGGCAATATCGGCCCGCGCGCCCACAGCAATGCGGCCGCATTCGGGACGGCCCAGAATATCCGCCCCGCCGCGCGTGGCAATCTCAAGCGCCTCGCGCGCGCTCATCGCATCGGCCCCGCGGGCGACGCGTTGCAACAGCATCGCCTGACGGGCCTCGGCCACTAGGTTGCCCGCATCATTGCTGGCCGATCCGTCCACGCCCAGCCCAACGGCCACGCCCGCATCACGCATGGCGCGGATCGGCGCGATCCCCGACCCAAGGCGGCAATTCGAACAGGGGCAATGCGCCACACCGGTGCCGGTGCGGGCAAACAGATCAATTTCGCTGGCGTCCAACTTGACACAATGGGCGTGCCAGACATCGGGGCCGGTCCAGCCTAGGTCTTGGGCATATTGCCCCGGACGGCAGCCGAATTTTTCAAGGGAATAGGCGATATCTTCGTCGTTCTCGGCCAGATGGGTGTGCAACATCACCCCTTTGTCGCGCGCCAGTACCGCAGCATCGCGCATCAAATCGCGGCTCACTGAAAACGGCGAACAGGGTGCTATGCCGACGCGACACATCGATCCCTGCGACGGGTCGTGAAAGGCGTCGATCACGCGGATACAATCGTTCAGGATCGCGGCCTCGTTCTCGACCAGCGCATCGGGCGGCAGCCCGCCGTCACTTTCACCGATGCTCATCGCGCCGCGTGTCGGCTGAAACCGCAGGCCGATTTCGGCGGCAGCATGAATCGTATCCTCAAGACGCGATCCATTGGGATAAAGATACAGATGATCAGAGCTGAGCGTGCAGCCCGACAGCGCCAATTCGGCCAGACCAATCTGCGCCGAGGTAAACATATGATCGGGCGTAAACCGCGCCCAGATCGGGTAAAGCGTCTTGAGCCAGCCAAACAACAACGCATCTTGTCCACCGGGGACAGCACGGGTCAAGGTCTGGTACAAATGGTGGTGCGTGTTCACCAGCCCCGGCGTCACGACACAGCCACTGGCGTCGATCACCTGGTCAATCACCTGACTGTCGCCAATTATCCCGTGACCTACGGCAACGATGGCCCCATCGCGCACCAGAACATCAGCACTCGCCAATTCGCGCCGGTCATCATCCATGGTCAAAAGGTGATCCGCCCCCCGGATCAGCAGCGTCGTCATGGCGCGCAATCCCTTAGGATTGCCAATGCCTGCGCATGGATTTCTGCATTCGCAGCCGCGATTGCGCGCCCACCTAGATGGGCTGGACCACCTTGCCAATCGGTCACGATGCCGCCTGCGGCCTGCACAACCGCAATCGGTGCCTGAATATCATAGGCCTGCAACCCCGCCTCTATGACCAGATCAACCTGTCCTGCGGCGACCAAGGCATAGGCATAGCAATCCATACCATAGCGGGTCAGGCGCGCTTTGCGGGAGACTTCGGCGAAGGCAGCCCCTTCGGCGGCAGAACCCACTTCGGGGAATGTGGTGAAAACCGTCGCCTCGGAGATATCTCGTGCTGTGCGGGTTTTCAGCGGATGGGTTCCGCTGCTGCCCGTCAACATGGCATCATATGATGTGCCGATGAACCGCTCGCCGATATAGGGTTGATCGATGATGCCAAAAAACGGCCCATTGTCATCGCTTAGGGCAATCAGGACACCCCAAGTCGGTGTGCCAGACACAAAGCCCCGCGTGCCGTCAATCGGGTCCAAAACCCAAGTCAGCCCGGATTGCCCCGAGGCCGAGCCATATTCTTCGCCCAAAATCGCATCGTCCGGGCGCTCTTTGCTCAAAATTTCGCGCATCGCGCGCTCAGCCGCACGGTCTGCTTCGGTAACAGGGTCGTACCCGCCCGCCAGCTTGTTGTCCGCAGATAGTGCAGCGGTACGAAAATACGGTAAGGTGGCGAGGCGTGCAGCATCTGCAAGCAGATGCCCTACACGCAATACATCGGGGGTGTCGTGAGGATGCTGTTTCATAGGTCTTGGCCTGCCATCATCGGCAGGCCTTTGCAAGATCGGATGAAACAGTCACATCTTATGCTACGTCGCTTAAAACCCGCGCAAGTTCGAACAAACGGCGACGCTGGTTTTCAGGAATAGCGTAATACGAACGCACAAGGTCCATCGCTTCCTTGTCGCCGATCAGATCGGCAGGGATATTGTCTGGCACAGCGTCGGTCTTGATCTTCTCGGCTTCCATACCTTCGAAGAAGTACGCAACGCTCACATTCAGGGCATCTGCGATATCCCAAAGACGGGACGCGCTGACGCGATTTGCACCTGTTTCGTATTTTTGGATTTGTTGAAATTTGATCCCGACTACTTCAGCAAGCTGTTGCTGCGTTACGCCAGCCAGCCAGCGACGTTGGCGAATGCGCTTTCCTACGTGGATATCAACTTTATGGGGCATCAGTTTCTTCTTTCTAAAAAATTGGACGTATACATACGTCCGGATCGTTACGTGACAAGGGGATCTTTGGCAGAGGTACCAAGCTTTAGCTTGGACGTTATCTTACAATTATATCAATGTTGCGCAAACAAAATGAATATGAACGCCCGTTCAAAAACTCTGACATTCGCGCTTTCTCCCCAGAAACACTGAACGTGTTGAGTAATTCCACATTAACTCTCCTTATCCGTGCACACAACCTACCGCTGAAACCTGACAGGTCAAAATGACTTCTGCCTTTTTTTAAGAATAAGGCTGCGTTGTACCGTTATAGTTGAGCATATAAGGCAGGGAATACCCGCAACGAAAGCAGATTAAATAGTTTAATATCAATATTTTAATATGCACTTGTGACCGATAGCGCCCTCCTTGAGTCAACTGGCAAAGTTTTGCCTATTTGCAACCTAAATACACTGTAGTTGTCGCAACAGCTATAAACGCCCCCTCAGATGCGCCTGAAACCACTGAAAAATGGAATCACGAAGGACGTTGGTCCGTACGGTTTCACCCAGCACCTTGGTTGGTCGCCGGCAAGAGTTTCGCACCCACTTCAAGTGATCAAACCGCAGACAGTTACACAACCAACGCGAGATCTTTGTCCTGGCACAGCGGTATTTTGGCGTTACGAGATGCGATGGTTACGAAGCTTTTGGCTGCCAGCCCTGTGCCTGCATCCAAACCTCGCGACCAGTTACAACAGCTGCCAGAAAAATAGCGCACCCACATAGCCATAAAAATACAGCTAATACAAAGATTTGCGCTTTACATCTCTGGGGCCGGACAAAAACCGGATAATTTGTTGGAACAAGAACCTTTTATCGCCGTTAAACTCTTGAAAAACGGGGCGTCTGACCCGATATTCGTTGCAATACCGGGGTCGGATTGCCGGCACCGCAACCATTATATAGCTTTTTGGAGGACATTCATGGCCGACGTGAACACCATCCGGTCCGCAACCGGAACCCGCGCCGCCACTATCGACGAGGGCCTGCGCGCTCACATGAACAAGGTGTATGGCACCATGTCTATTGGCATGCTCATCACCTTTGCTGCTGCCTGGGCCATTTCCGGCCTTGCGGTAACGACAGATCCCGCTGCTGCCGTGGCGCAGATCGGGGCTGACACCTACCTCACGTCGCTCGGGTCGGCGCTGTACCTGTCGCCGCTCAAATGGGTGGTCATGTTCGCACCTCTTGCCTTTGTCTTCGGCCTAGGTGCCGCGATGAACAAAATCTCGGCAGCCACGGCACAGACCTTGTTCTATGCTTTCGCAGCCGTCATGGGCGTTTCGATCAGCTCGATCTTTCTGGTGTTCACCGGCTATTCGATCATCCAGATTTTCTTGATCACGTCGATCTCTTTCGCGGGTTTGTCCCTGTGGGGCTACACCACCAAGAAAGACATCTCGGGATGGGGTAGCTTTTTGATCATGGGCGTGATCGGCCTGATCGTGGCATCGGTCGTGAACATCTTCCTTGGATCGCCTGCACTGGTATTCGCGATCTCTGCCATCGGTGTGCTGATATTTGCGGGTCTGACTGCCTATGACACGCAAAACATCAAGAACACATACTTGGCCCACGCACAGCACGGCGACCAAGAGTGGCTGCAAAAGTCCGGGATCATGGGCGCGCTTAGCCTCTACCTGAACTTTATCAACATGTTCATGATGTTGCTGCAGCTCTTTGGGAACCGCGAATAAGCGGACATCTGCCCGGCAGTATCCGAAAGGGTCCGACCCTGAAATCAAGCGCCCGTCAGAGAAATCTGGCGGGCGTTTTTCGTTCGTCCTGCAATGTCGCCTTGCACTGGGCAAAGCCTCAGCGTTTGATGAACAAAGGCGCGCCATCACAGGAGAACCCTCATGCTTGAACTACGCCCCAATTGCGAGATGTGCGACAAGGACCTGCCAGCCGATGCCTCTGATGCGCGGATATGCAGCTATGAATGCACCTTCTGCGCCGCCTGCGTCGAGGATGTATTAGAGAATGTCTGCCCCAACTGCGCGGGTGGCTTTGTGCCGCGCCCGATCCGACCCAAGCTGGACCGGCGCAACGGGGTCAGCCGCGCGCATCAACCTGCGTCGACCACACGGCGCGGTTTGAAATATGACATTGAAGATATTGCGCGCCAGACCGCCGCAACAAAGAGCATCGCGCCGAAAGACCGGTAGACTGCTTGACCGTGGTCTGACGGGCTTGGCTGTGCCTATCAAAGCACCCTGGTCCCGTCTGGCACCGGCCATCAGGTGCAAGCATTGCGGATCAGACGACAGTAGCTCCGAAAAGCTGACCGACCCCGGCGGTAAAGGCCATTGCCACCACCCCCCAGATGACCGCCCGGGCCATCGCGGGCCTAATGGGCGCACCGCCAAGTTTAGCACCACCGCCCCCCAGCAAGATGAGCGCCAGAACTGCGGTCACTGCAATGGCAGCGATATCCGTCGCCGTCGGTGCCACAAGGGCTGCAGCAAGGGGAAATGCCCCCCCGACACCAAAGGCCAGGGCAGACGCCCCAGCGGCCTGCAACGGGTTCGCCTGACCAGCAAGGCCGAACATCCCTAGCTCTTCGCGGGCATGGGCCCCCAAAGCGTCGTGATCGGTCAACTGCGTAGCAACTTCGATGGCGAGCGAGGGTTCAACCCCCCGGCTTTCCAAGCCCTCTGCAAGCTCTTCCAATTCGTAGTCCGGATCTTGTTCTAGAGCGATGCGTTCACGTTCAAGATCAGCCGCTTCAACATCCGCCTGCGCAGAAACCGAAACATACTCACCTGCTGCCATGGACAATGCCCCGGCTGTAAGGCCGGCAAAGCCTGTCAGCACGACATTTCCAGGTTCCATCCCCGCCGAAGAAACCCCTACCAGCAGGCTCGACATTGAAACGATTCCGTCATTTGCGCCCAAAACGGCAGCACGCAGCCAATTGCTGCGATTGATGTAATGACCTTCTTTGGGCATCGGATCACTTTCGGAACAGGCGGCAGAGAATCATAGGCTAAAAACGCAAAAGACCGCACACAAGGGCGCGGTCCTGCGTTCAAAAAGATCGGCCGATCTTACTTGATCTTGCCTTCTTTGTATTCGACATGCTTACGAATAACGGGGTCGTACTTTTTGATGACCATTTTTTCGGTCATGGTACGCGCGTTTTTCTTTGTAACATAGAAATGGCCTGTGCCCGCGGACGAGTTCAGACGGATCTTGATCGTGGTTGGCTTCGCCATAGTCGTTCTCCTGCAACAACGAGCGGACCGCTAATCGACCCCGTACTCGTGAAATCCTGAGATTTGGGTTCTAGTCACGCCTGCGCCCGAGTCAACCGCTATTTCCCGACGTCAGCGGAAAGGAGGCGGAAAATTCGAATTTTCCGGTCCGGAATTTTTAAAATTCCGTGTTTCAGCCGAAAAAGATGCGCGGAGGGCCTATAAGCCGGATTTTGTCCCTGCCCGAAGACAGGGGATGACCATTCCTCTGACCATACAGTTGCCTGCATGGCTATAGCTGCCAACCCGGACCTGCTGGGGCAGAAGAAGCCCCGCCTTGCCTGTTGCCAGACGCGGCGCGCGGTCCCTATTTGGCATTGCTCCCGGTGGGGCTTGCCATGCCGGGGATGTTACCACCCCCGCGGTGCGCTCTTACCGCACCGTTTCACCCTTACCGCCCCGGTGGTATCGGTTGCCCGACCCGCTGGGATGGCGGTATATTTTCTGTGGCGCTGTCCGTCGGGTTGCCCCGCCCGGGCGTTACCCGGCACCGTTTCTTCTGGGAGTCCGGACTTTCCTCGAACCTGTTGCCAAGCCCGCGGCCATCCAGCCTTCCGCGCGCTGCACGCCTAGCGCCTAAATTCGGGTGGGGTCAATGTGTTTCGCCAGACGGATGCCTTCGGCGAGGATTTTTAACCATTTGGAAACGGGTGTGATGCTACAGATTATGCCCAAGAAGCATATCATCAGCGCAAAGTGGCCCCTTGCGCCAAGGTGCAAAGCGCAGGCGTGTGCTTTGTAACAAAAGGTCTACGTCATGCGTGGCCGTGTAGCCCGCCCCACGTGCTGCTGTGACAAAGGCATCGACCGTAGGATCGGCAGTCGCGCGCTGGCTGTTTCCTTTTCCAGCGAGGTTCTGTCGTGCCAGACGGGGCCAGTCGAACCGTGGGCCGGGGTCTACCTTGCGCCCAGGAGCCATATCGGAATGGCCTATGACCCCTTCTGGCAGGATCGCCCAACGGTCCATGATGCCACGCAGTAACGTCTCGAGCATGGCCATCTGCGGTTCGGGAAACGGGTGAGTGCCCCGATTATCGAGCTCGATCCCGATGGAGCGGGAATTGATGTCAGAGTGCCCCTGCCACTCTCCGGCCCCCGCATGCCAGGCACGCTGATCTTCTGGCACCAGCGGCACTGTGTCGCCCGTCATGGTGATGAGGTAATGGGCCGAAACTTCGGCCTCGGGGTCACAAAGGCGCGCACAGGCGGCTTCGGCGCTGTCCATTGCGGTATAGTGCAACACGATCAAAGAGGGCCGCAGCCCGTTCCGGCGCGGCCCATGATTTGGAGATTTATAGTGCAGCGGCGTGCCAACCATCAGGCCTAGCCCCGCACCCCTTTGCGGTAGGGGCTTGGATCCCAGTTGCAGGCATATCCATCGCCGTCAGGGTCCATGCCATCGCGGTCTTTGGTCGGCCCGCCAGCGCTTAGAAAGGCGATCTGTGCTTGATCGGGGTGTGAATACTGTGCGCAGGCCCGCGCGAACTTGCGTTCTTTGTTGAACCCGCGACGGGTATATTGCGCGGTGCCAACGGCATGGG
>ERZ651776.279-NODE-279-length-74709-cov-7.021961_pt1 | contig 74709 bp, 47 predicted proteins | sample MGYA00514761_ERZ651776 | MGnify/ENA metagenome assembly ERZ651776
CCCGGCGCGTTCGAGAAACCGCCGCCGCTGGTGAGCCCGTCGGTTCCGAAATTGACGGTCGCATCGCCGGCGCCACCGGTCGTATCGACCGTGAAGTCGCCGTCGAGGGTGGTGGATGCGGTCCAGTTCGCAGTGGAACCATCTTCGACCATCAACGTGAACGGCCCAGGCAGTTCGGTCGTACCCGCGAGGTTGAAGGCGCCGTTTCCGCCCACGTTAAGTACCGCGTCGGACTCGAAGATCGTTTCGCCACTGAAGGTGACGCTTTGGTCAGCGCCCCCGACGAACACGGAGAAGGTCTGGCCGAGCGTGACTTCGCCCGTGAAGTTGGCGTCACCTTCACCCAGCCCAAAGATCAAGAACGTGGCATTGTCGATGAAGGAAGCATCGCCAGTCACCGAGAACGTCGAATCCGAGTCCTCGAAGGTCACCGAGAAATCACCCAACGCGACGAAGCTGTTGAGGGTCACCGCCGCCGCGCTGTCCAGAGTGAAAGCGTAGTCGTTGGCGACGGTCGTCACGCCGTTGAAGTTCACGGTCGCGGCGTCGAAGGTCGCGATGTCGGTCAATGGATCCACACCGTTCAGGAAGTTGGCGTCGTTGAAGGTGAAGACGTCGTCGGCGAGGGCGGCGCGGGAGACGCGCGAGGCGTGGGAGGCTGCCAAGGAGCTCGACGTGACCAAGCGCAAGAAGAGGTTCGACGAGGAGGAGACATTCACAAAAGGCGAGATCTCTTTTTTCTCTTTTCTTTTTTCTTTCTGCCCCACAAAATACACACACGCGTTCGAGTGCTCTTTTGTGCTCTCTGCTCTAATCAAATCGAGCGCAAAAATGGCATCCTCCGCGTTCGCATCGACATCAGCGGCAGCCTTTCCGGCTTTGAATACTGCGGCGAAAACGAGGAGTACGGGACGAAAAGCATCATCGTCATCGATGCGTGTCTCGAAGATGAGAGCGATTCAGTCGTCGTCGACCTCCTCTGCGACTGAAGAAGAAACGGTGGAGGCGCGAACGACGACACCAACGGAGACGACCCCCACGTCCTCCTCGCTCTCGAAAGATCTCCTCCCTAAAGAAATAGGATCGTGTTCCAAAGACGAGTTAGACGCGTGGCTGGCAGATATCATGAAACTCCCAGAACAGAAGATGAAGTTGGAATACTTCAAAGAGGAAGGGCGAGGGTTAGTCGCGACCGAGTCGATCAAACGAGGCGAGAAAGTTCTGGAGATTCCCCAAGAGGCGATAATCACAGTCGAAGTCGCTCTGAAGGAGTCTTTGTTACGAGAGAAGAAAAAACTCGCCGAGTTGCAAGAGTGGTCGATATTGGCGACGTTTTTAGCGGAGACGGCGCAGAATTTGAGCACAGAGGATAATTCGTCCAACAAGTATAGGTTCGCGACGTACGTGAAAGCGTTGCCGAGGAGCACCGGGTCGGTTTTAGAGTGGCCGGAATCGGACGTGAGGACGCTGTTGGCGGGGTCGCCGAGTTTGTTCTCGGCGTTGGAGCGAAGAGCGAGCGTGGCGGCGGCGATTGCGGAAATTCGAGTCAACTTCCCGGAGTTAAACGAGAAAACGTTACAGTGGGCGTTTGATATTTTGTTCAGTCGGTTGATTCGGTTGGAAAGTTTAGGAGGTAACTTAGCGTTGGTGCCGTGGGCGGATATGTTGAATCACCAACCCGGTTGCGAGGCGTTTATCGATTTAGATCGAGGATCGAGGAAAGTGTGTTTGACGACGGATAGAAGTTACGAACCTGGGGAACAAGTCTGGGCAAGTTACGGCCAAAGACCGTCTTCAGAGTTGTTGATTTCCTACGGGTTTGCGCCAGCGGTAGGCGATAATCCAGACGACGAGTACGCGTTGAATTTACAAATCGACGAGGAGGATCCGTTTGCGAGCGCAAAAGTGAACGCGTTGGCGAGCCAAAATATTCAAGCTTTTGAAACGTTTCCTTTGCGGTTGAACGGGTATCCTAGACAATTGTTACAGTACGCATCTTTTGCTATGTGCACGCCGGACGACCCGTCGAAAGTGGACGAGTTGTGTCGCGCGGCGTTTGTGGATATCCAAGCGCCAAAATCGTTGCGAAACGGTGTCGATTTGGCCAGAGGGTTATTAGCGTCTAAAAACGTCTTAAAATCGAAAGGTAAACGAGGCGCGGTTTTAGGTGGTGTCCAAGGCGAGATTGCCGTTCGAGAGATGCTGGCGGATGTGACCAGAGACGCGTTAGATAGATACGCGAACACGGTGGATAAAGATAAAGGTTTAGCGTTGGGAAGGATGCCGGAGATGCCGGAGGCGAGCATGTGGATCGGAGATGCGAGCACGGCGATCAAGAGTTCCATGCGATCGGTATGCGCGGCGAGAGTTAGAGTTTCAGAGAGGAGAATTTTAGCCAAAACGGATTCGGAGGTGAGATTACAGCTCCGAAGATTAAAGAGCGAGCAAATGAACAGCAAATAGATGAAATCATAGAGAGCGAATACGAAAATACATACCACTCAAAAACAAGCAACACAAACGATGAAAACGCGCGCTAAGTCTACGATTCTCCACACTCTTATGAAAATTAATGTGCTAGTTACTTATATTATTATTATTATCAAACTCTACTAATAAACTGTCGCTTACGCCTGTTGCGCCGGGAACTCGAAGGAGACGTCCTTACCAGTCAACTTCTTATACACCCCAGCAAACGTTTCCAACTTGTACTCCGTCTCCGTCTTCTTGGACGGGTCCAAATACACCTTCAACAACTTAGAACCATCCAATCGGTATCTTTGTCTCTTCCCCACAATCTCCGTCGGGTACACCAAATCCTCGAGCAAACTGGCGTGCACGGCGGTCAGCGTTCGAGAACGCGGTCTCGCTCGCGCAAAGTTCGCTTTCGGCACAGGGCGAATTCTTCTGTTACCGACAAAAACAACGTCTTTGTTCGAGAACTTCTTTTCCAACTCTCTCACCAATCTTTGCTGGATCTTGTGGAACGCCTTCAAGTATCTGTACGGGACGTGGATGACGACGGCGGTGCGGTTCGCAATCGCAACTTCTGCCGCGCCGCAAATGAAGAGGTTTTCGAGGTCCGCTTTTAACTCTTGGTTCGTGTTCTCTAAATCTTGAATGGCCTGTTTAACCATCGACGAGAGAGAATAACAGAGATGAGAAAGCATATAAAGGTAAGTATACAGAAACCAAACAAACTCTTGATGAGCGACGAGAGGAGGACATCATCCGGCGAAACGCCCCCACCCCGTAGGGCCAGAAATACCATCCTTTCGCGCGCTCACGAACACCCTCGCGACCGAGAAAACTCCACAGAAAACACCTCCCGACAGGAAACAAGTATCGCGCGGTATGAATTCACTCGAATTGCTCGAGTTCATCCACTCTCGTGCGCTCATCTCGCGCGTGAGAAAAACGTTTCAGAGCCCCATTTTTACTCCCCGCAGAAAAGCCCCGCCATTTTTTTGCGCGAAGGAGGAGGAAGGGGGTGAAGATTTCCGCGCAAATATACGCGTCGCGCGCGAAATTCTCGCGAACGATTCTATATTCAAATAACATAAAACGTACCTTGGCGACCGTGTTTTCAAAATCGGTCGGCTTGACGCCGGCCTCTTTCACAATCTTAGAGCGAGACATTTGTTCTGTGCAATGTTGTGAAGACGAGACGTTTGTAAAATTATTTGGGACTTTGCTTTGGAATGGGGAGTCAATAAGGGAGTTGTTTTTGTGCCATTCTGTTGGTTGACGAATAATATCGCAACGTTATGGTATTGATTACACAGGAGAACACAGGAGAACACACGACGAACTCTCCTTCTTTCTCTCTATTTAGTATCGTGGTTAAACGTTGACCAAAGGCCTGTACTTCAAAGGTTTCGGCGCTTCCCCGCCCATTCGCTCGATGCGATGCGCTTCGTACTCGTCGTAGCTGCCTTGGTAAAACGTGACTTGCGAGTCGCCTTCGAAGGCGACGATGTGCGTGGCGATTTTGTTCAGGAACCATCGGTCGTGGGAGATGACAAAGGCGCAACCGTTCCAGGAGAGCAAGGCTTCCTCTAAAGCGCGCAAAGTGGCGACGTCCAAGTCGTTCGTCGGTTCGTCCAGTAAGAGGCAGTTGCCGCCGGAGGTTAACACTCGAGCGAGTTGGAGGCGGTTGCGTTCGCCGCCGGAGAGGTCGCCGACTTTCTTCTGTTGGTCAGAGGATTTAAAGTTGTACCAGGAGCAATACGCTCGAGAGTTGACGGCTTTACCGCCTAAGTTGACCTCGTCGGCGCCGCCGGTGAGCTCCTCGAAGACGGATTTCGATGGGTCCAAAGAGTCGCGAGATTGGTCCACGTACATCAGTTTCACCGTTTCGCCAACCGCGCACGACCCAGCGTCAGGTTTATCTTCGCCAACAATCATTCGGAAGAGAGTGGTTTTGCCAGCACCGTTTCCTCCGACGATACCGACGATCGATCCAGGTGGAATAGTTGCCGTGAAGTTGTCGATGAGTAATCCTCTCGTGTCGAAACCTTTCGTCAAGCCTTCGCACGTCAAAACGACGTCGCCTAAACGGGGCGCGGTTGGAATGGTGATAGAATCCATACCTTCGCGTTTGGTGTATTCCGCCGAAGCCGCGCATAACTCGTCGTACGCTCTCAAACGCGCTTTTCCTTTTTTCTGTTGTCCTTTTGCGTTTTTACGCACCCACTCCAACTCTTGTTTCAACGCTTTATCCATGCTCGAGGCTTTTTTATCCTCCATGTCTAACCTGTTCGCTTTCGACTCTAACCAAGTCGTGTAATTGCCTTCGAATGGAATACCTTCGCCACGATCCAACTCTAGAATCCAACCGGCGACGTTGTCGAGAAAGTATCGGTCGTGGGTAATCGCAACCACGGTGCCGCGAAACTGCGCCAAAAACTGTTCCAACCACGCGACGGATTGCGCGTCCAAGTGGTTCGTCGGTTCGTCCAACAACAAAATATCTGGATCAGCGAGCAACAAGCGACAAAGAGCCACGCGTCTTCGTTCACCACCGGATAAGTTTTTCACCAGCGCCTCTCTCGGTGGCACTCTCAACGCATCCATCGCGCGATCGACGGTTCGATCGATTTCCCACGCGTTACTCGCGTCCAATTTATCTTGCAGTTGGGTCATTCGTTTCATCAACTTATCGATGTCCGCGTCTGGGTTCGCCATGTCCACGGAAATTTGCTCAAACTCCGTAATTTCCGCCTTGATCGCCGCCACCCCGGCGTCCACGTTCTCTCCGACCGTCTCCCCGGCGTCCAACTCGGGCTCTTGCTCCAAGTAGCCGATTTTTATGCCGTCGTCCAAATAAATGTCGCCGTCGAACGCGGTGTCTTGCCCGGCTAAAATCCGCATCAACGTCGACTTCCCGGCGCCGTTCGCGCCTAATATCCCGATTTTCGCCCCTAAATACATCCCCAAATTGATGTTTTTGATCAGCTCTTTCCCTTGCGGGGTGACTTTTCTCACTTTATTCAAGGAAAGTATTATTTTCCTCGTTTCGGTTTGGTAGGCGGAGCCTTCGGAGACGCCTTTGGAGCCTCCCGATTTCATCGATTGGTTCTGTTTCTTTGCAGCTGCGCCTCCTCCTCCTCCTCCTCCTCCTCCTGGAGCAGCGGCATCTCCGCCACCACCGGTAGTATTTGACGGCGACGGTGGCGCAGGCGCGGCGGCTTTCCCTTTCCTCGCGCTTTTTTTCCCCATCGCCGTTATCTGCGTCCCCGTTCGTCCTTGGTGTCGGCGGTTACAATTCGATGATTTTACATCGAGTAAACTTTGGTGTCGTTTCCCTCCAAAAAACACCGAAGACGTCAGCGAGGAGAAAGCGCAACCACTCGTCGTCATTTTCGTCCGTTTCGTTTTTTCGTTCGTTCTGTGTCGATGATACCAACGGCTCGTGAATGAAGTGTTTTTGTGAGGGTAATTCTCTTAAAAACCTCAGAAATTGTCCCAAAGGTGAGGGAGAAAAAAAACGTCATCGGGTGATGATGATGATGTTGGAAACGAGAAAGAAAACGTATTCGAGACGAAGCGTCCTCGCTGCAAAACCTACCACTACGGCTGCGAGGACGACGAGGAGGACCGAGGATGACGACGACGACGCGAACGTCGTTTCTGAAACGATGAGAAAGAGAAGAGGGAGAAGAACTCACGAGGAAGAAGATTATGCATTACCGTTACCGAGTGGAAAGAAGCACAAGAAGCGCGAGGAGGAGGAGAAGACGAAGAAGGAGACGAAAGGAAAGAAGAGAGTGGTGCTCGCGCTCTTTTTACTCTACTCATCCGTGGGAATGATCCTCGTAATTTCGTATCTTCGTTTGCTCATCGTTCCAGACGCGGTGAGAACGAAAGCGATGGAACACGCGGAGTTCCTCTTCCCGTCCTGGATGGGGGTGAACGAGACGTTCTTGAACCTCCTCCCGGCGCTGAATCCAGACGTTTTGAACTCAGATTCGTATTACAACGCGACGGAACATTTAATCGCGGCGAGGCAAGTTTCGGATATGTTGAACGCCAAACCGAAACATCCGGTGGTTATCGTGCCGGGGTTCGTAAACACCGGGTTGGAGCTGTGGAAATCAAAGCCGTGCATAGCGAAAAGGACGCAGTTTAGACAGCGGATGTGGGGGACGCCGGCGATGGCGAAGGCGTTTTTTTATAACAGGACGTGTTGGTTGGAACACATGGGATTGGACGCGAGGACGGGGGAAGATCCAGACGGAATCGTCTTGAGACCGGTCGAGGGAATCGATAGCGTCGATTGGTTCATGCCGGGGTACTTCGTTTGGGGACGGATGATTGAAGCGTTGGGCGAGATTGGATACACCGGGAGTAACATTCACGCGCACTCGTACGATTGGCGATTGAGCCCGGAGCAGTTGGAAAAACGAGACGGCTATTTCACAAAGTTGAAGAAGCAAATCGAAGGCATGCGAGAGACGAACCCGGGAGAAGAGAAAATCGCGTTGTTGGCGCACTCGTACGGCGATACTTTATCGCGATATTTTTTAGAGTGGGTTGAATCTCCGAAAGGGGGGAAAGGTGGCGCGAATTGGGTGAGCGATAACATAGCCACGTACGTGAACATTGCTGGACCAACTCTGGGGATGCCGAAATCGGTCTCCGCGTTACTTTCCGGCGAAATGCGCGATACCGCGGTGTTGAACGAGCTCGAGATGACGTTAGGTCCGATGATTAACACGTTCGTGGAAAAACTGATAGGATCTTTGGAGGAAATCACGTTAGTCTTTCGGAGTTGGTCGAGTTTGTGGTCGATGTTGCCCATAGGCGGGGATGAGGTTTGGGGCGGTTCTGAAATAGCAGCGTCGTCGTCGACGACGAGCGACCCAGAGGAAGTGATCGACGAAACTCCTTTATCCGCGGACGTTGCCGACGCGAACTTCTTAACCATACGCGAATTCAAAAACCAACGCGAGAAGAAGAAATGGACAAAACAGCAAAAAGAAGCGTCTGCCACGCTCACTGGATTATCCATGGATAATTCTTTACACTTTCTCCACGATTTGGCGAAACAAACGACGCCGGCAAACGCGGAAACGTCGTTTAAGAAGCGAACGAAAGATAAATGGTACGGGCACCCGTTACGTTCGAAACTTCCGAACGCGCCAAAAATGAAAATCTTCTGTTTATACGGCGTCGGCAAATCCACCGAACGCTCTTACAGGTACACGAAAGACGGTTTCGGCGAACATCTCGGCGGCGGCGGCTCCGACGAGGGGAACGTACGCCGCCACCATCACCGCACCGCGTCGACATCTCTCACCGCGAACGCCTCCGTCGTCGCCAAACAATACAAACTCGACGTCGAATCCGACCCTTCGCAACTGGAATGGCAAAAAGGCACGCTCTCCGTCGACGGCGACGGCTCCATCCCGCTCGTCTCCTTAGGCTACGCCTGCGCCTCCCCTTGGCGCGCGAAATCCCAAAACCCGTCCTCCATCCCAATCAAAATTCGCGAATACGCGCATCTTCCGAAAACGCTCATGGAAGGTGGATTTCAAGGCATCTCCGAGGGCGAACACGTAAACATCATGGGTAACGTCGATATGATTCGTGACGTGTTGAAAATTGTCACCGGTCACGGCGACGCTGTCGAGGAAAGAATCTCGAGCGATTTACCCGCCATCGTTCGAAAGGTCGACGAAAACCGATTGAAAAGTACTAAAAGGGGAGGAGGAAGAAGACTTCATCGCAACAAAGCGGGGTTTTGAAAACAAACAAACGCCTGATGAAAACGCCCCACGTGTTCTTACGCATTGCTTCAAAATCCGAGAGGAAAGAAAATACCGTCGTCATAGATATATTGTAGCGCAGTAGGTGAATAGACAACGCAAAGCTCGATACCTAAAACCTACACCCTAAATTTTCCAATGGCAATTCACCTCAATTCAATTCTCTTCAGAGCTCGTACACGAATACTATTAACAACGACGACAAAAGCATCATCATGTCCTCCATGGACGAGTTCAAGAAGATGAAAGTGCAGGTGAGGAGACCCCTATATTTCGTCGTTTGTTGCCTCGTCTTACTCTTACTCTTACTCTCTCTGTTTCATTCGTTTTCCAATTTTGAATTCGTCTCTCAATTCTCCCTCGTTTCCCCGCTATGAAAGCGCGAAGCGTTCTTTTCTCTGGTGCTTCGTTTTTCGAGTCGTCGTCGTCGTTTACTAAAATTCTGACCGCTCGTCTCTCTCGCTTTATTTGCAATGATGTAACAACAACAACAACACAGGAACTGCGCGACGCGTTAGAGGCGAAAGGATTGGATTCGAGCGGTTTGAAAGCGGTTCTGTTGTCTCGATTGGAAGAATCGCTCGAAGGAGGCGAAGGAGGAGGAGAAGAAGAAAAAGAAGAAGAAGAAGCGGAGGAGGAACCTTTGTCAGCAGTTGAGATAGAGGAAGAAGAGAAAGAGCCGACGCCGGAGCCAGAGAGCGAGGCTCCGGCGGCTCCGGCGGCTCCGGCGGCGACCGCGGTTGCCGCCGCCGCGCCGGCGAAGACGAACGAAAGGAAGAAACCAAACGCTTCCGCCGCAGAAGAAGGCGAACTGACGAAGGAGCAAAAAGAGGAGATGAAAAAGAAAAAGCGAGAGGAATTTAAAGCGAAACAGAAGGCAGAGTACGAAGCTCGAGAGGCGAAGAGGCGAGAGAAGAAAGCGGAGGAGAATAAAGAGTTCGTTTCAACGCTCGAGGAAAGAAAGCAAAGAGCGGCAAAGTTCGACGGCCCTTTCATTCTCTCCGACGCCGAGAAAAAACGCGTGCGAGAATGCGGCGCGGCCGCGCAGTTTGGCCTTTCGGAAATTGAAGAGAACGCAACGGGAGAGAATGCTAATGCTCAAAAGAAAGAACTCGTCTCCGCGGAGGAGAAGAAACAAATCGAAGCCGAACGAGAAGTGAAGAAACGAGCGAGGATGGAACGGTTCGGCGCCGAAGCGTTGAAGCCTTTGCATCCGCCCAAAATGCAACAACACGGGAACACGACTAATAAGAAAGCGAAACTCGGAGGAGGACAAGGAAAAGGAGGTCAGGATCGAAATTTGACCAGTTACACCATTTAATATCCATATATTCGTTATTAACACGTATTCGTACCAAGCCGTTCGTGCCTCATTTTATTCTCTCGAATCACTCATCACAAAGAAGAAGTTTAAAGAAGAAGAACGTAATAATGTCAGCGCTACAAAACCGATGCCAAACGCTCGCTGCATCTATTCTCAAAGAGATGACAATCTTTGATACGAAGCGTCTAGAAGAAAAGGACGACACAAAGCAAGAAGAAGAAGAAGACGTTCGAGCGCACGTGTTGCGCGCCTGCAAAGTCGTCGAGCACGAATCGACCAAAATCGGCGTGCTTTTTAGCAAACAAGGAGAAGAGTTGAAAGAGGAGGTCTCGAATTCCGCGCTGGATAGTTTTCACGTCTCTTTGATCGCGTTTACGGCGTACGTGAACGCAGCTTTGGTGAACGAAAATTACGACATTGATTGTCACAGAAAACAGGTGAAATCGCTCGGCGAAGCGGTGTTGCGAGCGAGCGCGAGTTTAATCGAGGCGGTTGGGAAGAGGAAAGAGAACGTGAGAAACTTAACCGCGAGTGTTTGGGAGCAGTGTAAATCCGCGGAGAAGACGATGCCGAGAGATGGGAAAGATGCAGTCGGGAAGGCTTTGATGACGCACTGTCGATTTATTAAAGACGCGAAGCGGGAGATCGAAGAGATGCTGCTGACAGAGGGAGAAGAGGGATTCAAGAAGGAGGATGGAGAGAAAGTGGAGGATGATTTCGGGGAGGAGATCGTGCGCGAGGAGATTAAGGAGGTGGACAGAGAGGTTTTAGGGAAGGCGAAGGTTACGATTGAGTGCACGTTTGCATTCTTGAAAGCGTTGGTGGTTCCGTTGATTAGTAATAGCAAGGCGAGTAATTTTAGCAAAAGTAGAAAAGAGCGCGCGACGGCGCTGAATGAAATCGAGAAGAAGTGCAAGGAAATACGAAGTGCGGTGGACGAAATCATATGCGAAGCGATGCCGCCTTCGGATGCGGATGTGCTCGCGTCCGAGGCGAAGAAATTAAAAGACGCGGCGGAGGACATGATGAAACGGGTCGAGGAGGTCCTGACAGGTCGCGACGACACCAAGGACGACGATGGAATGAATCACGTCGATGCAGCGAAGAAGGCTTTAGCGGGCGTACAATCTGCGTGTGATAAAATGTAATAGTACGCGTATTTATAATAGTGTGTTTTTTATGAAACGATCTTCCCAATTGGTTCCCACGTTCGTTTCCTGGTCAAACTCTCCTTGTATACGAAAACCTCTCCTTTCCCACTCGCGGTCGTTACCGCAACGTGCGTCCCTAACTCGTTGAACGAAACCGATTCGATGTCGCTTTCGAACTCAAAGTTTCCTAAATTTCTTCTCGATGGCTTTTCGTCTTCGTGTGAGAACTCGCCGCTCGTATCTAGCACAACCGCTCGGCGATTTCCTTCGACGAATACCATTCGGGATCCGTCTTTACTCCAGTCTACGCGGGATAACTTTTCTTTCGACGCGTACATCGCATTCTCTTGCTCCGTCCACGTATCGCAGTTTCTCTTATACACAAAACGTCGAATTTCAAACGCCTCGTTATCGCTAAAACTAAACGCCGCGGCTAAGGTTGGCGCGTTCGGCGACTCGAACCGCCACGCCACGTCCGATACTTCCGCGCGGCTGCTAAAAGATCTCTCCGCGACAACCTCGTGACACGTCTCAAATAACGGGTTCAAAGTATCGTCGTACATCGCAATTTGACCCTCATTCTTACCACTGCCGCTGCTTTCTAAATAGTGCGTCGTCGCTCTCGGCAAGGACGGATCCCGCACGTCTCTCGCGTCTCTCGTCGTCGCGTAGATATCAATCTCCCCATCCGATCGCCCGCACGCGAGTAACAACCCGTGTTCGCTCGGTGCGAACGAAAACGACGTGTACACGAGAGAAGACTCTAAATGCTTCCATCGTTTCGGTCGTAGCGTTTGCGCGCGTAAAAATGTTTCTCCTTTTCCTTCTCCTTCGCCTTCAAATTCTCCTTTCTCGAAATCCTCTTCCTCCTCTTCAAACACAACATCCGGTCTTGTCGCGAATTCTCTCGCCACGAACACCTCCACTGAACCTCGTTTCGTCAAAACTGCGAAAATGGTCCCGAACGCGGACGGTGCGAATTCCATTTTTAGCGCGTTTGAAGCGATGCAAACTCGGGAAAACGGTTTGAAATCGTCGTTTTGTTTCTTGGAAACGTGGACGACGTTTAACGCGGACGCGATCAAGAGAATAGATTTGGAGTCGTTCGTGCACACGCACGTGGTTGTTTCGCAGCGAGATGTTGTCGGGATTGAGTTTACCGCGACCCCGCGAGACGACATTGTTGTTATTATTGATGATGTCCGCTTTTTGTGACGTGTGAAAAGAGGCAAAAATGTGACTAAAGGAACAATACAACGCTCTCTCCGCTCGCTCTTTTAGTATCCTCAAAACGAGTACTATTAGTAGTATTCTCTGCGACTTTGGTCAAAAGCTCGTCCATTTCTTTTAACTCTTGGTCCAACATGTTCACTTTGACCGTCTCGCGTCTTTGCTTTTCCATCTGTTCGAAAACTTCCAGCCGGTGTTGCGTTTTCCTGCGCTCGTATTCTCGGTTGTTTCGGATTTTTCGGAGCAGGTCTTCCGGAGCGCACATATCGGCGAGAGACATTTTGCGTTTGACGATACCGGGGGTGATGCTGCTGTTTCGTCGTCGGTACGTTGACGGAGACTGGTCCTCGCCGGCGCCGGCGGGAAGGAGGAAACTTTGTTTTCGCGACGCGTCGGCGAGAGGAGTCGTCCGAGTGTTCATTTCTACCCCTTTATCGCTAACCCCGGTATTCTCCTCTTCGCCGTCGTCGTCTTCTTCTTCTTCGTTAAACCACGCGTTATATTTATCGTCGTTCTTGCTAAACGTCTCGATGAACTCATCCACTACCTTCCTCGTTCTCAAGGACCTCGCCGACCTCGCTAACATCGCGCCGCACGTCGGATCGTTCGCCGCGGACGTCACCGCCCCTCTCCCATCCTCCAAATCCAACATTAACCTCGCAAACTCCTCAAAATCCATCGTCCCGTTCCCATCGACGTCGATTTCCTTAAACGCTCTCCTTGCAATCGTCGCCGATTCCTCTCGGTCTCCCGCCATCATTTTCCACGCTAACGCAAACTCTTCGAATTCAACTTCCCCACCGCCGTCGGAATCGAGCGCCGAGAACAGTTCTTGCAACTGCGCTCTTTTCGAGTCCGTGAGCGTTCGTTTCACCACTTTCTTCCTCTTCGCGAGCCAATCGCGCGTTTGTGAGCTCACGCATCGCAACGAAGGCGACGGTGTGTTCGTTGTTCTTTTTACAACATTTTTACTCGCCGCCTTCTTTCTTAGCGCGAGAGAAGAAGACAAAGAAGAAGCGCAGACGTCAAAGTCGTTCCGATCCAAAATAGCGTCTATCTTACGAATACTGGCGGTGATTTTAGACGACGACGACGACGACGACGACGATGAAGAGGAAACGACCACCATTTTATTTATATTCTTCGCGTATTTTTGTGATTTTTGTGAGACTTTTTGTGCTAAATTTAGATTTTCAAACTGCGCATATATGTGCGAAACAACGTCGAACTTTTGCTTTAAGCGAGGAAACCCTTTGATCGTCTGTAAGCGAGCAGTGTGCGACGCAGAAACGTCTCACTACACAGAGCCTGATTTTGTACACCATTTATGCGAAAGAAATCGAGATTTTGAGTAGTAGTATTATTCGTCGCGAAGCGAGAAACGGACGAGTCTTTTACCATCAGAAACGGTTTTTTTATACCCTTTCGGATCCTCATCATCGGATGCCGAAAGAGAAAAGACGGAGGCGTATTTCTTTCGCAACGCAGGACCGACGGTGAAATGGATTATCGGTCCGTCTAATTCCACGTTTGAGGTGAAGTACTTTTGCGAAGGTTTCGCCGCCGCCTTTCGACGTTCGCCTTTGGTCCGGCGCTTACTCTTCTTCGCGTCGGAGGCGAGGGAGGCGTCGTAAAGCCAATCGCAGGTGAGGAAGAGATTTTGGTGCTCGGTGAATTCTTTCTCAGATGTACTCGAGGGATTGCGTTCGTCTGAATCGTCTGAATCGTCGTCGTCGTCTCGAGTGATGAGCGTGCCGGATTGCGCGCGTAAAATGAAGCTTTCGCGAGCGTTTGTATTACGCTTGCGCTGGCTTTCGAGAAACTCCTCCGAAGGGCCCTCGAGATTATTGAATATCGAGTGAAATTGACGTTTTTCTTCGTGAATATCTTGAAACGATTGTCGAAGGACGGTTCTGACGACGCGCATGGCGACCATTTCGAGAATTTGCGTCGCGTCGGCCACGGCGGTGCCGAAACTTTCACTCGGAAACTTCGTTTCCCGTCGGCGGGCGGGACGAGGATCAGCATCTTCTTCTGCTGGAGGTTCGTTCCACTCGCGCTCGAGTTTGTCATTCTTTAAGCTCAAAGGAGGGAACATACTAGTTTCGTTCGCTTTTGATTCTGTGGCGTTGAAACCGTTGCTTCGCAATCGCGCGTTCTTCTTGGCAATATTCGCGTACGACAAATATCCCTCGCTCTTCTCCGCCAAGTCTTCTTCTTTTTTGTCTTCTTCTACCACGACAACTTGCTTCTCTTCGACGACGTTTTCTTCTTCGTCAACATTCAGTTCCCAAGCTGGCGCAAAGAACTCAACGTCGTCGCTCTCGTAATATTCGCTCTCAAAACACTCGATGACTTTCGCTAACGTTTCGCCGAGGGAAATGTCAAACGCCTCGTCCGGCATCGCCACGCGCACCGACCCATATTTCTTCAGCGAGTCTAAGCAGTCTTTTTTGGCGTCGTCGTTTTCAATCGCCAAGTGTACGAACGATACCATCGGAATAGAGGCGATGAACGGAATCTCTCCGCGTCGTTCCTCTTCCGTCTGTTCCTGCTCGACTTCGTCCGCCCACGACGTCATCGAGGACTTCGTCACATCCGCGCTCGTCTTTTCCTCTTTGTCGTCGTCCGTTTTCTCGTTTTCGATTAAGTAAATCTCCTCCCCTTCTTCATCTTCCTCGGCCTCGTCATCCTCGTCTCCTTTTTCATTCTTCTTCGATTTGACCGTCACATTTTTCTTTGACCCTCGCTTATTTCCTCCGCGCTTCTCCACGCGCAACTCCGGATCGTCCGGCAACGCGTGTTTGCACGTCTCCTCGACGGCTTCAATCTCCACCTCGAGCTCGTCGTTTTCATTCATTCTCTTGCTCGTCTGCTTTTCATTCGCACTTTTAGTAGTATTCGAAGAAATGCTTAAACTTCTGCGACACTTGTACAAATAAATCCTCGCCTCGTACGCGCCGCCTAACCCGATCAGCGCTTTCGCTTTCAACCAATTCGCCACGGCCAGATTTGGTTTCATTTGTAAGATCTCGTTACATTCTTTCAAGCACTCCTCGAACTGTTGCAACGACGCGTGTGCTCGCGCTCGCGCGACGTGTATACACACTTGAAACGCTTTCTTCTCCTTCTCCTCCTCTTTTTTCTCCTTCTTTTTGTTCTTCTTCTTCTTAAACAACCCGCTGGTGAGCGTCAACACGTCCTCGAATCTTCGACGATGTAAACTCTCCGAGCAGAGTTTTAAAATCTCTTTTTTCTTTGTCGTCGTTGTTGTTGTTGTTGTTGTTCCTTCTCGCGTTGCTCCTAATCCTCCTCCTTTTTGTCGGGAACTCAAAAACGACTCGTGCGCCTCCATGTCACTCGTGATGATCAAAACAGCAACCGCAGTACATATATATATGGGGAATACGACTACTACGAATGTGAAGCGCAAAGACGAGAGATCTGATGATGGAAAAAAAAAAGGCGTTACTCGAGAAAAAGAAGAGCGTTGAAAAAACTCCGCCCTTGTAAAATATTTTTAAGGGGGAAAAGAAAATTCGAAAACGCTGCCAGACTGAAAAGAGACGAACATCTCTTCAAAAATCACTCGCCTCTCTCGCTCTTTTGTTCTTGTCCTTAAACACACGCAATAAATTTAAAGAGCACAACAAAATCAGTATGATCGGCAACTACCTGAGCACGATGCTCGTGTGCGTGTTCGCGTACTTGTACCCTCTGTTTTTATGTTTTAAGGTACGCGAGAGAACAATTTAAAAGTCGTGTTGGAAAAGATTTTTTGCGCGACGATCCGATTTTTCCAAAAGGGGGAGACGAGTACTGACCGCGTAAACTTCTTAAACGTGTTCTTTTCCGATATTCATATGCAGGCGTTAGAGATGCACAAAAAGTCCCCGGAAAAGCTCCGCGGATGGTGCATTTACTGGCTCGTTTTAGCCACGTTCACAGTTTTCGAACGCATCACGGACGCGTTTTTATTCTTCCTCCCGTTGTACCACGAGGCGAAAGTCGCCTTCGTGGTGTACTTGTGGCACCCGAAGTCGCAAGGCGCGTTGTATATTTACGATAAGTTCGTCGCGCCGACGTTATCGAAACACGAGGGGTTGATCGATCGTAAAATTGAAGAGACGCAGGCGAAAGTTGGGGACGTCATATTCTCGTACTCGAAGATGGCGTACGCGTACGTGCAAAAGATGACGTTGCAGTTGTTGCAAAGTTTGCCGACGGCGCAAGCGGCGATGCACGCGCAACAACAAGGGGGAGCGCAGGCGGCGAGCGAACCCGTCAATCCAATCAAAAAGGAACCGGTGGCGACTGAAGCCAAGTAAAAAGAGAGAGACTGTTTCACGATGAAGAAAGTTTAAAAGAGAGCGCTTCTGGGTTTACAGCGTCGTCCGAAATCTGAAAAGACTTCGCCGGACGAAACGGTGCCTTTGCGCTCTCGACTTTGGCGCATCGGTAGAACGAGAGAGAGAGAGAGAGAGAGAGACAGGTGTACAACATATTATCATTTACAGAATAGATTATAAGAATTTATCGCTCCGATCAAAAGCGTTTGTTATTACGTATATATATACATACAGGAGTTATTACTCGTATACTAAACTCGAGCGCTTCAATTTTTTCTCCTCTCAGGCAGGGGTTTTAAACTGCCGAAAAACGCTTCGAAATCGACACATCAATCGTCTCTTTCTCGCGCCGCTCAGACGCGCACGAGGACAACACCGACGAAACGAGTGCGTTGGTTTAAAGAATACGAACAACACTACACTAATAATGGAGTTACCGGACACGCACGTCCTCTCTCACGGCTTAGTCTTCCACGTTTTACTCTTACTCCTCCAATTGCTTCCTCTCGTGACCGTCGTCGACACGAACTTGAACATCGTATTAACCGCCACGTTAAGCGTGATCGCGGGCTCGTACCGATCCATTCGACCGGTTCAAAAAGGCGAGACGGAAACGATGACGAAAGCGGACGCGCAAAAGTTCCCCTTGGTTGGTTCCTGCGTGTTGTTCGGGATGTTTCTTTTGTTCAAGTATTTACCAAAAGACGTACTCAACGGGTTGTTGACGGTGTATTTCGTGTTTTTAGGCGCGATGGCGATATGCGCGACGTTTACGCCGTTATTCGCGAAGATGATGCCGAAGAGAGTCGCGTTAAAGCGGGTATATTTTGGAACGATTCCAACGATTAAATATATCAACGAAGAAGGGCCGTACGAGGTGTCGTTTGACGTCGCGGAATTGACCACGGGAGCGGCGGCGATTGCGTTTTGCAAGTGGTATTACGATACGAAACATTTCTTGGCGAATAACGTGCTGGGTTTGAGCTTTGCGTTGCAAGGGATTGAGTTTTTGACGTTAGATTCGATTCAAATTGGGGTTATTTTATTGGTTGGCTTGTTTTTTTACGATATCTTTTGGGTGTTCTTTACGCCGGTGATGGTCTCGGTGGCGAAATCGTTCGACGCGCCGATTAAGTTGTTGTTTCCGCGAGGACCGGTGAACGTGTTGGATTCCAGTAAACGACCGTTTTCTATGCTCGGGTTGGGAGATATTGTAATCCCAGGGCTCTATTTAGCCTTGATTTTAAGAATGGACATGCAACGCAAAGAGGCGGCGAATCGACCGAGAACGAGATCGAAAGCGAGAGAGTTGAAAAAGAAACCGCCGCCGATGTACTTTTGGGCAGTCGCGTTAGGGTACGCGCTCGGTTTAGTGACTACAATCGCCGTGATGAATATCTTCGAAGCCGCGCAGCCGGCTTTGTTGTACATCGTGCCTGGTTTGTTACTCACCACGTTCATCCGCGCCGTGTTCGCCGGGGAAGTCCGGAAGGTGTTTTACTTTGACGAGAAAGTCGGGAGCGTGAGCGGAGAAATCGCCGTCGAGTCGTCGCAGCACGAGGATTAAGAAGCACAGAAAGAGAAAAAGAGAAAGAGAGAGAGAGAAGGAAACAATTTAAAGAGTTTTATAATAATGATAACGCAACACACGCGGAATATGTGCACACCGACCGCCACGCTCCAAATCGAACACTTCTCGTCCTCTACTTAAGTTTTGAATCTGCATTTGAATTCGTCAAACGCACGACGCACATCATCATGACATTCCAAACCCTCTCCGCGCTCCCAACCGCGGGGAACCCCTCTGGTGGTCTAAACTTCGCCCACAAATCCTCGAAACGTGTAACTCGATTCCGGAAAGACTTGAAAACGATCGAGGAAAACGGCACTTGGGAAGCTTTGCCAACGTTGGTCGCGTTCCCGGACAGAGAGATATCGACGGCGTTGCGAACGGTGTGCGGGTCCACAGTCGCTCGCGAGAAGAGAGATCGTAAAGAAAAAGATTTAGAGAACAGAATAAATGCGGTGACGTACATTTTGGAGCACTGTTTAGTATCAGACGACGACGAGGAGGAGAAAGACGAGGAAGAGATTCTGGTTGGAGGCGCTATCGCGAGTGCGAGTAAAGGTCGATTTGAGATTTTACGGAAGCTGATCGAGGAGGATAAAAACAAGAAAATGAACGTTATTAATGGCACGGATATTCACGGCTACTCCCCTTTACTGAGCGCGTGTTGCGGCGACTACTACGAGGAAGGAGAGAAAAGCGAGATGGAATCAAACAGACGAAAATGTATAGAGCTGCTCTTGGAACGCGGCGCGGACGCGGAGAACAGAGGCGACGGCGTGCACAAGATAAATTGGACGCCGTTGATGGCGTTGGCGAAGAGAAGCGATTTGGAGAGTTTGAAGGTATTGTTTAAGAAGAGCTCAGAGGAGCTGGATGTGAACAGGACGTATTCGAACGGGAAAACCGCGCTGTTTGTTGCCTGCGAATGGGGCGCGTCCATCGACGTGATCAATTTGCTCTTAGAGAAAGGCGCCAAGAATATTCCGGCGACAAAGTTGAACACGGATTACTCGAGATTTATTCCCGCAATGACACCGCTCGATAAAGCGATGGAAAATGGACACCACGAAATCGTGTACGCGTTGAACGAACACAACAAAAAGAACTCAGGTTTGTGGTTTAGCAGCGGGTACGAAGAGGAAGAAGAGGCAAAAAATAGTGACGTCGAAGAAGAAGTGATTCGAAACGAGCGAGAAACGAAGATGGACTTTGACGAACGGGCCGCACCTACGGTCGTTCAAGGTGGCGAGTCCTGGTAGTAAAATGTATTAGTAGTCTAGGCATGTAGCGAATATATATATATAGAGAGATGGTCAATTATAGTAGTAGTAGTAGTATAGCGAGATATTTGTATGTGTGAATTATAATGTACAACAGTAGTAGTGTTTAAAATAAATTGACTAGAGTACGCCTTGGCCAAACCCATCCGGCGCGTCTTCCTCCACCTCGAAATCATCCTCCGTCCAGCACCTCGGCGCCACTCCAGTTCCCTCGTAAATCATTCTCTCTAACTTACGAAAAAAGCGAGAATCGTCCAACAATGGATTCCACCACCCGTTGATGATGCAATAGTGTCCTTCAAACGGCGACCTGTGGTGCGCGCCGTGGTCTTTCCTCGTCAGCATCAAGTTCATGTCTTGCAACTTGGTCACAATTTTCGGTTGTTCGCTCGGTTTCATGTGCGCCCACGCGTGGGTTTGTTGAGACAACACCACCAACGCCCAAAACGACCCGAAAAATAAATCGCTATCGCCACTTCCTTGCATATCGCTGCCGCCAAACACCAACAACTGCGGCACCGTAAATAACAAAGGCGCGATGCACGTTTTATGAATGTTGTTCGCCCATTGTCTCTTGGTAATCGTCCACGGCCATCGATGGTGCCCTTGAAAGGCGTCGATGACATTTCCAGCCACGGGAGTGTTCTTATCTCCGTAGTTATCCACCGACCAGTGGAAAATCCCGGTACCTAAATCGGCCAGCGCGTAACTCGCGAACAGCGTCGCAAACGCTCTCGCCGCGATCGCGCCGACGTCGCCATCCATCACAATCGCGTCCAAGTACACTCCTCTCATCGCTAACAACGAGCAAATCCCAAAGTGTACTCCACATTGCACGCGTTGTCCACGCGTCGAAACGAAATCTTTCGGGTCCCTCAACATTTCGCCCCCCATGGAGGCCATTTTTTTTCTCAAAAGCTCCGCTTCCATCTCTGCTTTACTGACGGTAAACTCATCCCCATCGATGGAACACCGGATGGACCCATCGTCCGAGGATGATCGCGAATCCATGAACTCGTCGAAAGATCTATCCATCGGATCGATGATCGCCTCGAGTTTTGTCCTCGTCCTCGCATCGAACCGTCGGGGAGGTGACGTCGCACCAACAGACGACGACTTCGTTTGGCTTTTAAATGATTTCTTTCGCAAAATCTGGTCCCCACTCGACGAGGAAGACGCAGAGCAAAGCAGCGACGACATCGAGAGCGTTCGCGTGATCATGGTTTAATTAAAGTAGTGATGAGGAGGAAGAGTATGCGCGCGTTACTTTTGTAGATAATCGAAGGAAATTTTGGTTTTTTGCACACGTGGAGAAAAATTTCCATGGCTGAGGTTCACTCTCGGAAGGAGCAAAAGTCCATAATATTTTCGCGAGACGACGACGCCGATGACGATGAGTGTTCGCATCAAATCCTTTCGTCTTTTGTTGTATTTTTGTTTAGCATGTTATAGTATTCGTCGTATAAATAGCGTTTTTACGTATTACTCTTCGTCGTCTTTGAAATCTTCGTCTTCTTCTTCTTCGTCGTTCGTAGGAGCGCCAAAGTCGCCGGTTGAAGAAGTCAATTTTTGCTGCTCTCTTCGGTCTTTTCTGTTTAATTTTTTCTTCGACGCCGCGTTGGCGCTCCCTGGTTCTATGATTCCTTCCGCGACTAACTTGTCCAAATTGCTCACTTTCGGTTTCCTTCTCTTATTCGCCGCTTGGTTTAATTTTCCTTTGTTCGCCTCGACGATTCGTTCCTGTCGTTCCATTTCTTCTCGAGCGTCGGATTCTTCTTTCCTGTCCATGGCTTCGCGCGCGGAGACGTATAAGGTCCCACCGGTGATGATGACGAGTAAGACGACCGCCAAGGTAAACGCTAACTGAGAGCCGAGAGAGGCGGCTTGGACGCCGTCTTCGAACTCGTTCGCGTCCGGGTAGCCCGTGAATATTCTGCCGACGTTGAACGGGTTCAATCCGGTTTTCTCGCTCGGATCTTCGTCATCAACCGCGACGGTTACGATCCCATCGTCCTCAGACGTCGACGTCGACGGCGCACTCATGCTGTCGAGACCGCCAAAAGGCATCGAACCTCCGCCTTTTTCCGAGTTAGAACTCTCGGCCACTTCCGCGACCAAGGCGTACTCTGTAGCTGCTCCAGGTGGTAATGGTGGTGGTGAGTAATACGAAGAAGAAGGAGGAACAGAAGAAGAGGCGACGACGACCAAACTTCGTCTCCGACGAAGAAGAACAGCATTAAGGCCTTTACTACTCGTCGAGATGACAGAGAGACCGCCTCTCGTCGTCGTCATCATCGTCTCTAATCTATATCTTAAAATCTAAATATCCGTATCTGTGTATGGGGAAAAACAATCAAATCTCTCTCTAAACTCCTCCTCCTTCTCCTCCTCCAGAGGCGATTATATGTATATATTAAACTCTCTCGCGTTTGTAATGCGAACAAACAAAAACAAAAAGAAGAAACCGCAGGCAGCAAGCGGTGACTCTCTCAATCAAAAGCGTCGTTCTCTGTTGCGTCTCTTTCTCTTGGACGCTCTTTGTTTTGCATTTAGGGTATCAGTGTAAACCCTAAACAAAATTCGGTCCAAAAAATACGAGTCTCTTTTCTTCGTTTCTCTCGCCTGATCTTTCCGCGCGTTTCCGCACACGATTGACTCTTCGACGAGACGACGGAAGACATTTCTCCGCACGCGCGCACGCGTCACGCGCACATTTATATCCCGTTTTTTTATTTTCTGAGTAAATCAGTATCATCATGCCATCAAAGTTTTTCCAAAGACGACGAATACGACGAGGAGGCGAGAGTGAAGGAGGAGGAGGAGGAGGAGGACAACAACGACAACAACAACAGACGCTCCTCAAAACACGACGACAAACTCGACAAAAACGAGCAGCGAAAGGACGACGAAACAATAATAACAACTTTGAGGAGGAGGAAGAAGACGAGGAGGAGACGACGAGCATGTTGTTCGCGCGCGTGGACGAGGAAGAACTTCTCGAAGAGAGCGATTCGGAGGTCTCGGAGATGGACCACGGAAGAGGAGGAAGAGTAAAAAGAAGAAGAAGAAGAAGAAGAAGAAGCGAGTACTGGAAGCGCTCTTCTTCTTCTTCGTTGGAAAACGTTTTGCCAACAGAAGAAAAGGAGGGAGGGAGCGCAGGAGGAGGTTTCGTCGTCGTCGCGGAAAGAAGCGAACAGACGACGTCCGGGTTCGTCGCGAACGAGGAGAAGGCTGAAGTGACGAGCGCGAAAAAAAAGAAAAGCGACGAAGTGAGCGATCCGGTGTATCGCTTGCTTCGATATGCGCAACGAGAAGACGACGAACAGATGAAACGGTTCGCGACGGTGCCGGAAGGATTCGACATCGCGCTCGTGAACGAGCGAGAAGTCAGCGCGGATGCGCGATTGAAACAGTTGAACAAATTGTTTCAGCGAGAAGATGAGAGAATTGGCGACATCTCAAAAGATGTGAAAGAGTGTTTTGGTTTGGTTTTGGAGGACGCGAGAACGAGAGAGGCGGTCGGGTACGCGTTATTCCACGACCGAAAAGTGCACGAGTGGGAAGCGACGAAAAAATTAACGGTTTCGCCGCCGAGATTGTCGCACGTTTTCGTGAAACAAGAATACAGAAGGAGAGGATTCGGGACCGCGTTGGTGAGTCGATGGATTAAAGAGTTCGCGATTGACGCGAAAGCGTTCGCGGTGGACATGCCGAACGGAAAAATGTTGAAACTTTTGAAGCACGCCAGATGCGAGGTCGCGGTGGAAAAATCTGGTTTCGAAGCCGGAACGATACACTTTTTGAATTTACCGATTTAAAACGATGGCGAGAGAGAAGCGCAGCACAATTTCTATTGATACGATACGATACGATACGATACGATACTACGTGGTCTATATATAACAGACAAATATGCACGAATGTTAATCATCGTCCGCGTTTGTAGACGGTTTCGTCGGTTTGCTCAACACGTTCGATCGCGGGAGCGCTTTCTCCGTCGCCGATCTCACCTCCGAAGCAATCGTCGTCGCACTATTACTTCCTTCTGCTACAGAGCCACTTTTACTACTATTTTCGATCGTTTTATATGCCCCCATTGCCTGTGCGACTAAACTCGCCGGGTTGCCGACATCTGCGGGAATCAACATCGTGTTGCCTTCCTTGGCGATTTGCGCGAACGCGTTCATGTACATCTCCGCAATCTTAAATCTCGCCGCCTCGTCGCCACCCGTGCCTAACAACGACTTCGCCACTTCCGTGATCCCTGTTGCCGTCGCTTTTGCTTTCGCCACGATCGCTTCCGCCTCCCCGGTCGCTTCTAAAATCGTCTTTTCTTTCAAACCAGTTGCCACGTTAATCGACGCCTCTCTCTCCGCCTCGGACTCTAAAACCGCCGCGCGTTTCCGTCGTTCACTTTCCGCTTGCAACTCCATCGCATTTTGAATACCTCTCGGCGGTAGAATATCTCGAATCTCGTATCTCATGCACTTCAACCCCCAATCTCCGGCGGCTTCGTTGATCGTTTTCACAATCGCCGCGTTCAAATGGTCTCTCTCTTCGAACAACGTATCCAACGACATCTTCCCGATCTCCGATCTCATGGTCGTTTGCGCCAGCTGTGACAACGCAAACACCGGATTTTCCACCCCGTAGCTCGCATTAAACGGATCCACGACTTTCGCGTACAAAACCCCGTCGATGCTGATCGCCACGTTATCTTTCGTCACCGCCGTTTGGTTGTCCACCGGTATCGCCTCTTCTTTCAAGTGCCAAACGTAAGCAATAGAATCCACCAGAGGTATCAAAAGATGAATCCCACTGCTTAACGTTTTGTGATACTTCCCGAATCGTTCGATCACCGCGACTGTCCTCTCGGGAACGATTCGAATCCCGTAGTTAATTGGTTTCGGACCGTACGCCAGATCCGCCAACGAGGACGACGATGGTGACGGATTGGAAAGAAATCCGCGACGGTTACTCGAGAAGGAAAACGCATTTTGTGTTTGATGTGTTTGCTGCCGTGGAATCGTCGTCGTCGACCTCGAAAAGAGGGCGTTGCCGCCGCCTGCGCTCGAGAACAACCGGGACGACGTCGACGCGGAAGAGTGGTAGGATTTTAGCGCCGCTGCTCGGCGCAACGCGTGTCGAGTTTTGCTCATGCGCTTATTTAATAATTGACGTGAGAAAAAGTGACGACGACGATGTTTGACGTTTGAAAAAATACTCGAGAGGAGGTTTAAGACAAAAAGTAGGAGCGATCGTCGTCAACATCTAATAATTGTTTCTCGCGTTTATTTCTCTCTGCTTCGGCGAGCATCGCTCTGTCGTCTCCGGCGGCGACATCGGTCGCGCCGCCAACAATCTTCGCTCTCTCGCGGAGAGGTATTCGCATGCTCGCTTCCACGTCTTGCTTCGTCGCCTCGCGGCCGAGGAGGCGTTCCATGTCCTCTCGGCGAATGCCGTTTTCGAGAACGTCTCGAGTTTCGACGTTGGATTCGTACGCGTCCCAGTTGTGGCGGAGGTGCGCGTCGCGGAGTGCGCACTTTTGAATTCGTGTGGCGAGTTGGAGCGAGTCGCGCGTTTTGGCGAGGATTTTTTTCAGGCCAGAGATGGGTTGATTCTCGCACTCGTCCACGTAAACGCCGAGTTGAGAGAGAGAGAAGGAGTGGAACGGTTGTCGTTGGAAGTGTTGGTGCTCGCGCGCTCGAGTTTTGCCGCTGGTATTCACCTCATCTTCGTCATCTTCGTTCTCAAGTGATTCGTGGCCGATGATTCTGATCTCTTCCTCGGCTTGCGCTATCATTTCCCGCGTGGCGACGAGTTCGTCTTCTTGCGTTGAATATTTGCCTTGTTCTTTTAAATTTTCCAGGGCGACGATAAATCCAGTCACCGCTTTCAGTTTACCTTCCAAAGCCGCAACTTTCTTATCGATATCTTGCATCACTTTTATTTGTCCGCTCACGTGATTGTTCGTCCCCATCCAGTGTCTCGTCTCTTCCTCGTACTCTTTGGCGATTTCATCGCACCGCTCTTGGCCTCTCTGATCGGCGCGTATTTGGTTCGGATTTTTGCGATCGTAATCCGAATCGTCCTTGTTTTTCTTCGTAAAATTCCACACTTCTGGCGATTTGCCTATCCTCGGCGTCTCTTCGTTTACGTTTACGAACGGTTTCGCCGCCTCGGCCACTCGTGATGTCGTTATCGACGCCGCCAAGGACATCTTGTCGATCGTGATTGCGCCGTCGCAAATCTCGTACAACGTGTTTGCTTTACCAATCGTGAGTTTTTCAATCTTTCTCTTTCCCTTGCTGTCGTCGTCGTTTTCGCCGATGTGACCAACTGGTTTAAACCTCACCTGTAACGCCACGCCGTGTTGCTTCAACGTCCCGAATTGTCTCGAAAAACTCTCCCCGCCATCAAAATCGTCCGGCAGTTTCGGATGAATCTCCGACTCGATCTGCACGCCATTCGCGACGACGAATCGTAAAACAGAGCTCGTTCTCACGATCGCCTTTTTCTTCTCTCCCAAATCATCATCATCGAACGGTGCGAGTTTCAAGCGAATTCTCTGTCCCACGTGCGGTCCACACGTCGCTCGAATCTGTTCCGGTTTTTTCTTCGTGTCCGGTACGAAATGCGCGACGTTGATGATCTCTTTTTCTTTTGAAACCGACTCGGAGTCGTCGTCGTAGTCCTCAATCTCCACGCGCACGGTTGGCATTATCACTATTACTACGAGTACTATCCCAGAAGAGCTAAACCCGCGTCGTCGTTTGCAGAGAGAGAGAGAAGAGAGAGAGAGAGTCAAAGAGATGTTTTATTGTTTGATCTTCTTTTTTTTTTTAGTAATTTGGAATTTATGCGTTTCTTTTTAAATCAATTCTTTTACAAAGACCGCGTGTAGGTGTTTTTTTTTCAATTCTTTCACGTGTGACAACACCTTTATTCTTTTCTTCACTTTGCTGCGCGGCTGCTCACACAAAGTCAAGAAGAAGATAAAAAGAGAAAACAATGGGCTTAACGCGCTCTCTGTTCATGAAACGCGGTTCCGGTTTTGGTGACGATTCGGAGGAGAAAAAGCAGCGCAACTACGGAAGCGATTCTTTGTTGGAAGAGGGACGCGCTTTGGGGGAGGAGACGGAAGAGGAATTACGAATAAACAACAACAAGAACAGAAACCCAGTCGCGAAAGCGATGTCGTCCTCGATTGGCGTGTTAGCGACCGTTGGATTGTTCATATACGGGTTTGGGATGCTGTATGGAAACAAAGAGGCGATTTTGGGGCGGTGGCGGATGACTTCTTTGAGTAGTCCCTAGGGGAGGAAGACGCGCCCGCTTGAGCTCGAGAACCAACCCCTTGTAGTGCTATATTTTTGTTGTACATTTATTTATATATCATCATCATAATCACTTCTTTATGAAGACGAGCTCGAGAGCGAATGCGCACCGCGTTGTGGAGTTGTCTTTCCCGAAATAGCCGCAATCGACGACCGGTATCGCAATCGTCGGCGGCGAGAGATGACGCGTCTTCTTCTTCTCCTCGTCTTTCGTAAAGGAGGAAGAGTTTTTGTCAAAGAGTTGATTGAAAGAGTTTCGGCAGGCAAACTCTGCGTCTTTTTTCGTCCCGTGCTTTTCAGAATAGTACACTTTAACGGACGTCGCGTCGAATGGAGCGAGTTTGTACGTTTCGCGGATGCGTTCGAAGTGCTCCGCCACGTCGACTCTTTCGTCCTTCTCGTCCTCGTCGCCGAGACGCTCGAAGAAAATCAAAACTCTCGCCCACTCGTTTACGCGGCCGATATACTTTGCTGTTTCTTTAAAGTTACCGAATACGTTTGTTCGCACGTCAAAACAAAGCTCTCCGTTGGTGTGGGAATCCTCGTCCATCGAGTTAGGTGATAACACGAGCGAAGACGCTAAGATTGGTTCGATTTCCATTGCGGCGTTTTTCGGGAGCATCGGCACCGTCAAAAATAAGGACATGAACAAACCGCTCAGTTTTTCTCGCATAAAAATACAATCTGGATCCGTCATGTCGCTTATATTTTCTCCCCCAACGTGCACGTCCTGATTCGTGTTCTTGCTGTCCTCTTCTTTCTCCTCTTTCACGACGAGAGGATCGCAATACGGTTCGCTCGGATCCCAAACGTGATTACGGCAGTATTCCTTAAACGACACAGAGTGCACGCTTTCATCCTCAGTCTTCCTGTTTGATGACGCGTAGAATGTTGTTTGCACGGCTTGTTTCGCGAACGACACTTTTTCGCAACCGTTGTTTTTGCATATCTCTTCACGAATCTGATGACACGATTTCACGCACCGTCGCGCCTCCTCGTACACGTTCGATTCTAAATCTAAATTTCTAGGTTGCATGCCGATTTGTCCAGCGACGTACAGAAATGGGCCAGCTCCACACAATTGCGCGTACGGACCGATACATGCCGGCGCCCACGCGGATATAGAAGCCACGTGTAAACTCTTTATTCTTTTCGAGCGTGATAAAACCATTGCGAGTATAAAACTAATATCATCTTTCAGCGGTAACGCGACACACGCTCTCGCGCTTGGTTCAACTGCGCGCATGTGTCGCGAGTACGCGGCATTGAAAGAACCAAAATCATCCATAGATTTCAAATAACAATGCGTCATCGTCGCGTGTTCTTCGATGGAAAATATTCCTCCTTCGCGTTTTAAGGCTGATTTGAGCTCTTGAAACGCCTCGTCTGCGTAGGCTTTGTTTTTACACCGCAACCATACGGTTCTACTTTCGTTGTCGCTAATGCTATTGCTCTCGCTGCTATTGCTGCTGCTGCTGCTGCTACTGCTGCTACTATTCATACGTTGCAAGTATACTTCCACGTTCGGACTCAACTTTGCATTATCATCGTGAATATCGAGAGAACGTAGCGAAAGAGAGGTCGGAGGAGGAGGAGGAGGAGTCGCGACGTAATCGTCGGGTACCCATACAACCTCTCCGCATTCTTTATTCGCATACTTGTCTTTTCTACCATCGTTATCTTTTCCCTTCTTCTCTACACTCACTCTCAAAATCTTCAAATGCCCACTTCTGGCGAACCGGTCCGCGCTCGTTTCCACGACTTCGCTCTCCTCGATGCGTAACCGTCCTCGAGTGAAAAACGGAGCGTCTAGAACCAGACTCTCAAACTCCCCACCCTCGCCGCACGAGTGTGACCCGTACTCTTCCTCTATTCTAATCAAGTCTTCCTTAACTTCCGCTAAAGTCTTCCCCAGATGCTTCCTAGGATCCAACCCCATCGCGGCTGTTTTCACGAGCACCGCTTCGATCCTCCCGACATTTAAGATATCTTCCAACAACCTCTTTTGTGGCGTTTGTTTCCACAAATAACTCAGCGAGACCAAGTTCAGCTCAAAACATATCCTCTCCACTCGTAACCTCTGGTAATCGCTCAGAATCGCCCCCGAGCACACCGCGTCGACTTTCACCCGCTCCTTCGCGAATTGAATCAACGCTCTCAAATCTTCGATTTCATCCGTTTCAACGCCTCGTTCCGGGTAATTCAAATCCGTGTGGACGCTCCGACCGATCAGTTTCCTCCTAAAAACCGGTATATTTTCATCAATCAACTGAGGGTACAGGTTAATCATCGAGTGCGAGACGGTTTGAAAGCAATGCGAGTCTAACTCCTCCACGTGTTGGTCCTCGGGCGTTAAATTACCTAACGCGGTTATCCTGTGTCCGTGCGTTTGGCAGAGTTGCAAGGCAAAGATGGAGTCTTTGCCGCCAGAGACGAGCGCGAGAACCGAGTATATTTGCGGCATTTTTAAGAGTAGGAGGAAAGGAGTGAAAGAGAGAGAGAGAGACGGAGAGATGATTCAAAGTGAAGAGAAAGGAACAAAAATATCTAATTAAAACTCCTCCTCTTCGCCCAGCGCTAATGAATTTTCAACGATCATGAACGGATCGAAGCCGTAAAACTGGGCAAAATCACTCCAGAACAAGCTTTCCGCGTGTTCGTCGACGAACTCGTCCTTATACGAGGACATCGCGCCTCGAAACACCAGGAACTCGTCCACTAAGCTCGTCGGCGGAGGACAGCCTTTCTGGCGAAGGTACGCTCCGACTCGACAGTTCCTCACGTATTGTTCTTCCGTTAATAAAGGTTCCTCTCCGACGACGACGTTTCGTAAGGATAACTCTAAAGACCATAATCTGGAGTAGAAATCGACGCGCATGAGCGTCCATGAATTCAACGGTATCACTTTCGCTTCTTCGACTAAATATTTGAACGCTTTAAACTGGACTTCGCCTTGGTTGACCATGTCCACGGCGCAACTCGTCGCCTCTTCCTCTTTAATCGGGCACCCGTTTTCGACGACGTACTTCAACGCCTTAAAAACAATCTCGTTCTCTTCCTCCGTGTTGTCCCTGGGAATATCAAACCCTTGGAATGCATCTATGGCATCAAACAGCACGAGATCATACCACGGCGCTCGCGCCGTCTCCCGTAAATATCTCAAACACTCCAACGGCTTCCCGCCTTTCGCTCGATACCCGTATCTCAAAACCCCTAAATACGTGTCGGCACTTTCCAACGGGCACTGATTTTCGATGCAATATTTCATCATCTCGTAGTTCGCGTGTTGCGCGGCTTCAATCAAAACGTCTTTATCCCAGTCGCACTTCGCTTCCTCTCTGGCGTATTTTAAAAGCTCCAATTTGTTCGTCGAGGCGACGATTCGAGCGAATCGTCCCGATCCTCTCCCCGGGTAAAACTTAAACACGTTGTTTTCGAAACCCCACGCGTATCTCTCGAAGCAATACTTTAACGTTTCTCGGCTAAAGCAGAGCGATTCTACCGCCCCTTCCACCACCGCCTCGTCGCTGTTGTCGTTGTTGTTGTTGTTATTGCTACTGCTACTCTCCTTGCCTAACATTTCTCCCCGGACGTGTGTTTGGTACACTCGCGGCGAGTAATTCTTCACGAGCGCTCGCGCCGCTCGATTCTTCTCGAAGAACAACTTCACGGACGTTTTATCAAGCTTCGTGTCCAAAATTTTCTCGGAGAAGAGTAAAGGGAGGTCGGTGACTAAGTGCCAAAGCGGAGAACAATCCTTGCGAGAGCTCGAGGGAGTGGAAGGTGGGGAAGTCTCGTTGATGGTTCTTGGCTTCTTTGTCATCGTCGTCCTCTCTTCGTCGTCGTCGTCTGAATCATCTCTCATCGTAAAGTCTAAAGGGTAGTGGTATATTACGTACCTGTTCTGTTATTAGTCTTCTTATTATGAAGTGGCAAACGCGAAAAGCGCGCGCAGGAAGTGATGAAGTGATGATGAAAATAACGATGAGGACAGAGAGGTGGATTTTGCATTCAAAATAAGCAGTCAAAGAGATATTTATATGTGCAACTTATTTTCTCAACTCTATTAACACGTTTATGATATCAATTATACTACTCTACACGACTCGCATACGTATACACAGATTAGGAGTAGGTCTTTTCGTTCTCGTCTGCGACTAAATCGCGCACGCCTTGGAACAACGACGCCGGTTTGTAGGAGAAGAAAGCCAACAACATCGGTATCGGCGTGAGCGTTACGCCGGTGAAGTCGGCGCCGCCTAACGCGTTGAATCGATTCAACGCCATGAAGAGCACGACGGGGACTAAAATCGTCGGTGGACCGCCTTGGCCGCCTTGGGAGTCTGCTTTTTGAGAGAGCAAGCGGACGTAGAGTAAACTTCCGAAGGAACCCAAGGCCCAACTGGCTAAGACGCTCGCGTTGGAACCGGCGAACACGGCGCCGACGCCGCCGGCGACGCATAAACCAGCCGTTCCGGTGAACAAATCGCGTTTGCTTTGTTCCAATCGCATTTCGTCTTCTTTCCTTCGTCTTAATTGTAACTCGGTCGGTGTTTCTTGCGTTTTCTTATCGGCTTCGTTTCTCATTTTCCAATCGGAATCTTTAATCGTCCTGTTTAACATTTGCCTCGACATCGGTCGATAACTCGGATTCTTCGCCGCTTTTGCTCGTTCCGCTTTCGCCCACTCGTTGGCCCATCTCGACCTCTCCGCTTTCGTCGGCGCGTAGTTCCACCCGTCCAAATTATATTTCGAATCCCCTTTATCCGTCGTCGCTAAATCTAACGCGTTCAACCGTTTCCCTCGCTCCGCTCGCTCCTTCGCTTCTTCCTTCTTCTTCTTTTCAATCTCCCTCACTTGCTGGCCGATGTCAACCGATAAGTCGTCCATCATATTCACCCGTCCAAATCCTAAACCTGAGTTTGATTTCTTCTCTTCTTCTTGCTGTCGTTCTTTTTCGAATCGCTCTTTGCGTCGAAACTCGGCGTCGATGTCGTTTTCCCACACCGGACGGTATTCGGATTTTCCTAATCCTCCACCAGAACTTTTTGTCGTCGTCGATATTGTCGTTTTCGCTTTCTCTTCATCGTTTTTACTCTCGTTGCTAACGCTGCTCCTGCAAAACACCTCCCGTCCTCTGATCGTCGTCCTCCCAACGACGCGTTCGTGTTGCCGACGATGATGATGATGATGACGCGACAAAGAAGAACACGACGTCGCCGTCGTCTGAATCGTCCGAGAAATCATCATTTTCCAATCACTCTATAAATAAGAGAAATAAGAATAAAAAGATCGCTTTATTTTCGCAAGTATACGTGTGCGTATGTAATAACACGTTCTCTCTCTCTCTCTCTCAGTCAAAGCACCCGATGATACACTTCCGCCGTCGTCTCTTCTGAACCAACCCTCACAACAAGAAGAACAAAAGCAGAGAGAGAGAGAAAAAAAAAGTGAAGAATCCAATTGTATTCCAAGAAGAAGAAGAAGAAGAAGAGAAAGAGGGAACATAAAAAAACGTTTAGGGTTTGATTCCGTAGTAGGGTTTAGAGTGGCGACGCACGAAGGGAAAAAGAAAAGAAAAGTGGCAGAAAGAGACTGCGGGTGCGTTGGAGCGTACAAAAATGATTGCCACGAATACTACGCGTTGTCGTCCGGTGCTTTTAACGACGAAGTCGTCCTCTTCGTTACGATGTCGCATAATACGTCGTAATGTTTATTATTATTCAGAAGCTTTTTCCTCGAAAAGGACGGCTTTGGTGGTAAAGAAGAAGAAGAAGGTGTCGACGTTTTCATCTTCATCGTCGTCCTCGTCATCGGATATCGTCGGAGCTTTATCTGATTCTTTGGATTCTTCTTCTTCCTCTTCCTCAGAAAGAGGAGGAAAAACACGAGAAGCAGCGGTGTTACAAAAACTCGTCGTCGTGAACGTTGTCACCGTTGGAGCGTTATGCGTCGCTCCTTCGTTTTCCCCTCCTCCTGCGTTCGCTTTGGAGGAAGAGATGAGCGGTGTGTCTGGTGGTGGAAGTGCTTTGACGACTCCTACTACTGCGGAGGAGGAGGCGCCGCCTGGAGGAGCTGCGAGTTTGGAAGCACCTTCGACGTCGGACTCAACAAAACCGGCGTTTACTCTGAACATGGACTTGGACACGTCCGCGTACGACCAAATGACAAGAACTGGCGGGAACTCGGAGAAGGCGAAAGCGTTGGTGAACAAAGGCGTGCCGTCGGTCAAGAAGGACCAAGGAGGCGGGTTCAATTTGATTCCCAAGCCGAAAGAAGAGAAGAAGAAGGTTGAGAAAGCACCGAAAGAGAAGAAAGCGGAGAAGCCGAAGAAAGCGCCGACGCCGAAGATGGCAAGTCCTCTCGAATCGAAAGGCGCGAAAGAAGAGGACGGGTTTAATCCAATCGTCATCGTCGCGCCGCTGGCTTTAGGCGGGTTCGCGTTTGGAGCGAGTAAACTGATTGGCGGGCCGTTGGTGGAGAGAAAAGAGGAAGAGGAGGAACAACCGAGAACGCAAATCATGAAGAAACCTAAAAAAGTCGTAGAAGCGTCGCCGCCGCCGCCGCCGCCGCCGCCGCCGGCGTTTACGCCGCCAAAGATTGAAGTACCAAAAATTGAGACGCCAAAAATTGAGGTTCCAGAGTTGCCGAATCCGTTCGCGTCCATGGGGGGAGGTGGTGATCCTTTGCCTCCGGACCAGCCGCGTAAATCGTTTCCAAAGAGGTCGGAAGCTTCGTTTAACTTTGTGGAGGAGGACGAGAGTAATTCTTCGGGTGAAATCGACGACGCGTTGGACGAATCGTACGAGGATGATCGAAAAGCCGCGGAAAGAGAGATGGAACGAGAAATGCGCGAGGCAGAGAGAGAACAGAAGCGAGCGGAAGCAGAGGCCAGAAGAGAAGAGAAAAAATTGGAAGCTGCGCAGCGTCGAGAAGAACAACGCGCGGAGCAAGAAGAGAAGAAGAGACAACAAGATATGATTCGCGAACAGAAGCAAGCGGAAGCGGCGGAACGAAAAGAAGAGCAAGCGCGAACGAGAGCGATGAAAGCGGAAGAGGCGGCAGAATTAAGAGCGCAACGACGAGCAGAGGCGGAAGCAAAAGCTGCGGCGGCGAAAGAGGCGAGGACTCAAAAGAAATCGGTGTCTGTGAAAGTCTCCGCGTCCGAGAGCGTCGAGGGTGGGAACTTTTTGACCGCTTTGACTGAAATGAGAAAACCGGCGGCGACGCAAGCGCTTCCGGCGCAAACCGTCCAAATGCAGCGTAAAGTGAAAACGTTTTCGAACAAGTCAAAATCGATGGCGCAAAAACCGTCGCTGGCCTTGACTCAAAAGGTGAGACCACCCAATGCCGTTGGCGGTTTACCGCAAGGGTTCCCGTCCGTAGAGGATTTCGAAGGTTTGACGCAAGACGAGAAGTTGGAATTGTGCGATAAAGCAGACGCGATCGTGACCAGGTTAGAAACGAGAGCGGACGCCGCGGAGAAGTTTATCAACTCTCCGGTGACTAGTCTGTTGTTCTTTTTGAAGCCAGGGGCGGAGAAGAACGCTATTAAAGCCAGATCGCAAGCAGAAGAAGCGGCGGCGGCGGCGAGATCGTTGCGATCCGCGGCGTCTAATCCGCTCGGCGGCGCAGGCGCGGCAGCGGCTGCTGTGGTGGGTATCTTAGGTGCAGGTGCGCTTTTGTTTGGTGTATTGAGTAGTGGTGGTGGAAATGGTGGAAACGGTGCTCCTTCGCCGTCGTCGAACGTGACCGCGAAAGCGCCGTCGCCGCAAACCGAACAAGTGAGAGATATTGAGGCAGCCGAGAAAATGGAGGCTGTCAAATCAGGCGAAGCGAGTGCGGAGGACGTGTATGCTATGTTTACGAAGTAAAATGAAGATTTCGACTTTAAATATTGTCTATTTAAATATAAGGATGCGGTACAGGTATACAAGCGCTACGATGTTTTACTTACTACATGACTTTGATTTCTCTCTTCTACGTTGCTCCGTTTTTTGCCTCCGAAGCGTTCTCCTCCTCTTTCGTTTCCTCTAACTCTATGTCCTCAAAACTGCCTCTCGGCGTCATTCGAAAGTTGTTCAAAAACGCCAGACGTTGGTCTCTTGGCGAGTCCGGTATGTCTCTCTCGTCCGCGGAGCCGCGCAGTCGCGAAAATCCCAAAATACCGACCCGCTTTGGTTTCCCAACTGTCTTCCCGTCGGAGGAGTGCTGACTGCTACGTTTCAAATCCGAGCCGTCTTGGCCACTCACCCTTGAATGTTCCCTCGAATTTGGTACGCTATCCGACCAACGCATGGTCGCGACAATGCTCTGAGCCAACCCTTCCGGCGCTATGAACTCGTCCAACGAAATCTCGCCTTTATCTTCCTGGTCGAAGGCGCCCCAGACCGATCTCACGCTTTCCGCCATGGCCCGTAATGATCTCACTTCGGCGTTCAAATTAAACGTTTTCACCAACGCTCTGATCAATTCTTCCGAATCCAACGTCCCAGAGTGATCTTCGTCCCAATACTCGAACCATTTTCTCGGTTGCATCTCCAAGTTTGGACAGTTACGAAATCGTCTCTTTGGCGTTTCAAAAGTCTTCAACAAATAATCCAACAATCCATCCGGTTTCAACAACTCATCGCGACTGATGAAACCATCGTTGTTCGCGTCGTATTTCGGCCAAATCTCACCGGTTAACTTCTTCTCGATCGTCCTCCAATCGACTAAAAATTGCGCTCTCAAAATGGTCACCAAATCCGTCGGCGAGACTTTCCCGTCGTCGTCGATGTCGACGATATCAAACCATAAATTCGGATTCGTCGAGCACGACGGCACGTTCACCGATCCATACACCGGCACTCGACATATAGGGCACGTCGCCGATATTCTGTTACGTTTCGTAGTATTTCTTACGTTGTTTCCGTTATTATTATTACTGTTACTCCGACTTCCTCCGCTCCGACTCGCCGCTTCTTCTCCATCATCATAATCTTCTTCTTCTTCAAACTCGCCTCCCTGATCCATCATCATCTCCTGGTCCGCGTGTTCTAACAGTTCCCTCGCGCACGCCGCGTGAAAGTAGTGCTTACACGTCCTCGTCCGTCCGTCCTGTTTGACGAAAACTGCCGTTCGGTGCGAACACAAATCGTCGTAACACACCGCGCACTCCTGGTGCTCCTCGGTGATGTGAATCTGTTTCTGTTGTTGTTGTTGGTTCATCTGTTGTTTCTGTTTCTTGTTCGTCGTCGTCGTCGTCGAAGCGTTCGGTGTTATCGCGGGCGCGTAATGGTTGGACATCAAATCTTTATTCGCTTGCGTCTCCGGGACGTACTTCGGGAAGCACATGCACGGCATGATGATGATTGCGCGACTTTCGCGAAAGGACGAGACAGATAGATAGAGATCAGAACGTGAAGAGTTCTTTCGCTCGCGTGGTATTCGTACTCGTCGTGGTGGTATTGGAGATCGAGATCTTAAGAGAAGTGCTTTGTCGCTCCTCGCGTGCTGTCGTTGGTGTTGGTCTTGGTGGTGGTGTGCGTCAATCTGAAGACGCTTTTGAACGGTGGTCATTTTTTCAATTTCTTTACTTTTTTTCCCTCCTCTCTGATCACATCACACATGCGCATTATTTGATGTTTCGTCGATCTGATACTTTAAAAGTCCACATGCGTCGCTGGCATTAGCTCATGAATAGTCCTGTTGTACCAGAACAGCATTACGTTTATTGTTTACTATTATTATTATTAAAGCTCTACGTGGCCGAAGTTTTCTTCCTGCTCTCTTCTTTGTCGCTCTCCTTCTCGAATCAAGGTGTCTTCGTCGACGCCGTGGAAGCGAGCGTCGCCTTGTGCCATCATTCCGGACGGTTTACCGATGTTTTGTTTGTTCTTGTTGTTCGATGCTTTCGGGAAAGCGGCTTTGAGGAGGTTCGAGTGCATGGCCTTCGGTAACGTCCTCAAGTACGGTCGCAAAGAGCGTTTTCGGTTGATTAAATAATCCGTCGTGCGTTGCATGGAGCCTTGGGAGAATCGGTAGTAATACACGGACTCCGGGACGATGTCGACTTGGAAACCGCGCATGGATGCGTTGGCATACATTTCCCAGTCTTCGAAACCGATCTGTTTGTCTTCGGTGTATCCGCCGATTTTCTCAAACGACGTCGCGCGGACGCAACAGTTAGCGTCGCCGAAGCAGTTTTTGAACGCGCCGGTTTCAGCGTCGCCGCCGAGGAACAAATACGAAGGTTCATCGTCGACAATTTCTCTCGCTTTTAACGGATTATCATGGCTCCAGAAGAATTGAACTAAGGAGGTCAACACGTCTGCGTTGCCGTTTTCCATGGCGACGACGAACGTTCTCAGTTCGTGCGGTTTCGCGTAGTTATCGTCGTCCATGAACATGACGTATTTACCTTTCGCGTGTTTGAAACCGACGTTTCTGGCACCCCCGAGGTATACGTTTTCCTTATTCCGTACGATTTTCCAATTTCGCTTTCTGAAATCCGCCTCTAAAGAATCGAGGAAGAGTTGCGCTTCGTGTGAAGGCGATTTATCGTCCACGAGAATGAATTCGAATTTCTCGTGCGGGTAGTCTTGATCGATGACGCTTTGTATGGCAACTTTGCACAATCGAGGCCGATCGTAGTGCGTCATGACGATAGACACGAACGGAAGATCCTTTGCTTCGATGTTCGTATCTTTTAGGAAAACAACGGAGTTATCATCGTCTCGATAATTACTCGCGACATTCAAGCCACCTCGTTTCGATTTGTACTCCACGACGACGTGCGTCGTCCATCGCAACCACTTCTCGTCGTTTTCAGCCGCATCGTATCTCGGTCGCGCGCTTAACGCGCCCTTCTCTAAAACCTCCCGAATTCTATTCGCTAACAGCTCGCCCGTCATTGCCATTTTTTCGTGGTACGTGTCTTCTTCCGAATAGCCGATGAGCGACATCGCGCGATCTTCTTCGCGCAACAAATCGCGCGTACCGCCTACATCGCTCGCTAAGAATGGAATCCCAAGTTCCGCGCACTCGTACACCGCGTACGGGGAATTTTCAATCAGAGAGGGCAACACCGCTAACTTTCTCTTGTTCCCCTTCCTATTCGCCGCCGGACTCTTCAAATACGCTTTCGCCTCTTTGCTTCCGAATCTAGTTTCAATCCGCCACGGCGTGTTCGTCCATTTCTTCGCCCTTTCCCTGACGTACTCGTGACCGTTTTGACCCAAAACCGACGCTGCGCGTCCTAAGAAGGTGATTTTACTAATCATTGATGCCACTGTCTCGTTTTTGAGCAAAATATCCACGGCATCGCAGAACTCGACCACGCCTTTGCGCGTCTCGAGGCGACCGAAAAAGACCAACTCGTCCACCATAACCGCGCTTCGTCTCTTCTCGTCTCCCACTTCTTCGGCGTTACGATCATCATTATCGCTATAATCATTATCGCTATTACTATCACTACTCATGCTATTTCTTCCTCCTTTCCTTCTACCTCTTCTACTTTCCTCGGGCAATAAGTTCGGGTGCACAATCGCCTCTCCGTTTGTATTTTCCGCCCAAGACTCTCTTCGCATCCACTCTAACAAATACCTCGAAGGCGACACCACATAATCAGCTAACTTCACCGCCCTTCGCTCCATAAAATCCATCTCCAACTCGCCAACGTCTCCTAAAACCTCATCGTTACCGACTACCTTGGCCCATTTGTTATTCCCGTGCGTTTGCACCACAATCAACAAATTCCTCAAAAACAACCCTTGCGTCTTCGCCAACAGCGAGTAATACGCCGCGCCTCTGTAATCGTGAAAATGCGCGACATCGAAAACGTGCTCGTGCGTTTTCAAATACTTGTACACCTCGTGCGATTCCAGTAAATGTCGTCCGATGTAATTTTTGTTCGGTCGATACAAACCGACTAATTCGATGTCGTGTTCCTCTCGGTAAAACTTCTCCCAGTGCGAGAACGGTTTGTTTTGACTCCTATTACGTTTAAAGCGAGAAGACGAGAACGAGAAAGGTACAAAACGATAGGTCAGTAACTAGTATAAAAGACACGCGATACGCTGCATAAAGTACGACGACACTGCAAAAACTATTCACAACAGAGAGAACAGAGCGCGAATACGTGATGACGGCATCGCGTCAACATTTTTTACCTCTCGCCTTCGGTGAACACGACGGTCACAGAATTGCCATTTTTGGCGTACAATTTTGCCAGTGCGGTAAACTGCGTGCCAATGCCGCCGTTGTTCGTCGGGCCGTCGAATTCGCACGTGATTAAAACAATATTTAGCTTTTTTCGTCCGTTGGTGAGTTTCCAGAGGCGTTCGTTTTCATTCGACGCGTGTTTCGCGGCAGAAATGTCGGGGAAACCAGTTGAAAATTTCGGCGATGATTCTGATGATTTTGGTTCTTTATCCTCCGCAGAAACAACAGGTATCGTCGTTCTCGTCGACGAGAACACGATAAAGAAGACAAGAAAGAAGACGAGCAAGAAGTAAGGAAAAAAGAGAGGACAAAAAGCGCTTTTGCGCATCGTATCAGGGTGCACTTCTCTTCCTCTCTTTCTAAATTTATTGTGAGGGATGTCCCCAAAACTCCTCTATAATAGACTACTACTATAAACGCGACATCGAAGCGACATCATCGAAACGACGACGACTACTCTCACTATCAATCTTCTTCGAAGCATTCTCGGCGACCATTTCGAGCACTCCGTGTATTTCATCCCATATCGGTTTATTTATCCGCATGACGGCGTCTCTCCATTTTCGTACTCGCGGACGTTCCGCTAACAACTGGTCCAGCGACGAGAGTTCCTCTCGAAACGGCGAACCTTTCAACACGACTAAGTTTACGATATCTTCAATTACGAGCAAATCCGCGATGGAGGGATGTTCCCTTTCGTTCAAAAAAGGAAACGTATCACCCAATCTTAATGTTTCTAAAACATCCAGACTCATTTTCAACCGCTCTTCGTAATGTTTCGCCAACTCGAGCGATACCTTACCTCCCATATTCCCGGCGACGAACGCGTGCCACGACACGCCCGCCGCCGAAGATCGAATAGTCGTCTGGTACCAATCTAAAGCGGACCAAATCTTCGCCTTCTCTCTTAAATCATCAGAGTACATTTTCGACTCGGAAACAATCGAAGGATACTTTTCGGATAAGTATTTCAAGATCGCCGAGCTTTCGCTCAGGACGAACTTTACCCGTCCTTTCTGTGTTCGTTCCACGAGCGCTGGCACTTGCCCGAATTTGTTGACTCGTAAAAACGGTTCAGATTTGTGTTCTCGTTTGTGGAGTTTCACGAGTTCTATTTTCACCGGAAGGTTTACGATCCTATACATCATATAGCGTTGCGTTTCGTGAGTTACGTAACGAGAGAGAAATGCGCGTGCAATGCATCGCGCCGCGCGTATAAGGAGTACACAAAAACGAGAGACGAACACCCCTAACTAAATTCGTACCGAATAAACATCGCGCACGCGCGGGACGGCTGGGACATGTAGTCCGCGTAAAGCGTTAGAAAATCTTCGTCGTTGTTGTTGTTACTCTCATCATCGGTACAGGAAAAGGTGGACATTTTGCAAAAAGTATGTGTGTATATATAAATTGCGCGCGTACACGCGAGAACAACAAGTAGGGGAAATGTCAGACGTTTTCTCCATTACGAGAAGCAACGACGCGCGATGAGAAGAAGACGAATGCAATGAGCGCCACGTTTGGAAAGACGGCATCAGCATGAACAGCGAGAAGAGCAGTGAACGTCTTTTTCCTCCTCTTCGCACCGGTGGTGGTCGAAGACTCGTTGTCTTCCTTTCCGCGCTACTCGCGACGACGGTCACGGTCTTTTTCTGCGTCAAAACCTCCACAGGAATGCTTTCGGATTGGTATCTGACAAAGACAAGGATGACGATGATCGACGGGAACGAAGACGAAATCGGCCCAGATGGTTTTGGCAAAACCGCGTTCGAGAAAAAGAACGACAACTTTGACGAGAACGAAGAGGATTCGGAGGATTTTGTATCGTCGAAGAGAGATGACGAGAGCGATGGAGGAAAAGGAGGAGGAGAAGTGCGCACTGAAGGCGAAGGAACGTCTTGTCCTTTAACTTCTCAAGATGTCGTCGATGATGATGTATTAATTACGAAAGCGTCGAAAACAAGGCAAACGTGGGCGTTTAAAGCGTCGTCGTCGATGCAATACGCGCACATGCCGACGCACGCGACGCACGGCGCTTTGGTTGTTTTGGCGTTTCAAGGCGCGAGGCGAAGCGAAGGGCAGGCGAATCAGAGGATTTATTTGGTGAGGTCAGAAGATGGCGGGAAGACTTTTGACTCTTTTGCGGAAAACAACGTGAAGAAGTTGAACGCGTTAGTTGTAGAAGGTGGGAGTAAAAGTAGCTTTAGCGAGAGGAACGACGTGGAAGTTCAAGCGCAGTGGGGGCCCGCGTTGTTTAAAGAGGAAAATGAAGACGAGGAAAACGTCGAGGACGAAAAGAATAGAAAGAAAATACCTCTTTTGCGTCTGTATTACTCGCAAAGTGAGTCGTGTTTCTTTTGCAGGCACAAAAATAGTTGCAATAGTGTGGATGCGAAAGAATATCGCGCCGGGGGAAACCTTTACGAGTCTACGTCGAAAGATTTCGGCAAGACGTGGTCGAAACCGAAATTGATATTAAAGGAGAAAGAGAGAGACGCGACAAAAGGTGGACACTCGCCGAAAGTTGTCGCGAGTCCTCCAATTCGATCAAAGTTATGGAACGCTGAAACGAACGCGTCCTCTTCTCCCTCGCATCTTCTTCTTCCGTACTGGACGCAAAAGCCTCGCGTGGGCGCAAACGGCATCAAGAGCGCGTGCGCTTCAGAAATGCAAGCCAAGGACGGACCGAGAACGTTGCACTCCAAAGATAACGGGAAATCTTGGCATCCGTTGGGCTCACACGCCGTGCGTCACGAAGACTCGCATCGTAAAGCGCCAGAGATTGACAGGCTTTTGGAAGGTGCCATCGTTTCGTCGAATAGAAAAATCGTCCAATTTTTCCGGGCGACGCGACCGAGAGTGTACGCGAGTTTGTACGACGAGAAAAAGGCAGAGTGGGGGAAACCGTTTCCAGTGAGAGCGACAACGGTACCACTTAAACACCACCACGATCACCTCCGCCAACACCACCACCGAGACGAGTTCCTCAAAATGCCAAACGCCAAGCTCCACGCTATATCCATCCCTTCTTCTTCTTCTTCTTCACGGAGTACCCGCCACGGCCACCAAACGCAAATCCTCCTCGCGCACAACGACCACCCGTACAGAGTCCGTCAACGAGGTAACCTCGTCGTTCAAATCAGCAACGGCGTTAACTCGGACAAAAACGGCGTCGCTCCGTTCCACAAACTCCTCGACATCGAAACGAGGAGAGGTCGAAAAGAAGGCGAGATGGTCATGTACCCGCACATGGAAGTCTCCCGGACGACGACGAAAAAGAAGACGTCGTCGTGTGAAGGCAACAATAAACGTCATCAATACGAACTCACGATTTCCTACAGCGACCACGGCAGAGGCATTCGATTCGTTCGCGCGATATTAGAGTAACGAGAGCGAGAGCGAGAGCGCGTGTAAAAAGGCTACATTTTTCCTCCTTTTGTGCTTCAAAATTTCTCCCTTCTTTTCGGGCAAAAACTGTTCAAAAACGTCACACATTTCAGACCATCTGTCGCGTCATCATCATCGCCGCTTGTCTAGCGCTCTAAAAGGAGAAGAAGAAGAGCACGCACCGCTTTAAAGATGTTGCGTCCATCGGCGTCTCGTCAAGATTCTCGCAAAAAGTCCTTCAAGAAGTCCGCCGACGCGGAGGAGAGTCGACGGAAACGAGAGGACCAGATGATCGCCATACGGAAAGAGAAGCGAGAGGAAGCGATGGCGAAGAAACGAATCAACGTCGGGGGCGCTTCTGGAGGCGCGGAGATTAACCCGAACGTGTTTAACGACGCGAGCGATTCGACGGCCATGACGCACGAGCAAAGGACGAACGCAAAGGTACGTCTTGTTCGTGTAGCACACCGCTTGAAAGAGCGTTGAAAGAAGAGGGAGATCTCGCCTCTTCGTCTGTGTTTTTTCAAAGCAAAGGGGGCTTTAATTGAGATATTTTACGCTCGCTCGCTCGCTCTTCGATGTGCAACATTTTTACGCGTGCGACGAAAGAGCGCCTGTTTTTTTCGTATTCCTCTTTTGTCGCTTTGGTTCGTCTCATCTGTGCATCTATTCTGACTGTATACTCACTCTTCTATAATATAACACAGTTGGAATCTCTTCCGCAAATGGTGGACGGAGTGAACAGTCCGGACCCCGCGGTGCAACTGGACGCGACGACTCGATTTCGTAAATTACTCTCCATCGAGCGCAACCCGCCGATTAAGGAGGTCGTGGCGACTGGCGTGGTTGGGAAGTTTGTGGAGTTTTTACAGAGAGTTGATTTCCCGCAGTTGCAGTTTGAAGCCGCGTGGGCGTTGACGAACGTGGCGAGCGGGACGTCGGAGGATACGGCGACGGTGATAAATTCTGGCGCGGTGCCCATCTTTGTGCAGTTGTTGTCTTCGCCGAGCGAAGACGTGAGAGAGCAAGCGGTGTGGGCGTTGGGGAACATCGCCGGGGATAGTACCAAATGCAGAGACTTGGTGTTGTCACACGGCGCTTTGCACCCGTTGTTGTCGCATTTGAACGAACACTCGAAATTGACCATGTTGAGAAACGCGACGTGGACTTTGAGTAACTTTTGCCGAGGGAAGCCGCAGCCGCAATTTGAGTTGCTGAAGGACGCGTTGCCGGCGTTGGCGAAGTTGGTTCACTCAACCGACGAGGAAATCTTAACCGACGCGTGCTGGGCGTTGAGTTATCTGAGCGATGGAGTGAACGATAAGATTCAAGCGGTGATTGAAGCTGGCGTGTGCAGAAGGTTAGTGGAGTTGTTGTCCTCGCAGTCCGGCGCGGTTTTGATTCCGGCGTTGAGAACGGTTGGGAATATCGTCACCGGGGACGATTACCAAACGCAAATAATCATCAATTGCAGAGCGTTGCCGTGCTTGTTGGATTTGTTGACTGGAGAACACAAGAAATCCATCAAGAAAGAGGCGTGTTGGACGGTGTCGAACATCACCGCCGGAAACAAAGATCAAATTCAAGCCGTCATCGACGACAAATTGATCCCGCCTCTGATTTATTTACTCGGCCACGCCGAATTCGACATCAAAAAGGAAGCCGCCTGGGCTATTTCGAATGCTACCAGCGGAGGGACGCACCAACAGACTCGCCTGTTAGTCAACGAAGGGTGCATCAAACCGTTGTGCGATTTGATTTCGTGCTCGGACGCGAGAATCGTCACCGTCGCGTTGGAAGGTTTGGAAAACATTTTGAAAGTTGGCGAGGTAACGAAGGAAGAGGAAGGGAGCAACTTATTCGCGGCGTTGATTGACGAAGCGGATGGGTTGGAGAAGATCGAAGCGTTACAAAACCACACGAACAACGACATTTACGAAAAAGCAATGCGAATTCTCGAACAGTACTTTGGCTTGGAGGACGAAGAGGATCAAAACTTAGCGCCGGGGATGGACGCGAGCGGTTCGCAGTTTACGTTTGGTCCTCCTGCCGGTGGTGGCGCCGCGCTGCAAGGTGGATTCAACTTCTAACAATTATAACAATACTTAGTAAAGCTTGCGCTTGTTTTTTTAGCCGCAAAGCGCGCGCGCTTTCTATAGCTGACAATGATGCGCGGCAGACTACGTGAGCATTTTTTTGACGTCTCACGCCGCGCAATTAACTAAAACAACACTAACAACAACAACAACATTTGGGAATATACAATCAAATACCACTGAATCTATAATTATTATCATCACAACTTTACGCTCACGCTCACCGCGTCGTCTTTTTTCGTCCACGATTTGTCCCACACGCTTCGGTCGTATTCAAACGGTGCTTCTTTCAACTCCGTCGTGTACCCGTTCGCGTCTAGATACGTCAGAAAATCTGGAGCTCCCGGGTATATGACGTTGTCGGCGATAACCACGGTGCCTTTTTGAATCATCCCAGCTTCCTCTAAACTCACCAAATCCGGTTTCAGACACGGTTTACAGTGATCCATAAACACCTGATCTGCAACCTGTCCTTTCAACAGCCTCTTCACTTCCGGTACGCTCGCGTTCGCGCTCCCGGTGATGACTTTCACCTTCGTCTCGTCGAATCCGGCGTACTCTAACAACGTCACCGCAACCTCCGCGTGTAACGGCTCCGCTTCCACGCACACCAACAAAAACTCCGGGTCTTCTAAAGTTCCATTCTCTCTGCTCTCGTCCATGGTGGCAATCGCCGAGTACCCTAAAAACGTCCCGAACTCGATCAGTTTAATTGGTTTACACTCCCTTTCCACGTCTCGTAAAATCTCTTGCTTTACTTTCCCAAGGTTGTACGTCGGATAAAACGACCAAAATTCATCCATCGCGTGTAAGATTGATTTCGGATCGCCTCGCGTTGCTTTTTGCGTGACAAAAGCTATGATATCCGACGGTTGCGCGTTCGGCCAGTCTTGGTAAAACGTCGATGCTTGTTCGTTGTGTTTCATGAGCTCTTCCGCGGCGTTCGCGGCGTTAGGGGAAATGAGGAGGAGCATCGCAGATGGAATGGAAACGCGGACGAAGTTTGCGCGCGAAAGTTTAGCGTTATCGCGAGAAGAAGATTTGGACGACGTGCACGCGAGACGAGACGTGTTCGCTCTTTTAATCGTGGCAATACTACTACTAAAGATGGATGCTTTCTGCGAGGACATTTTTCTTTGCTATTCTCTCTGCTATCTAGATGTGAAGTTAATAAAGTCCAACCTTGGAGCTTCTGCCTTTGGCGTTGAACACTCGCGTGGATTGCCCGCCACATTCACACTGCCACTCGTACCACACCGCGCTCGAGCTGACGCACCTCCACACGCGTAAAATGATTTCATTCGGGAATTGAGGATCTTTAGACCTCATGTCGATGGGGACATCGATCGGAAAGAAGATCGGGAACCAACTGAACATGAGTTCGTTCGTGTCTTTGTTTCTCGTGTGCGTCGGGAGATGGATGGAACAGTTGACGGATTTTTTTGCTCGCGAGCTCTTGTAAAGGAGCGCGTCGAAATAGCCAGCGAAGCCGTGGAGAGTGGCACACTTGTCCTTCAAAGTGAACGTGATGACAGCGTGGCGCTCGTTTCGAGAATACGCTTTTCCTGTCTTTTCCTTCGATGATATTCGTCTCGGATGCTTGAAGGTGAACACCTCTCGCGCTTCGTCCAGGAGATGGTGTCGGTACAACTTCACCACGTGCGGAGTTTCTTTTGCCTTCAAGTCTAAATCGCGAGAAACAGTCGATGAACATGCTTGATGGACAGCAGCACCCGTCATTGGCGCGAGGTAACTCGTATACTCTTGCGGTATGGAAATTCCTGTTTCCGGTTTCAAACACCGCTGCGCGCCATCTAAACATTCCGGCGAGAGTTCGTTATCGCCGAAGGATCCTAAAAGTTCCGAAACGAGAACGTCGCACTTCTCAGGAGCTTCCCATATGCGACCATCGCTGTGAAAAATTTCTGCATTCACGGCGGCCCAGTTTTCGCTTTGAGCTCGGTGGCGTAAAGTGTGCACCGCGTTCGGATTTTTCTCCACCACGTATACTTTCAATCGATTCGAGACCGAGGCTTTTACCGCGGCGTTTATGGTTGCTTTAACGAGTGGTCCTCTGCCAGCACCAACGACGGCAACGCGAATGATATCACTCACGGTATCTTTGATATCTAGCAAAGCTAACTCGATGGCATCTTCGTAAGCGTCGTATTTTGAATCGTCCTTCTCGAAGACTTCGTACGTCGCGCTCTCTAAATTATCCGCCAACGGTTGTAAAGGCGCTTGCACTTTGTCCCGGTAATCGCGTTCGATGACTTCTTGTTCAGAAAGGGGTGGCACGTTTTCAAATAAGTGCGCTATATACCTGAAATATTCTTTCATGGGGTGATAGTCGGTGCTCCACTCTAAAGACGACTGAGTAGTATGCGTACCTCGAGTACTTTCGTAAAATTGTATATCTTCGAGGGGAGTATCTTTATCCACGTTTGGATTCTTCACGTACTCATCACCAGACGCTAAAATAACCTGTATGTCTCGCTTGAAACACTCCGAAAGAAACTCTTGCATTCTTTTCGGTAACACGGGATACGCGTGTTTGTTCGGCGTAAAACAAAACGTATCCACACACACACATTTCACCGGCTCCGCGAACCATTTTGAGTAATCCCAACTGGCGTCATCTCGAGGCACCATCTCGTATGCGCACATCTTTCCGAGGAGACCCGTAACGTTTGCCACGTCCCGCTCCTTATCACGTCTTGCGCCTTCGAAATCCAACCCGTTTAAATGGTTCGCCGCGGATGATTTCTCTAACACAGGCTCGTAAACCCCCGCGTTTCGTATGCAAATACCTAAATTTTCGTGTCCGTGACACGCCGCTCGAAACTTTTGCCAAATCGCGTACGAATCGTCATCGACCGAATCAAATTCCAACCACACTCTCGTCGAATTCACCATCGAATCTTCAAAGTGCGCGTTCACCACTCTCGCGCATTTCATTAAAGCGTGCTCTCGAAAACTATTCATGTCTCCTCGTACCTTATCAATATCGTTCTCCTCTCGCGAGGACACCGCTTCGTCAAACGTCTCGAAAGCGCTTCTCACATCGTCGTCGAACCTCGGCCTATACGTCCGAATAATAACCGCGTGTAAATTCAAATGCGACGCGTAACTCAAATCCTCCTCGAGTTTGCGACACATGTTCTCGCACGTTCCGTGTTTCTTATTCTTTCCGCCTTTGAAATGCTCGTAATAATCGCCGGGGCATCCGAACGCAGACACCGCGACGACTCGACTCGACCAACTCTCCGCCGTGAGTTGAAAATCACACGGTCTTTGAATAAAATCACCGTCGTCCTCTTCCGAAGAAGAACGAGACGCTTCTCCACTCCTCCTCCTCCGTCTTCGGTTTCTGCGGTAAAACGCGTCGTCTCCATCCAACGAACACGCGATGAAATCGAATCCGATGCGCGTCGCTTTCTCCAACGCGGTTTTTATGTCGCCGTTTTTTATGTCGGCAACTTCGCACCCGGAAAAGTTCGAGTCGCCTAAATCGTTCCGCGTGAACGAGAGCGGCATTTGTTCGAGACGCAGCGCGTGTATTATGCGCGTAGTGTGCGTCAAAGTTTGGGGAAATGTTCGTCACTTCTTGTGCTCAAAAGGACGATGATGAACGCGCTCTGTTTACACCATCATCAGCGGAGGATATCGCTCCCGTTTCGCGCCACCGCTGCTCCTACATTGAAGACGAGGAAGGGATGTCATCGAAATCCTCCTCGCGCATCGTTTGGTGACGATGAAGAAGAAGAACAAGGAGATGAGAATAAAACACCGTTGTCCTCGCTAAACTCCGCCATCGAATTGCGCTCGAAGTTGCAAGAAGTTGCCTTGGTCGCGCAAACGAGGTACTGAAATAATGTTCTCGCGCTTTTGTTGCTGTCTTCGATGGGAGCATAAAACGCGCTTTTTGCTCGCTCTTTTAATCACGCTCTGTCTGTCTGTGTGTGTGTGTTTGTGTGTGCGTTTTGTATCTCTCTGATGTGCTGACGGTTCTTTCTCTCTTTCTCTCTGTGTGAACAACAACAACAACAACGAAACATCGACATCGATGATAAAAACAAAGTCCTCAAAATAACTGGCAAGATGTATTCGGCGACCAAACGGCATTTGTGTACGAACCGAAGTCGTCGTCCATAACCTGGGGTTTTGTACATTTCCTCGGCGGCGCGGCGTTAGGGCAATATCCGCAGGTGTGTTACGACGCGTTTCTGAGCGCGGTGAGCGAACGCACCGGGGTGACGATTATCGCGACGCCGTACGAGTTAGGGACGAAGCACGGTGAAATGGCGAAGAAGACACGACGTGCGTTCGAGAGGGCGAAACGAGTGGTGCAGGAAAGGAATGGGTTGGACGCGGGGGAGAATGTGCTGCCGGTGTTTTACGTAGGGCATAGTTTGGGCGCTAAACTTCACGCCGTGGCGAGTTTTTACGACGAAGAATCGAACGATAATAGTGATAGTAATAGTCGTAGTGGTAGTAAACAACACTTTCTCGTCGCGTTTAACAACGCGTCGGCGACGGACTCGGTGAAGATTTTAGAAAAATTCGCGAAAGAGTTGTTGAGCAAACGCGAAGGTGGCGGTGGCGAAGCGGCGAGTTCGCAATTCGACGCCATTTTCGATCGGTTGGTACCATTCGCGGAGGTGGCGGCGAAGGCGGCGGGATTGGAATTTTCGCCGAACGCGGTGGAGACGTTAGACGGCGTAGCAAACGGAAAGTTTAAATCCGATAAAGTCACGTTGTTGTCGTTTACTAACGACGAGCTAGATCAGTGCTCGAGTTTGCGAGAGGCTTTGGCGGATGGCGGAGTGAGAACGAATAGCGTGGAGATTCCCGGTGACCATTTATCGCCGGTATATTTAGATTTAGATAAATACGCGAAAATGAACCCGGTGATGAATCGATTGAGTGGTGTGCGCATCGGCGACCGAGAGGCGGTGGAGAGGATTGCGAACGAGATGGTGAAGTTTTTGAAGTCCTAAAAGTATATTTGCGTGCATATTTCAGCTATCGTGTCTCTCTCTCTCTCTCTCTCTCTCTCTCAGTCGCTATTTACTAAATCTACTAAAGTACATCATCATATGACTGATTACGAAAGCTTCGCGTAGAATCGCACGTCCTCGTTTCCCGAAGCTTCCTCGTCCATCTGTTTCAAAACGTCGTCGTTCAACGTCCCAGAAAACCGACAATCGTTCATCCACGACTGGCAACTCTCCACTTTTGCCATCTCGCACGGTTCTTTCATGGCAGTTTTACGCGCGTATTCAAACTTAAACAGCTTTCTCAACTCGTCTGAAGAGAATGTCTTCGGGTCGTTGTCTTCATCGTCGTCATCCTTATTGTTCGTGGCGTTTTCGACGCACGCGAAACCCATAGATCGCGCCAACGCGCCTTTTTGACACTGGCGTTGGAATATTTTCTCTTCCAACGTGAACGCTGTCAATAAACGGTAAATGAACGTGTTCTTCATTTGTCCGTCGCGATGGATTCGCGCGGTCGCTTGTAAATCGTTCGCTGGATTCCAGTCACAATCGAAAAGGACGAGTCGATTGGCGCCGATTAAGTTTAATCCTACGCCTCCGGCTTTCCTCGAGAGCAAGAAGACGGATCCTCCGTGACCGTTATTGAACGTAGTCACGAGTTGCGTGCGTTTATGTGACGGCGTCGTGCCGTCTAATCGAGTGAATCGTAATCCTGGCGAGGTGGATGAAAGCGCTTTTTCGATGATGTCCAGCGTGGACGTCCATCCTGACACGACGACAACGCGGTCGTTCATTTTTTGCGACAAATCGACGATTTTCTTCAACACGCGCAGTTTTACGCTCGTTTCCAACGGGTCCGTGGTGGTAGTTACTTTATTCGCTTCCTGGATGGCGAGTTGCAGTTCGTTCGATGACGACGAAGACGACGAAGATAACATACCGATGCCGTTGCATACTTTCTGCAAAACACCGCACGCTACCAGAGGATTGTCCACACGTTTCATGATCACTTGATCGCACACCGCCTTGTAACTTTTCTGTTGCGCTTCAGTCAGGGATAAGAACAAACAATACTCTGTCTTTGGCGGTAAGCCGTCGATGTGAACGTCTGATTTGGCGCATCGATCGATAAAAATAGCCGTTTTTTCGAAAATAGCCTTCGCTCTCGCTTTACCAATCATTTTCTCTTCCTCGGTCGCTTTCGTATCGTTCGCGCGTTCGGCGGGTAACTGGTACACTTTCCTAAACGTCTGGTAATCGTTCAAAACGCCCGGATTGGCAAAATCCATCAACGAGTAGAACTCGGCGAGATTGTTTTGCACGGCCGTTCCCGAAAGCAAAACGCGCATTTTACAGTTCAGTTTCTTTAATCCGTCGAGCGTCTTTGACCCGTCTTTCGCTTTCAGTCTGTGCGCTTCGTCGCACACCAACAACTGCGCTTTGTTTTCCAACAAGTGCGCGTTCGCGCGTAAGGTTTCGTACGAGCAAACTAACACCAGCCTTCGCTTTTGGTTTTCCAGCGCCCATTCTTTTAACAACTGCTTCTTCGCCGCGTCCGAGGTGTTGCTCCCATCAATCGCTTCGATTTCGATTTTTAAATCCAACCACTTTTTAAACTCGTTCTTCCAGTTACCGACCAACGTCGCCGGTACCGCGATAATCGCTTTCGTTATCGAACACCGAATGTCCCTATGAACGTCGTAGCTCGGTCTCGGTGATTGTCTTAGCATCGTCCAAATCAACGCGATGACTTGCAAAGTCTTTCCCAAACCGACGTCGTGGGATAACAAACATCCACTCCTCGTTTCCGAAGTGATGTTCAAGCAACTTTCAAGCATGAACTTGACGCCTCTCTTTTGGTGCGGGCGAAGGAACCGCGCTATGGAAGGATCGAGGACGAGCGGTATAGGACCGATGGTGTTTGGTTTCTGACCGTCGTACAACACGCACGCGTTTGGTGCATCGATTGAATACACCGGCTTAAGCATATTCGCGGTCACGACGCGTTTAGTATTATTCGCCGCCATAAACGTTTGCGTGTTACTGAACGCAGTCGTCGTTTTCCGCTTCTTCTTCGTCGTCGCGTCGTCGACGTCCTCCTTGTCATCTTTTTCGAGAACGCCGACGTCGATGTTTGCAAACGCCATCCCACTCGCAAACTCCTTCTCTTCAATCTCGTTGTCGATTTCAATCTCGTATTGTTGCAGCGAACACTCCGTGCCTTCCACGATCGTCCCCGGTTTCCCTTTCGCTTTCTTCTCGCCTTTTTCGTTATACAGGACGGAATCGTTCGTTTCCACGTCCACTCGTAAAGCGCCGTCTTCAAACTTTAACGTTTTGCGTTTTACCGCGGTTGCTTTCCGCTTGGCGAATAAGCATCGCCAGTACCTGTGTTGTTGTTTCTTTTTACTGTTGTTGTTGTCCTCCTGCGTCGTCGTTAACGTCTGAATCGTCGTCGCTTTTTTGAAAAGATGATGATGATGATGTTGAGATTGGTTTTGTCGTTCGCCATTTTGCACATCATTGTTGTTATTCGTATTCGTACTATTGTTCCCAAAAGGCGAGATGAATCCCCCCATACTCTCTCTCAGAGACTTCTTTCCCTCTAAAGTCTCTTTCAAAAACCAGCAGAGAGCACAAACGCAAAGAAGAAGAGACAAAGAAGGAGAGAAAACAAACTAATTTTGTGAGGACAAAGGTTTCTACACATGTCGAGAGAAAACAAAACAACAGAGAGATAGAAAAAAACGTGATGAAAAAGGTGCTCACATTAATTCTGCATATTTCCAGCACGCAGCTTTGATTTGAAACGAAAGAGAGAAAAGAAGAAGAAAAAGAGAAAAAAGAGTTTTTGAGTGAGAGAGAGACAAAAAAAAAATATTTAGGGTTTACAAAATTCCGAGACCAAGACGCCCCCCGTTCTTGCGCTCGCTCTGGCCTCATTGCATATCGCGGACAAATTTCTTCTCTCCGAGAGAACAAGAAAGAGCGCACAAGAACGAAGGAGCAGAGTTTAGCGCGCGCACACATATATATTCTTTTTCGCGCGGCTTGGTCGATTTAACACTGCGAGTCGACGATGATGCGCGGGACGTACGGCACGGTGGAAGATGAGGACGAGGACGATGTGGAGCGGCAACGACACCTCTCGTCAGAAAGGAACTTTGTCCCGAGAGATGCGTTCTCATCATCGCAAAGACGCGGAAGCAATACGAGCGGAAACAGAAACACTATCGCGACGCGCGTGGCGATGCTTTCTGTCGCCGCCGTGGCCTCGCTCGCGGTCGTCCAAAAGACGAGCGAAAGAACTTTGCTCGTGAACGACGACGGCGCTTCTGCGGCGTCGGCATCATCGTCGTCGTTTTTGGGGCCGCGGAGGAGGACTTCCAACTCGGGAGAAATTTTGGGATTTACACCTTCGAAAACTGTACACGGTGTACAACAACGCGGGGGTGGTAAAGATGAGGAGGATGAATACGACGACGAAAAACCATCATCGTCCTCGCTTTTGAACAACAACAACAACAAAAAGGAGGAGGAGGAGGACGATCGATCCTCCTGGTTTTTGGAAAAGATGATGCCGAGATTTGACTGGAAAAAGCACCACTCTCACAAAAGCGCTTTTCCTCTAGACGAAGATGAAGAAGAAGAAGAAAACGAACGGATGAGAAGCGGCGACGGCGCGTCTTCCTCCTCGTCCTCGTCTTCTGTTTTACCAAGGCTCGGGGGGTCGAACGACGATAAGAAAAAGAAGAAGAAGAAATCCAATCCTCCCGCTGAAAAGGGCGAGACGGCGTCGCTCGGCGGGAACAAAAGTAACAAATTGGAAGACGATATCGGCTTCGATTCGTTGTTGAAGAACCCGCCGAAGAAGAAGAAAGTGGAGAAACCGAAGCCGAAAGTTGTCGAAAAGAAACCGACGAAGGAGGAGAAGAAGGAGAAGAAGAAGAAGAACAATAACGACGACGACAAAGACTCGTCTGAATCGCCTTCGAAGAAGAAGGAGGAGGAAGAAACGCAAACTTCTTCTGTTTCGGAAAAACCGAAACCGTACGATTCTACGGATATGTTATCGAAAGTCCCGAGCTCTACGACGCTCTCGGCGGCGGATATCTTAGCGAGGGAAGGTCAAGATGCGAGTTCTTTACTCGTCGACGATGCGCCGAACGATACCGAAGACGCGTTATCGCAAGATATTGGTTTGAGTTTGGACGACGGCGCGGCGACGCCAAGTTCGGGAACGTTAGCGGCGGCGGAGACTGCGACCACGGCTCAACAGCCGACGCCGACGATGTTCGTGCCGCAACAGCAGGAACAACCGACGACGACGACAATCGCGTCTTCTTCAACAACTTTCCCAACGCCCCAGGCGCCCATCATCACCTCCTCTTCGTTCTCTAACGGTGTCGTGCCACCGCGACCGCCGATGGTTGTTGATTCTAGCAGTACAGCGACGACGACGGAAGAAACTTCTACCGCGTCTTCTGGACCGGATTTATCGAGCATGGATGCGTTGCCAGATGAAGACGTCAACCTCGACGTCGACGATCCATCCGGTCGAATTTCTTCTTCTTCTCAGGAAGAAGAAGAAGAAGAAGAAGATCGCGCGAGAGGCCACGTTGACGATGAAGAGGATATAGTCGTACCGGACGATGATGGTGATACTACTGAAAACGAGCAAGCGGAAACTGGTGAATCGGAAGAAGATCCGGCGCCAGCTGAACAACAAACTGTTGAGCAGTCGCAGCGAGAAGTTGCCGCCGATGCAGATGAACAACAGCAACAGCAGCAGCAGATTGAAGTGCAACAACAACAGTTGCAGCAACAACAAATACAGCAGCAGCAACAGCAGCAACAACAACAAGAACAGCAGTATTATCAACCGCAACAGCAGCAACCGATTAACTTTCAACCGAAAATCATCATTCCAAAGCAAAAGTCTTCCAGACGAAGGAGCAGCGGTAGCAGTCAGCAAGCCTTGGGCGTTTCTCAAGAAGATCTCGAAGAGAAGTTGGAAGAAGCTTCGGCGAGTGCGGTCGGGAACGTCGTGGACGCGTTTGTCGGGAAACTCGACAACGCGGCCAACGCCGCCCGGGCTGGGCCAAAAGCCATCGAACGCTCGTTATCGCCGATGGATCGATTAACCGAATCTATCGCTCGTATTTTAAACGATAAAGAAGAGGAAAACAACAAAGAGAGAAGGTCTTCGCGAAGAAGATACGACGACGAGGACGAGGACGATTACGAATACGACGAAAGAGATCGGAGACGAAGAAGAGACGACCGACGACGCGACGAATACGACGAAGAACGCGATTATCGAAGAAGCGACAACGCGAGGCAGTCTTTAGGTGAACCAATGAGCACGGAGGATAAACTGAACCAGAAAATGCGCGACTTGGGTGTCGAGGACGCCATCGCCGAGAAGCAGCGACGTGAAGACGACGCTCGAATGGGCGAGATGATTAAGCAAAAGTTAAGTCTGATGGATCCCGATATCGTCGAAGATAAACCGTACTTGGAACCGACGCAGCTCGAGATGAACCAAATTGTCGAGAGAACGCTGAAGAAGTTGGGCATCGAAGACATCGCCAAGAGAGAAAAGGATACAAAGATGGAAGAAAAACTCGAGCAAATCATCGCGGAGAAATTCGATAAGATGGGTTTGAACAACGACGACGATGATGACGAGGAAGATAACTTAGCGCCGTTTCGAAAGGGAAAGAAGGCGAGTCGTATCGAGAAGCGGGTGCAAAAGGCTGTCGCGGGTATCGAAAACAAGTTGTACGCGAACACGTTCGGCCAGCTCAACGGAAACCAACAGATGCAACCGCAAATGGGCGTTCCCATGATGCAACAACCGTACGGTTATCAACCACAGCCAGTCTTGTACGACCAATTCGGTCGACCAGTCGTGACTGCGCCGCAACCTGTCGTGCAGCAGCAACCGCAAGAGATTGCCGGTCACACGGAAAAGGACCGCGCGGAGGACGCCATCGAACGCATGGAGGCTTTGTTTGAAAGCAAGATGAAGGAAAAGGATCAACCTTCTCGATCGTCATCTTCAGCTTACGCGCGCGCTTCCTCGGCTCGTGGCGACGATGATATGCCCGAGAATCTTGATGATCTTTCTCTTAATGATGACGCCGATATTTTATCCACCAGACGAGACACCGGCGGCGCGGACCAAGAGCCTGATTTGGAGGCGTTGAGAAAGGAAGTCGCGCAAGTTGTCGCTCAGTCTATCGAAGAGAAGAAAGCGGCTGCGCAGAAACAAGTGTTGACGGCTGAGCAGCAACTGAAGGAAAAACTTGACTCTTGGAAAACGAACGAGGCGACGAAGGACATGGATGCGGATTTCCAAGCTATGCAGCAAATGGAAACGCAACCAAGCGCTTCTACTTCTTCGTTAACGACGGACGTACAAAGCGCGGCGGAAAAGGTCAAGGCGATGTTGCTCGGTGGTAACGGTGCAGACTTGACGTCTTCGTCCGTGTCCGCGGTACCAGAAGCGGCGGCTACTGACGTCGACCCGGTCGCGGCTGCTGCCATACCGCAGCAACAACAACCGGCGCCGCAGCAAGTACCTCAACCTGTCGCAACCTTTATCGATCCTGCGACCGGTCAGCCAGTAATGACTACTCAGCCAGCCGATATCGCCGTTCCATCGACTGCCACTGCCGCCGTCGTAGCTCCAACAACCGAAGAACCCGTCGTGGAAGCCGCCGTTCCGACTGGTGAAGTCGTCGAGGAGAAACCGGCCAAGAAGGAGAAAAAGCCGAAGAAACTCTCTGACATGGACATCATCATGGGAGGCTTGAGCAACGACGACGACGACGATGACGACAACAACTCTTCCAAAAAGTCCAAGAAATCTTCCAAGAAAGCAAAGAAAGACCCGTGGGGCGACGACATCAAACCTTCCAAAGCCGAGAAAGAGGACGAAGAGGACGACTCGAGCGCGACGGCGGTTGCCGCCAAAGACGACTCGGTCTTGGACAACATCGGAGGCGAAGACGACGTCGACTCCATCTTAGCCGACTACGAAGCCGCTAAATAATAACACGAACAATAATAACCATAGTAGCGTCGAAATAAAGTAACGAATGTAATCTAATATATAGCATTGAGCCAATCTTAAACTGCATTAACATCATCCGCTCGTTTTTCACTCGAAATCACTCCTCGGAGACGTCACTCGTCTCTCCTAAACATGCCTTCGTTTTTAACGACAACAACTCGCGCCGCTTCTGCCGTGAACAACAACAACACCAAGGAGAAGAATAACAACGCGAGTACTAAAAAGAGTCGTCAAAAGTCTTTAAAACCGTCGTCGTCGGAGTCGTCGAGGAAAGCGAATCAAAAGCAGCAGATATCCGTCCCGTCCTCTACACCTTTACCGGGGAAAGAAATCATCCGGAAAAGCATCGGGACGACGCTTTCGCTGACACTCGCGGTCGGCATTGGATACTTCTTAGGGAACAATCCAACGTACTTGTCGGAGATTTTCGGGAAGACGTTCGGTGGTGGGCGTTCTGCGTCTGCTTCTTCCGAAGAAATGGTCGTTTTAAACGAAGGCAAGAACGAAACGTATGAAGAGTTGTTTTCGATAGACACTATGGACTCGGCGACGAAGGCGAACATGTGGCGAGTGGTGAACGACGGGGTCATGGGAGGCGTCTCGAATTCCGCGATGATGCCACCGTCGCCGAATTCGCCTGGGTTTAGCAGATTTGCAGGTACCGTTCGGTTAGAAAATAACGGCGGGTTCGCTTCGGTTAGAAGAGCGTTGCCGAATTCCGACGCGAGCGCGTATAAAGGCGTGTACGTAAAATGTAAAGCGGCGATGAAAGAAAGAGACGAGAAGAAGCAGTTTTTGCTGTTAGCGAAAGATGCGGAGTGTTCGAGGAACTTCGGGACGAACTTTAAGAGCGCTTTTACGGTGAAGAGCGCGGACGATTGGGAGGTGAAATTGTTTCCGTTCGAGAAGTGCTTCAAGAAAGGCGAGAGAATGGGAAGACCGATCGAACGCGGCCCGATAAACGTGAAGGAAGTGACCGAGTTAGGCTTGATGATTTTAAGAGGAGAAGAGGCGCAGGTCGGTAATTTTGGCTTGGACGTGGAGGAGTTTGGGTTTTATGTGTGATTCATGATATATAGAACAAGTATTTAGCGCGATTTTATATTTAGTAATACAACAACAATTTATTCATTTTCATTTAAGCGGCGGCGGCGGCAGAAGAGGCGCTATCGTCGCCGCTCCCTTGCGAGCGTTCAAACTCAACCCAATCGCCAAAGCTCGAAAAACCTTCCTCGGGTTCGGTGAGCGAGCATCCCATAACCGTGCGTAACTTTTTCCTTTTCCCAAAAGCAAACTTGAACAAAATTTTTGGCATGCCGAATAAACCGCCAAACGCAAACGTAAATCCTCGAAAGGCTTTGCCCGCGATTTGGGCAATGACTAACTTAATAATCACTTGTCCGAAATCAAACGAGCGTTTGATGTGTTCAGTCACCGGCACCGAGCGCAATCCTTTTGCCAGTTCCGTGCGCAACGTTTTATCTTTCGTCAGCATGATTGCCGCGTCTGCGGCCATGCTAAACATGGGCAACTTAACGCCGCCTTTCGCGCCGACTTGCGCCAACTCAATCATGGCGGTCAACCGTTCCCACTCGAATCGACCATCGACGATGATAACTTTGAGCAATCGTAAACGCAGCGCCGGGTCTGGGTCGGTCAAAAGACGTCTGGCGACGTATGGAAACGCGGCATCTAAAAAGTTAAATTCCGGGTCTAACGTCAAGCAAATCGATTCTTGCGTCAACAACGATCGAATGACCAAGGAAAACCTTTCGGGAACTCGAATCGGGTACTTGAACAATAACTTGTTGAACTCTTTCGTCAACCCCCGAAAGGAAAATCCGTTCGTGCCCGCTAACTGTTCCAACGCGTCTTCACCCCAAACCTCTTGCAACCCCAACGCGACATCCGCGATGTCCGCTTTGTTCTTATCTAAAAAGCCGAGCGTTTGCAACGTCTCCGAGAGTTGCATGTAATCTCGATTCATCGTGTGCACGACGGCATCAATCAACGATTCTTGGTTGGATCTCGAAATCTCCGCGACGTTACCGAAATCGACGTAGGCAATATCACCGTCTCTCAAGGCTAACACATTTCCCGGGTGCGGATCGCCGTGAAACAAACCAAAATCTAACAGTTGTCTCAAGCCGCTTTCGACGCCGTTTTGGAGAAAAATGCGTTTCGCCTCGTCGCTGCCAAACGCGTTCGGCGCGGTGCACCGAACACCTTCTTGCCAATCCATGACTAAAACTTTCGGACCGGAGAGTTCTGGAACGACCGCGGGTATGTGTACGGACGGATCGTCCGCAAAATTGTTCCGAAAATCTCTCAAGTTTCTCCCTTCTTGGATGAAATCGAGCTCTTCCAATAATTTCTCCGCGAACTCGTCGACTAAAAGCGTCGCAGGGCACCCGACGTTTTCCAAACAGAAGTTGTCAAACAATTGCTTCGCCGCCGCTCTCAACACGAACAAATCTAAAATCACCGAGTCTCTCGTGTTTGGTCTCAAAACTTTTATCGCCACGTCCCGTTTATCTTTTTTCAGCGTCCCTCGATACACCTGTCCGATGCTTGCCGCGGCGACTGGCTCTTTCGTAAACGTCTCAAACACGTCGTCAATTTTCTCCCCCCACTGCGATTCCATTATCTCCCTCGCTTCGGACGTGGGAAACGCTGGAACTTTATCTTGTAAAGTCGTCAACTCCTCCATAACGTCTTCCGGCACTAAATCCGGCCTATTCGCTAAATTCTGCCCGAGCTTCACGAACAGCGGTCCCAAGCTCGTCAACGTCGTCTTCACCTCTTTCGCCCATAATCTATCGTTCGTCACCCCATCCGCGCTCTTTTCGGCCGTTGACCGATCGATTCTTTCCAACTCTTTCCTCTTCCCGTTCAACTTTGAAAACTTTTGCGTCAAAAACAACACTCGTTTCGCCAACTTTGCCGGTCGTCTTAACGCTTCTCGCCGAATCGCCTCGGGGTCGTATCGAGTCACCACGTTACAAAAATTCGCGTCAAACTCCACCGTCTCTTTCGTTTTCTTTCTCGCTTTTGCTCTCGAAAGCTTTTTCTGTTCTGTGCTTACATCGACGTCTTCACCCGCGATCCTTTTAATCGCCGTACCGCTCAAGAGTGGTTTTTCCTCCTCCTCTTTATCTTCTTCTTTGAAAGCACCATCTTTAATACTGCTATTGCTATTGCTCGTCGTCGTCGTTCGAAAAAGTAAAACGCGTCGTTCTCCTCGCCCTTTTTCTCCTTCTTCGCTTTTAAAACGTGGTCTTCTTCTTCCTCCTCCTCTGCGTAGAATTCTCGTCTTATCCGTGTTATTCGAGAATCCAACTTTCTGTTGAAGTTTCACGGGATAAATCGTTCTCGACATCATCATCATCGTGTAATCTTTCCAGAGCGCTTTCTGTACTACTCACCCGAGAGAAAGAAAAAGAGAGCAGCAGAGAGAGCGTGGTGAGAACACACTCGATAAAACGCGTTACAGCGGTCGAGTGAAAATAAATCTCTTTTTGTTTATTATATTATTCACAACAAGACGACTTTCTTTTGTTTGAGGAGAGAGAGCACACGAGAGAAATGACAAGTGTCTTCTGTGTTTTTCCAAAGAAAAGAAACGAAAGCACAACCGTGTGTTTAGGGTATCAATGTAAAACCCTAAAACAGCACGACCTCGAAACGAAGCAGCACTTTTTTTTACGACATCACACGTAAGCGAAAAGTACCACGCGTACGAGTACTACGTAAGACTACTTCAGAGAGAGAGACAGAGACAGAGAAATGACGACGACGACACCACCAACAACAACAACTTCTTGTTGTTGTTCGCATTCTTCGAGAAGGACGTTGTCGTTAAAAAAGAATTATTCGTCGTCTTTGTTTTTTAGAAGAAGGACTGTTGCGACGACGGCTGCTCGCACGCCTAATCGTCGTCGAAAAGACATCGTAACGGCTTCTTCGTCGTCGTCGTCGTCTTTGTCAAAGTCGTCGTTTCATCGTCGTCAGAGGAAAGAAGAAGACAACAACAATAACAAAGAAAAAAGAAGAGGCGATTTACTCCCGCGAAATGCGGCGACGTACGGGGAAGAGCCGCCGCAACAACCGTCGCAATTTCGCGACAGGAAATCAGGAGGCGGCGGCAGAGGAGGCAGAGGACGAGGTTCGAACGGCAGAGGCGGCGGGAGAACGAGCGAGAACAAAGGAGGACGAGGAGGACGAGGAGGACGAGGAGGACGAGGACGAGGAAGAGGCGTGCGGAAATCTTCGGACGGGAAGTCGCATCTCGGGTCGTCGTTGGAGTACGTCGAGGACAAAGCGTTCCCGAGCGTGTACGACGAAAAGCCGAGAGGAGGAGGAGGAGGCGCGTCGTCGCAAGGAGAGTATAACGATGATTTAATCGACGATCCACCGATTAAAATTTTACCGTTAGGAGGGTTAGGCGAGATTGGTATGAATTGTATGCTCGTGGGCGTGAACGATAGGTACATTTTGTTGGACGCCGGGTTGATGTTTCCGGACCACGAGGAGCTCGGGATACAAAAAGTGTTACCGGACGTCAGTTTTTTGAAAAGATGGAGAGATAAGATTGAAGCGGTAGTGATTACGCACGGACACGAAGATCACATCGGGGCGTTGCCGTGGGCGATCCCTGCGCTCGATCCGAACACGCCGGTATACGCGGGTATTTTCACCATGCAACTCGTCTCCCGACGCATGCAAGAGTTTAACCTTTGGAATCCGGACCGGTTTAAAGTTATGGAAATGGGCCAACGGTTCATGGCGGGACCGTTCGAGATTGAAGCGGTGAGAGTGACGCACTCGATCCCGGATTGTTGCGGGTTGATTTTTAGGAGCGAACACGGGACGATTGTTCACACCGGAGATTGGAAAATTGACGAGGATCCCGTGGATAATCAAATCTTCGATCGAACGGCGTGGGAACAAGTCGGGAAGGAAGGGGTGACGCTGATGATGTCAGATTCGACGAACGTTTTGTCGCCGGGAAGGACGACGTCAGAGTCTGAGGTGAGGGAAGCGATCATGCAAAAAGTGGTTGGACATAAAGGACGGATTATATCGACCCAGTTCGCGTCAAATATACATCGATTGTACGGTATTCGCGACGCCGCGCAAGCGACGGGGAGATCTATCGCGTTTGTTGGACAATCTTTGAATACGTATTTGGAAGCGGCCAAGAAAGCTGGAATGGCACCGTTCGATCCAGAAAAGCTCGTTCCTGCCGAAGATATCGATTCGTACGACCCGTCGAAGCTGTTAATTGTAACCACCGGGTCGCAAGGTGAACCAAACGCTCAGTTGGCTCGCGCCGCGTGCGGCGCCTCCCCGTTACTCACCTTACGAAAAGAAGATTTGTTATTGTACTCGGCAAAAATGATTCCCGGCAACGAGAAAAAAGTCATGCGAATGATGAATTCAATAGCTAAAATCGGCCCAACCATCACCATGAAACGCGACGACGGATTACACTCCTCCGGTCACGCGCATCGGGAAGAGTTGGACGAAGTTTTGAAGCTCATCAAACCGGAACACTTCTTACCGGTTCACGGAGAATACGCGTTTTTGAAAGAACACGAACGGTTAGCCAGAGAAACCGGGGTTGTTCACACCTCAGTCATAGGAAACGGAACCTTACTCGGGGTCACGCCTTTGAAGAATAAGAAAGCGCACGGCACGTTGGGCAATTTCCATCGAATCGGATCGGCTCGATTACAAACGATGTTCAACGATGGTGGGAAAGGCTCGGGTACCGCGGAAGATTTAGCCATCGAAGAAAGAATGCGAATTGCCACCGAAGGCGTCGTCGTGGTTGATTTTGAAGTCATAGAAACCGCTGGACACGCGATGGACTCGAGAGCGCGAGTCACGAGCCGAGGAATGTGGACCGATAATGGACGCCTCTTGCGACACTTGAAAGAAGCCGCGGTGAACAGTTGCGCCGGGATGAATTACGACTCAAAACTCGCCGCGGTGGAAAGAACCGTCGCTCGGGCCATCCGCTACGCCTGTCGCTCCTACTGCAACAAAAAGCCAGACGTCATCGTCGTCGCGCATCGCTTGGCCTTGAAGAAAGGCAATGGCAAAGGAATATCATCTCCATCGAGCGACGACGATTCAGACGACGACGATGAAGATGACGACGAAGAATCGAGCGGGTTCTCGGACGAAGACGAACCTTTAAAAGAGGAGGAAGAGGAGGAGCAAAAACGGTACCGCAGACGCGTCAGTCGTCCGGAAGGCGTGCGACCTTTGCGAGGCGATTACAAAGGTCCCGGTGCGGGAGGAATTGGTCGAGAAAGGTACAGAGATAGCGGGTACGATTAATACTGAGACAGAGAGAAAGAGAGAGAAAGAGACGTAGAGAGTAATTGACATTGCCTACTATTTATATATTCACATCTGAACGAAATCACACAAAAGCTGCCCTTTTCGCGTATCTCAAACCTAAGAATAATGTCGCGTTGTTGTTGCTTTGTGACGACTTTAACGACGACTTTATCAAAAGCGAGTCGTATTGGTCATCGCAAAAGAAGAAGACGAAGAAGAGGCCTACGCGCCGCTGTTGTTTCGTCTTCCGCGCGCGCAAAATCTCTCGGGGAAGAAGAAGACAAAGAAGAAGAAAACAGTTGGAACGGATTGGAATTGGACGACCACCTTAAGGAGGAAAAGAAGACAAACGAACAACACTACGCGTTCGTCGGGACGGAAAAACTGTACGGCCACGCGAACGTTTCGAAACTGGAGAATACACACGTAGTTATAATCGGTATCGGTGGCATCGGCTCTTGGTGCGCGGAAGCTTTAGCGCGAACATCGATTGGAGAGTTTACTTTAATTGATTTAGATTTCATCTGCGTGACGAATATCAACAGACAAACGATGGCGATGGAATCGACGGTGGGAGAATCGAAAGCTTTAGCGATGAAGAAAAGGATATTGGACCTGAATAAAGACGCAAAGGTGAATTGCGTCGAAGATTTCGTGAGTAAAGAAAACGTGGAAGAGATTTTAAAACCCCTAGTTGGTTGCGGCGAAGGACGGAAGGTTGAATACGTCGTCGATTGCACAGACAACGAACAAGATAAAGCGGCAATCATCGCGTATTGCGTGAAGCATAACGTGCCCGTGATGACCACCGGTGGTGCGGCTGGGATGACGAATTTTCCTCCGAGTGGCGTCGCGGTAGAAGATTTGCAAAAAGCGACGTTCAACCGATTGTTGGCGAGCGCAAGGAAGACGTTGCGGGACAAGTACGCGTTTCCGAGAGGCGTGAAGAAATTCCCCAACGGAAAGAGAATGAAGAGCGACGATGTGGTTGCTGGAGATGGTAAAAAAACAGAAACATTTAAAGAGAGGAAATTCAAGGTGATAGCGGTGTACGCGAAGGAGCTGAGCGAGAATTTCGCGGTGAAGAATAGTAATACTAGTAGTAGCGATAGTGACGGAGGCGTGCCGTCCGGAGGGAAGATTAATTGCACCGATGGAAGCTCGGGATCTGCGGCATTCGTAACTGGAGCGATAGGGTTAGCAGCGGCGAGTAAGGTAGTCGTGGATGTGCTTGCGAGAACGGATGCGCAGAGAGAGAAGATCGGTCAGCCGTTCAGGAGTGGATGGCAAAGTAAGGTGTGGACGTCGTCCGACAGAGGAGGAGGAGAAGATGCACACGCTCAGAAAGCAGATGAATCTACCGAGAACAAAACAGACAAAGCGAAAACGATACCAACGCCTATGGGCAACAAAATACAAGTGGACGACGAATCGCTTACGGAGTTTATTGGCGAGGACGTCCTTCACGATGCCTCGAAAGATAACCTCAACTTGAACGAGATTTTCGATGCGCATTGTCACTGGCACTTGCATAGCGACGACAGCGAAATTGAGGCGTTGGGTAAAGAAGTGTATAAAATGGCTTTAACGTGCACGCAACCCTCCGATTGGCAAAAAGCGCTCAAGATATCGAAGGAATTGAACTATCCCATTGCTTTAGGTGCCCATCCGTGGTGGATTCACGAAAACAAATCCACTTTTCATGCTTGGATCGAAGAACTCGAAACGCTCGCCTCGGCAACGCCACTATCTATAATCGGCGAGATTGGTTTAGATAAAATAGCAGTACCGCTCGACGGAGTTACACCTCCAGATTACCCGTTCCAACTCGAAGCGTTTACGAAGCAACTCGATCTCGCTCGAAAGCTTAACAAGCCCATAGCTGTGCACTGCGTGAAAGCGACGTCGGATATCCAAAGCGCGTTATTCGAATGCAAGAAAATGCCGCGCGCCGTATTGTTGCACTCGTACAGCGGCTCCTCGGAATGGATGCGACAACTGATCGGCATGAAGCTAAATAAAGGTGAACACGTGTATTTCGGGTTTTCATCGGTGGTAAACTTGCGAGGATGGAAGAAAACACTCGAAAACATACGAAAGTGCCCTGACGATCGCATCGTCGTCGAATCTGATTTGGTGAGTTGCGAAAACGTAGAAAACGAGTTGCGCAAAATCGTAGCGTTTATCGCGAAAGCAAAAGGCTGGTCGGTGAAGGAAACCGCGCGAATTACGAGAGAAAACGCCGATCGATTATACGGGTGCTTATGATGATAAAACTATAGCTCTTATATTATTTGCTCAATGCATTAAAAATATATATTCTGAACGTCGTTCTCGGAAAACGCCAACGCGCATCCGGGGCATTTTCTCTGCCTCGTCGCGATTCTCGTATCGATGCATTCCCTACAAAACATGTGAAAACACTTCGTAATCACGCACGCTTTATCTCTTTGCTTACACACATTGCACCCCATCATCGTTTTATACGCGTCGATTTCTTCTTGCAACGCCCCAGCACCGCCTTCTCGCGATAATCGGTCGCATTTTTTCTTCACGCCGGCGTTTTCAATTTTCAAATCGTCTCTTTCCTTTTCTAATTTTTTAATCTCTTTTTGTAACTTCGCCTCGTTCGAGCTCAACTGGTTGCATCGACTTTCGACGATACTTAACTGCGACTTGAGTTTCGTCAAATCGGTTTCCAATTGTTCAATTTTCAACTTATCGCTCGATCCGGCACCGGAAGCGCCGCGCGCCTCGGATTTCGCCGTCTCTAACTCTTTCGTCAACTTTTCCACATCCGCCTCTAACTTTTGCGCTTTCTCCGTCGCCGCTTTCGCTTCGACTTTATCTTTCTCGTTGCTCATTCTAACTTGTTCGTAATCGTCGTAATACTTTTTCGCCTCTCTTTGCGCCGCGGCGGCCTCTTTCTTCATTTTGTTCACTTCGTCTTCCTTGTCGGACAGCTTTTGTAAAATCGTTTCGCCGTATTCCGTCGCTTCGTCCGCCATCGAGGCTAAACCGCCGAGCTCCTCGGCTAACTGATCGAGCTCGTCCGATTTCTCTTTCGTTTCGTTTTCTAATCTTTCTCTGTTTTCTTTTTCTTGTTTCAATTCAGCCGTAACCGCGGCTAAATCTTTCTCCAACGTTTTCGATTTCGACGCCGCTTTCTTTTCCAGCGTAGCGACTTTCGCTTCGAGAGATTTGACTTGCGTTTCAAACGTCCGGTTTTGCTCTTTCGCCTCGTCGCGTTCCGTTCGCGCTTTCTTCAACTTTTCGTTTTCGTTCTTAAACGCTTCCATTTGCTGCTGAACAATTTTCAATAAAGCTTGCGCGGACTCTTCCGTATCTTTCCCTTTGCCTTTCTCCGCGCCAACCGCGTCGGAAATTTTCTTCTCCGCCTCGTCTCTTTCCTTATTCGCTCTTTCGAGGAAAGACTTCAACTCTCTCGAGTAATTCTCCGCCGCGTTCAGTTTCTCCTCTTGCGCTTGCGCGTCTCGATTCGCGATTTCCAACTTCAAATTCCTCGTTTTAATCTGGTCGTTCTCTCTCTTCGTTTGTTCGAGTCTCGTGTCGAATTTCGTAGATTCAGTTTTCAAAATCTCCAGCTGTTGCGATAACGCGGTATACAGAGGCGATTGGACAACTAAGGCTTCGCTAGCGCCATTTTTGCCTTGGTTCTTGATAGCTTTCAACTCCGATTCGATCTTTGCGTTCTTTTCGCGCATATCGGCGAGAAGCTTTTCGGACATTTTAAATCTCGCCACAGCTTCGCCTAAATCCGCTTTGAGTTGTCCGAGTTGTGTGCTATCGGTTTCCACGTTCTTCGTTGGGGCATTCGAAGACGGCGGCGTCGTCGCAGCAGCACCAGCAGCAGCTTTCTCGCTCGCTTTCATTTGCGCCTTGGCTCCGGCTAATTTTGCGTCTTCTTTCGTCGCTAACTTGATGCCCAAATCTTTATCGACCTCGCCCGGGTTGGCGCCTTCGTATTGCAAAATTTCAATTCTCCGTCTCAAATGCATCACGTCCAAACGTCTGGTTTCCAACAACTCCTCGTTCTCCTTCAACTTCTCCTCCATCTTTGCCTTCGTCGCTCTCAACGCGTTCGCGATTCGCTTCGCTCTCAACGCATCCGCGGCTAAGTAATCCGTTTTTTTCTCGTTCGCCGTCGCGTTCGGATTCTTCTTCGCCGCGATAACGGCGCTCGCAAATCGCTCCTTCGTCTTTGCCGCTCGACTTTTCAAGTCGGCTAAAAACTTTGCCTCCTCTGTCGCGTTCACCTCCTCGTCCTCGTCGCTTTCTTCCTCTCCCTCGTCCTCCATCGTCTCGTCTTCCCTCGTCGCGGTATCGCCGTCTCCATCCCCGCCGTCGCCGCGTTTCCTCTTCTTCTTCGCCCGCGGAGGGTTGAACTCCTTCTCAAACGCCGCTTCGTCTTCTTCGCTGACGTTCTTCAGCAAAAGTCTTCTGAACGCATCAAACCTCCTCGAATTGATATTTCTTTTCTGACTTTTATCGTCGTCGGTGATTGCAAAGTTTTGTTCTTCAAGAAGCGTCTCGAACGCCGATTGCAATTGGTTCCACTCGTCCGAAATCGCAATCACGGTTTTCTCGAATGCCTCTGATTTTCGCTTCTCTTTGAGAAGTTGACGCTCTAAATCCGAGACTTCTTTACGTCTCGCTTCGATCTGAAGAAAGAAAAAGAAAGAAAGAGAAAGATGTCAGCGCGCCGTAATTCTCCCCAAAATCATCATCATCATCCAATCAAACGCAATATACTACAAACAAAAACAATACAACACTACCATACGAATACGAATGCACGAGTACTACTACTACTACTAATAATAATAATAATAATACCTGTCCGTGCTGTTGTTTCTTTTGAAACTTCAGAAGCGAGCGCTCTTCGTTCGTGAACTCTTTCGCGTTGTTCATTTTAGAGAGAAAGAGCGGAAAATTTGTGGCGTTAAAGAAAGAAGATCTGTGTCTTCGAAAAAAAAAGAAAAAAAAGCATGCAGTCGAGAGAGAAGAGAGTGAAAAAACAAAAAAAATGAACAACGAGCTTCTTCGTGCATTGGTAAGGGGGTTTCGTCGAGTTGTTTAAAGTGTGCGTGTCATAAAATTGCCAATGGCGAAGAGAAAAAATTTTTTACATGTACTCGTCGTAGCGGCACAAAACATTTTCTCTCTCTCCGTCTGCTTCTTTCTCTCATCACTTTAGCGAGGAGAAACAAACGGAGTTTCATTCGGTGCATGCTAAGAAGGAACAACAGCGCGCGTTTCGTTTCTGTCGCTGCTGTCAAAGCTTCTGTTGTTTTTATCTCTTCCGTCGAAAAAGCAAAAGCAGGAGTACAACAACAGCCGTTTCTTTTTGCAACATCGTCGTCGTCGTCCGTAAAGTCTTTCGTGACGGCGCATCGTCGTCTTATAAGCGGATTCGTTTCGACGACGACACCCGGAACAACGACCGCGCGAAACAACAACAACAACAAGAACATCAACAACAACAATTTCCAAAGAAGAATGCGCTCAGAAGAAATTCCTTCAGTGCTCTTGCCACCATTAATTGGCTTCGACGAAGTCGTCGTCGAAGGCAAAGGGAAAGTCTTGCAACGAGAAAACGAGGTGTTTTATAACCGACCGCAAGTGGTCAATCGAGACTTATCGCTGGCAATCGTAAGAGAGTTTCAAAAGAGAAGGAAAGAAGAACACGAAAACGACACGGATCAGAAAACGAGACGAGGGAAAGGGATGTATAACAAAGTACCGCGAGAGAGCAAGATCATCGCGCATTTGGTGAGCGAGCGAGAGCGAGAGCACATGTTCGCGACGAAAGAGACGACGCGAGAACATCCGGCGACGACGACGAAGACGGAGGATGATGAAAAACAAAAAGAGTGGGTGGAAGTGAAACCAGGGACGTTTCGATGGCAAGTGGTTGGTGCGGAAGAGAAACGAGAAACGGCCGACGATGCTGCTGCTGCTGCTGCTGAACAACCGAAAGTAATAATAGAAGAAGAAGAAGATGAAGAGAAGAAAGAAAAACCGCCGTTAGAACCGATTACTATTTTAGAAGGCATGTGCGCGACTGGGCTGAGAGCGATTCGGTACGCCAGGGAACTGGACGATGTCAAGTGTATCGTCGCGAACGATTTAGATCCAACTGCCGCGTTAGCCGTGGAAAATAATAAAGAATACAACGCGCGAGAATCCGAAGAGGTGAAACGACGCGTGGACAAAATCGTAACCAACTGCGGCGACGTTCGCGTGGTTGCGTTGCAACACGAGAAGTGTTTCGACGTGGTCGATTTAGATCCGTACGGGACTCCATCGCAACAGTTAGAATCGGCGGTTTTAGCGCCCGTTGAAGGTGGTTTGTTATGCGTCACCGCGACAGACATGTCCGTTTTGTGCGGCAACAACGCCGAAGTTGGATGGACGAAATACGGGAGCTACCCTTTGAAAGCGAGATATTGCCACGAACAGTCGACGAGGATCTTGTTAGCGGCTATTCAATCTGCCGCGGTAAAGAATAGACGGTATATTGTTCCCGTGCTTTCTACGCAGATTGATTTCTACGCTCGCGTGTACGTCAGAGTGTACTCCTCGGCGGTCAACTGTAAAGCGGCGGCGTCTAATTTGTCGTACGTGTTCCAATGCGTCGGGTGCGATTCGTTCGAATTACAACCTTTAGGAAAAGTCGAAGAGAGGTCGCACGAACGAACTGGAAAAACGTACACGAAGTTTATTCCAGGAAAACTCTCCGCTGCGGTGGAACACAACGAACACGGCGATCGCAAGTGTCACAACTGCGGGTGGGGGATGAACGTTGGCGGGCCGATTTGGTCGGCGCCAGTGCACGATAAAGGTTGGGTCGAAAGCGTTCTCAAAGACGTCAAAGAGAGTTCGGATGAACGGTACCCAGGGAAAGAGAAAGTTAGAGCGTTACTGACGAACTGTTCGGAGGAGTTACCGGATACGCCGTTGCATTATTGCTTACACTCTATGGCCGGGACTTTAAAAATTACGCCGCCAACGCTGGCGCTGTTTCGATCGGCGATTATTAACGCCGGGTATAAAGTCAGCGGCGTACACTGTAATCAATTAGCCGTCAAAACCAACGCCCCGTCGAACGTTTTATGGGACATAATGAAGTGCTGGGAGCAAGAGCACCCGGCGCAGGAGGATTTCAAAAATGGCAAGTCTCCCGGCGCCTCGATTTTGAAGAAAGAACCGGTAGTAAAAGCAAAATGGACGCGAGTGAACGGGGCATTTAGTAAAGCGCAGATGGCTGGCGAGACGCGATTTCCAACCAACCCAGAGGAAAACTGGGGACCTAAAAACAGAGCAACGGGAGGGAGAAGTAACAAGAGAGAAATTTCGTCGTGCACCGCTCCAAACACCAAGAATTCTAGAAAACAAGCAAAGAAAAAATTTTAATCGAGCGACGATGAAGAAGACGAGTTGTAACGCGAACTTTTTTTATGTGCCCAAAAATAATACTTAGTATTCAAAAGATCTCGCGCAAGGCGTTTTGTAATTCGGCGATGAGTTCATCCGGATAATCGACGATGAGCCTATGCGGCGTACCCCAGTACTCTTTAGCGATTCCTGTTCCCTCAACGTCTTCGTCCGTGTACAAATTCGGGTCGACGCCTCGAATCCATTTCTTCGCGCACCTAAATTTGCCGTTGTTCGAGCACAATTCAGGCCAACGTTCAAAATCCATCGCGTGGTATCTCTTATCGTTTTTCGCGGCCACGCATAGCATTGGCGACTCCAATCGCTCGTTCAAGTCGTATTTCTCCGTCGTTACTTTGTAATCGTACGTTTCGACTTGAACGAAATCCGATCGAATGTTCGGTAAAATCCTCGTCTTCATATCCTCGGTCATCTCCGGATTAGATCCGTATCTTCTCTCGAACGCCTTCCAAAACAGTTTTGCATCTGTAATTTGCGCAATTCGCGGTGCTATGATATCTGGATCGTAATATTCCGAACACAAATGGTTCGGACGATTCCCGCAACACGCGACCAAGCTCGGATTCGCGCACGCGTCGTCTCTTTCGAGACGTCTCCCTAACTCAAACGCAATCCATGCGCCCAACGAAAAACCGAACAAAACGTACCTCTGCTTCGACAATTCCTTCGAAAACAGCGGCTTTAACTCCACCATCATCTCGTCCACCACCTCGTTCACGCTTTCCAAAGCCGTCTCGTTGTACCGACTGTTTCGTCCTTTCATCTCGATCGGTATCAATCTCACTCTCTTCTGCGTATTTTCTTTCAACAAGCACGTGGTCAAATGGTTCCATTTTTTTCCGTGATAACACCACGCGCCTAAACCTGCCTGAGGTATCATTATCAAATTGATCACGTTCTCGTCCTCGAGCGAAATGTCATCGACGTGTTCGCGAACGATGTACTTGGACTCCATGTTAGTGTTTTGTCTCTCTCTCTTTTTTTTCTGAAGAAAATCGGAGCGTTTTTTATTTTAATTTGTTGAAAATTTCTCTCGCATTTTTTGTCCTCAACCACCTCAAAAGAAATCATGGCGTGTCCTTTGCGACACTACCTGGGCTATTTCTACTGGCTCGCCGCGTTCGTCGGCGCGATTGCCGTGGTGTTCGGAATGAAAGATTCTCGACTTTACGATGTTTCTTCGGGTGGCAGCGACGAGAGCAGTTCGAAGACTGCAAAGAAGAAAAGGTAAAGAGAGAATTGGAAACATTGAAAGAAGGTTGATTGGTGGAGGGGAAAAGGCAAAGAGCAGACGTTTAGAGTGACTTAGGTATCATTAGCACGTAGCAGAATGTGATTTTTAATGTGATTTAGTAGTAGGATGTTTTTATATTGTCATTAAAGGTATAGCCCATTCTCTGTCTCTTCATTGTATTCCTTCTTTCTCTTTCTTTCTCTCTTTCTTTAACACCGCGCGACGCCATTTAGCCGTTTCTCTTCATCCAGCGATCGCATATATGGTATTAAGACGGGGCACCTAAGTGCGCGCACACTCTCAAAACGTCCGCGAAAACACCCCCTGCGGTGACTTCGGCGCCCGCCCCGGGGCCGCGAACCACCAACGGTCCCGCTTCCGTGTATCGCTTGGAGATGTACGAGATGATATTATCCGAACCTTTCAACTGCGCGAACGGATGATCTTTCGGGTACTCTTTCAATTGCACCGAGCCTTTCTTGTTCTCGACGTCGACGACGCCGACGAAAATGAGCTTGTTCCCGTTCGCTTCGGCGGCGGCCATTTTCGCCGCGATTTCGTGGTCGTAGTCCGGGAGCTTTTGCATGAACTCGTCCACGGATTCGACGTTTTGTAAAGGTTCCGGAACTAACGATTCGATCGGGATATCGCTCAATTCCAAGGATAAGCCGCACTCGCGCGCCAAAATCGTCACCTTTCTCGCCACGTCAACACCGGACAAATCATCTCTCGGATCCGGTTCCGTGTACCCGTTCGCTTTGGCCTCGGCGACGACGTCGGAGAATTTCTTATCCGGCGTTAACGTGTTGAAGATATAACTCAACGTCCCGGAGAAGATGCCTTGAATTAATTTGATGTCATCACCGGCGTCTTCTAACGATTTCACGGTGGAAATAATCGGTAAACCGGCGCCAACGGTGGCTTCGTAAAAGTAATGCGTGTACGAATCTCTTTGAATGTTTCTCAAGGACTTGTAATACTCGTACGGTCCCGAGTTGGCTTTCTTGTTCGGCGTGACGACGTGAATACCTCTGCTGAGCCATCCTTTGTATTGCAACGCGACAGCATCCGAAGCTGAGCAATCGATGATGACTTGATTCGGTGAGTTGGATTCTTCTACGTGATCGGTGAACTTTTCGAAATCCGCCGCTTCGTTTTCGTTGGAGTATTTATTCTCCCAGTCGTCCAAGTCGATGAAACCGCCGGTTTCGGCCAAGTGCATTTTGCTACCGCCGGAAATAGCGACGACGCGTAAATCGACGCCAAATTTATCCAATAAAGTTTGTTTTTGCTCTTGCATTTGCGCCAACAAGGTTTTGCCGACCAAGCCGGGACCGACGATCCCAACCGATAACGGAGTTCGCGAGGCGTAGAATCTTGAGTGCACGGCGTTGACGGCCTTGATGCAATCAGATTTCTTGATCACGACGGTAATGTTGTATTCACTCGCACCTTGGGAGATGGCGATGACGTTGACCGCGGCGGATGCCAAGGCGGTAAACAACATCGCCGAGACGCCCGGGACGTTCGCCATATTTTGACCAACCGCGGATAAGATGGAGCAGTTGTTCAAAGCGATGACTCTCGAGACTCTCCCAGCGGCGATAGCCTTCTCGAATCGCTTGTTCAGCGCCTCCACGACTTTGTCGGCTTCGTTTTGGCGAACGGCGAAACAAATCGAGTGTTCCGAGGACGCTTGCGAAATCATAACCACGTTACAGTTGGCATCGCGAACGGTACTGAAAACCGCCGAGGCAAAACCTGGAACACCAACGAGACCGGTACCTTCCACGGTGATTAAGCACACGTCGTCGATGGTGGTAATACCTTTAATCAACTCGCCCGCGGTGGACACGCGACTACCAACATTTTTCGTGCCTTTTTTGGATTCGTCGGCTGGAATCTCGCATCTCGCCGCAATCAATGTCCCCGGTGCAGATTGATTGAAGTAGTTCCTGATGCAAATCGGAATTGAATATTTCATAGCCGGTAACGTCGTTCGCGGGTGCAAGACGTTCGCGCCAAAATACGCCAACTCCCACGCCTCATTGTAGGACAAGCGTTCCAAGCATACGGCGTCTTTCACGCGTCTCGGATCAGAGGAGTACACTCCATCGACGTCGGTCCAGATGGTGATATCGTCCGCGACGAGTAACGCGCCAAAGATGGTCGCGGAGTAATCGCTCCCGTTTCGTTTCAACGTCGTAGGAAACCCCTCCGGCGTAGACGCGATGAAACCGGTGCATACGACGATCGTATCTTTATCGAGGCTGCCTCTCATGTGCGTTAAATGATTCCACAAATCCAAGCGATAGTTAGACTTATCGTAATCCACGTCTACGCCTCCGTCTTCGGCTTCGGTCACTACCAATATTTCTCTGGCGTCGATCCAATACGATTTTCCTCCTTTACATCGAATCGCCGCGGCGGTCAATCGCGCCGTCCACAACTCCCCGTGACCAACCACAAAATCCGCAAACGTTTCCGTCGAGCACCCTACGATAGAAATCGCCTTCAACATCGACCCTAAATCTTCCAACTCTTTATTAAAAGATTCCATGTACTTATCGAATTCCTTCGGTATCGTCAACAAATCCGTCGCCGTCGTCGTGTGTTTCTCTCTCAACTTTTCCAACTCTTCCACGTAATCCCTCGATCTCGCCGCCGCCATCGTCGTCGCGTTTATCAAGCAATCCGTCACTTTCGGTTCCGATTTCGTGATCACCCCCATCGCGGATACCACCGCGAACGTTTGGTTCCCGTTTTTCGCGCTGTCGATGAGTAAGTCGCAGACGCCGGATATTCTCTCCGAGGAGCCGACGCACGTGCCACCGAATTTATGCACTTTCCACCCAGCTTCCGCACCTCTGGGGAAGGTGGTGACTTTCTCGTCCGGTAACGTATCCATAAAGGCTCGCACGTCCGCCGGTACCGCTCGCGAAAAGACGCGAAGACTTTTTTTATTCCCGCCGTTCCCTTTCTCTCGTTTCCTCGCATCGGACGATGATTTCGACGACGTTGAAGTCACCATCTTCCCGTGAGTATTCTTTCGCCACGACAGCGACGCCGTCGACGACGACGCGGACGACGACGCGCTCATAAAACGCATCATCATCATATATATATATATACAAAAAGTAGTGTTTTTCTCCTCTCTCTCTCTCTCTTATATATCTCTGTGTTGGTATTTATCTTCTCATCGGAGGGACGAGCGAATGCAGAAATCTGGATGAGCGAAAACCTCAAGACAAGAAGAAAAGATAAAGTTGTGCCAGTTTTCGTCTCGTCCCAGGAAAAGGATTTGTGGCGGTCAATTAATACTACTTTTACTCCCATATATAATAAAGAAGGGGTTTTGAAAGAGCG
>ERZ651776.283-NODE-283-length-74510-cov-7.208241_pt1 | contig 74510 bp, 48 predicted proteins | sample MGYA00514761_ERZ651776 | MGnify/ENA metagenome assembly ERZ651776
TTGTATCTCGACAACGCGAACGATCCTCGGACGCGTTTTGCGCGAAATGATGACGACTTTAAAGACGACGACGATGACTTTTTGTTTTCTTTTATTTCTTCTGACGATGATTACGTGCAGCGCGGTTTTGGTTTCTTCTTCGACGACATCATCATCATTTTTTAACAACATCGACGAAAGGGAAAAGGACCAACAAAAAACAAGGCGACAACTTCTGGCAGCAACGGATGCGGTGGCATTCATCAATGACGCCGCTTTGAAAGTGAAAGAAAATAATCCCACGTACGTGGAGCGATGTTTTAATACGCCGGGAGTATCTGGAGGCCACTGTTGGTATTGCGACCCGAACCGATGCGCGCCGACGAAAAATTACGAAGATCTAGATTTGAGAAACGGTGATTGCCCAGCAGAGGCGTGCAACGGGTTTAAAGAAGACGAGAGTTGGAGAGGATTTGATTTTGGATGCGGATTTGAACGTAATTGGTGCGCAACGTCTGGGAAGGTATGGCTGACTTCAAACGGAGGGTATTGGTTCCACGTGGACATATCGCAGTGTCGCGCCGAGCTCGAAAGAACGGCTGATAACTGTAACTGCGCTTCGACGCAGTACCCATGGCCTGAGGTTTGGGGGAAAGGTATTGGTAGTGGAAACGAAGAAGAACGATTGGTTGATCTGGGATGTGGATGTGGAGTGTCATCGTGTCCTCCAGTGCCACCACCTTCCCCTCCGCCTTTCCCGCCCCCTTCTCCTCCGCCACCACCTTTCCCTCAGCCTCCTCCACCTTCGCCTTCACCACCTCCTCTACCTTCGCCTTTCCCGCCTCCACCTTCGCCGTTACCACCTCCACCGTCGCCACCAAATCCAAGTCCATCGCCGCCTCCACCTTCGCCGTTACCACCTCCACCCTCGCCGCCGAATCCAAATCCGCCGGCGCCTCCCTCGCCTTCGCCGCCGCCGTTTCCTCCCCCGAGTCCGAGTCCACCTCCGCCGCCTTCACCTCCCCCAAGTCCTCCTCCAAGTCCACCACCGATACCACCGAGTCCGAATCCACCACCACCACCGTCGCCGTCGCCTCCCCCTGAAGCACCGCCGGATGTTTTAACGCAAAATACCATTTACGCGAAAATCAAAATTGAAAATTACAACATACGCGATTTCGATCTCGAGGTGGAGAAGGATTTCAAAGAGTCTATCGCAGATTTTGCCAAAGTACCGTTCGATGACGTGCACATTTTGGGCATAAAACAAGGGTCGGTCATTATAGATTTCAAAGTTAACTTCAAGTCTGCGTACGGCGATGAGAACGACGCCTCGACGACTGATGAGAATAAGAACGAGGAAAATTCGTCGTCGTCCTCTTCTTCTTCTTCTTCCGGACTTAAAGAGTCAGCCGAAAACATCGATAACAACATCGATAACAACAACAACAACAACGATGAAATAAAAAGCGAATATCCACCGCATCTGACTATAAACAAGTCTCAAGAGGCGTTCACGAACGCTTTGCGCGTCGAACAACCGTCCGTAATCTTCAAAAACGCCAAGACTCGGATCATGCAAAACAGCAAAGTTTCGCTCCTCGCGCTCGAGGATTTACAAGAAAATTCCATCCAAGCCTGGCGCAACGACATCGAATCTGCGTTTATAAACGTAACCGTGACCGACATAATCGACGACGAGAATGACTACAACAACAACACACTCATCCACGAAGAAGAAGAACATCAACAAGAAAATAACGCGACAAAAAAAACGCCTTCGTTCGTCGAACACGTCGAATCCTTCTACGAAGCCAACGAAGAAAACGTCCAAAAAGCCGGTTTCGCCGCCGCCGTCGCGCTTTTCCTTCTCCTCGTCTATTGCGTCTGGAAACGTTTGCGTCGACGACGAATCGGAAGAGGAGGTACATCGAGAGGAGGAAAATCGGCGGCTGAAAAAAATACGCGAGAGGGCCGAGAAGAAGAAGAAGAAAAAGAAGACAACGCAGAAGAAAGAGAGTAAGAAAAAGAGCAGAAGAAGAAAATAACGACCGCCAATACGTATTTATTGCATGCATCGAAACCTTCGGTCGTCTGCTCCTCTGTTCGTCGGTCGACGATCGATTGATGATATTATATCGCTTACATATTGAAAGAGTAGTATACCATTTCACCAAATTTGCAAATTTCTTCAAAATTTCGTCTCTCGACACCTCACCGAAAAGAATTGGATTTAACACATCATGGACGTGGATCAATCCCTCGACGCGCTCATCAAAGCCGCCCCAAAAGCGACGAAGAAACCCACCACCGCTTCCAATAAAGCGAAGAAAAAAGTCACCACGTTAAAGAAAAAAGTCCAACCGAAAAAGAAAGTCTCCTCGGTGAAAGTCTCCGTAAAAAGCGGGACGAAGATGATTCGCAAAAACACCGGCGGGAGAGGGAAACCGATCGGAGGGCGAGCGGTCGGCATGGCGATCGATCAAGTCGTGAGGAATACCGGTGGAGCACGATCGAGAATAAATAATATTGTTTCTCCGAACGCGAAAACGAACGAAGCGCCGACGAAGTTGATCGTCTCGAACTTGGACTTTAACGTCACGGAGAAGGATATCAAGGTATGTTGTGTTGTTGTCATAATTGGATGAATTGGAGGAGGAAGAGAAAGGGGTGCAATTTCCAGAATTAAAGCGCTTTTCAACCGCGAAACGATTCCCACTCGAAAGATTTCGAGTTTCAAAAGGAAGAATGAATACGAACGCTGCTTCGCGAGCTGTGCAAAAAGCCTCTTATTTTTTGTAGGAGGCGCCAAACTCTCTATATTTTTTTACTCGCCGCGCTGGAGGATTATATCGACGAAACCCGTTCGAATGGTTTCGCGTAACGGAGAGAGAGAGAGAAACCAAGAGCGTTCAGTCTGTTCGGTATAGATTGAGATTGAGAGTGAACTGCGAAACCAGCGACAAAGGAAAACCGCCGCGTTTTTTTGGGAATTGAAAAGAAAAGCCGAACGAATGAATATCGCGAAACGAGAAGAAGACGAACGAGAAAGAGCGTTTGGAAAAACTTGCTCTTCTTCGCATTCTCTTCTCTCTCAGTTTGTGTATACACTCGTGCTCGTTTGAATGTCATCGCACATGCAACGAAAGTAAATCGTGGGATTAAAAAGAAACGCGGGTCGTGTGGCAAAGTAAACTCTCTCTCTGTCTTCTTGGGTTGTGTATTAGTAGTACGCGCTCTCGGTGACTGCTCTCTCTTTTTGAGAAAAAATCCTGCGAAAGCGCCGCCGACCAAAAAAATAGAGATTTGCAGGAATACATTCTTCCGAAGAGTAACGCAAACTCACACACAAACATATACACAAACAATGACATGCAAACAATCTTTCTCAGACCGTGTTATTGCTGTAAAGCAATTGGTGTTATCATTGTTGTTGATGTTCTTGTTGTCGTGCACGTTGCTGTTTATCTGGTGGAACACATGGACACGAATGATTTTTATTTGGGTTTTGGGTATTCAGAAGCGAGAGCAGCAGCAGTATTCAGCGCGTTGAGTGATTTCAATTCAACGCGTTCTCATTTTCTCTCTCTTCTCTCTTTCTTTCTACGACTTCGTTTTCTTTCGTTCTCTTTTTATCTTTTCGTCTCTGGCGCCTTTCGTAGCGCAGTCGCGTGTCTGCATGGATTTATTATTGATTCCTCGTTTCGTTGCTGATGAATGCATTTTGGTGTTACGGTATATGGATTTGTATGTGTGCACAATGGTGTAACAAACATATGTGTCTTCCGCTTTGAGATGAACAATAATGAATCGATCGAAACATACATCAGATATGTGTATATATCGCCGCCGCAACAACGTTATAAATCATATCATTATTAACATTTATATGCGCGTGTGTTTGTGTCAAACTCTCAATTGACAACCTTATCAAATAACAGGATCTCTTTTCCACCGTCGCTCGATTGAAGAAATCGAGCTTGAACTACGGTCCGAACGGTAAGTCCAAAGGTTCCGGTGAAGTTATCTTCTTCAACCGAGCGGACGCTTTGGCCGCCATGCGCGAATATTCCGGCATGAAGCTCGACGGTCGCGAATTACAATTGGAAATCATTGCCACCTCGAACGTCGGATTGGCGCCGTTACCAATCCAAGCGCGGTTATCCGGCCGTGGTGGCCCGAAAGCACCTCAACGCATGCCAGTTGGACGTGGCATTGGCGGTCGCGTTGGCCCGCCCATGGGTAACACGGGTGGTCGCGCGAGAAGTACGGGTGGTAGAAACGCTGGCGGTGGTCGAGGTGGTCGCGGAACCGGTGGTCGCGGCAGAGGCGGTCCGCAACGAATGGACGTTCAGCAACCCAAGAAACAGACGGCGGCGAAGAAAAAGGCGAAGAAGCCGAGAAAGCCAAAGGCGAAGGCTGCGCCGAAGCAACCGCTCACGGCGGAAGCATTGGACGCCGGCCTCGATGCATACAAAGCTCAAGCTATGGAATCGTAAACACATGTTATTTGGACTTCATTTTATTCACGAGTACTTTGATTAAATTTGTTTATTATATATTTGTTATTAAAATAATAACGTTACACTCTACCGTTCGTTGTACACGAATTGCTCTGTTTGTTTGTGCGTGTTTCTTTGCTCTTTTTACTCTTCACTCTTTCTCACCATCGGTCGAAAACGAGGCGAGTTGCGCAAGTCGTTCACGTCCGCGTCTTCTTCTTCTTCTTCTTCTTCTTCTTCTTCTTCTTCCTCTTCCTCTTCCTCTTCCTCTTCCTCTTCTCCGGCTCTCTTTCGCTCTCTTTCTCCCGCTCCCAAAAATGGCTCAACGAGTTCACCGATTTTATCGAGCGATTGACCGAAAGACGCCATGTTTGTAGACACGAGCGTTTCCAACCGGTGTAATCGACTGTCGATATTCTCCAAGCGTTCTTTGACTCTCTTTATTACCTCCGATAGTTCTTCCGCGCTCGTTTTGTAATCCTCTTTGGTCGGTTGCTTCTGTTTCCCTCTTCCTCTTCTTTTCCCCCACCCTCCTACTCTAAATTTTCCTACTTCGGATCTCTCTTTCGTCAAGATTGGATCGGTGGGCCAAATCGGAACGACGATGGGATGCTTTGGGATGCTTTCCCTGTCCACTTCTTCTTCCTCCTCATCCTCCTCCGTCTTTAAAGGCGCCGCTATCACCGCGGGGTTCTTCTTTACCGGAATCTTCTTCACAGGAGGAACGTATTTGTCGTCCGCTTTTCTTTTCTTCTTCTCTTCCTTTTGCAACAACAAATATTTCAACGTCGGATCGTTGTGCCACTCTCTTAACCCGAAAAACGACTGATCCTCGTCCACGATCACGCGCACGAACACTCTCTCGTTTTCGTTTGTCTGGTTTGCGTCCGCGTTCAGAGCGTTCTCCATGCTCTGTGTCGGTGTTTTGTTTTTAGTCTCTCCCAGGAAACTCAACACCTTGTTGACGAGTGCAAATTGGGTGATTTCTCTCGGTGACATCAAACGCTTCTCTCTCCTTAAAACGAACACCGCGGCGGTTTTAAAAATATCCTTTGGAGTTTGAACACCACCCGCATCATCCATGCTCACACCCCGCGTCATGATGATTCAGCCGTCGTCGTCCAAAGAGCGTCGCGTATAGTATAGATATCTTTTCGTGTATTTTTTTCTCAGACAGAGAGAAAAAAACGAATTGACGTTTTTCTTAAATTAAGTAAGACAGACTCTTTGCTCCTCATTAGGGGATTTGTATTCGACTTCACAATACGATACACACTCTCTCTCTTCGTTTGCATCAGCACTGGCGCAGGAAAGCAGCAAAACGATGGGTCTACCGAACACCATCAAAATTCCATTCACCTCACACACCGTGGACTCTTTAATCGACGCGTTATTGGTCCAAAACAACCAAGAAAAGTTAGGGAACGCGTTGAAACCAATCTTGCATTTCGTGATTGCGTTACACGTCCTGGCGCTCGCGGCGTGGATCGTTTTACTGGTGAGACAGAAACCACCCCGGGTGAGAGATAAGGTGGATTTGAGCAAAGAGAGTTAAGAAGTAGCTGTGCTCTTTTGTCGGTTTCTTTAGCGTTTGTGTTTTAGATATAGTGTTGGTGCATTCCAAGAAAAGATATTAGAGTACGTATATAATAGGTGAATTCGCTTTCGCGAAACAGGCGCGAGCTGTGCGCTCTTTTCGTGTTTCTCTTTGTGTCTCTCTTCCTCCTCGTTCTTCTCAATCTCATTTGCGTTTCCAGCTTAAAAGTCGTGCTCCGAACGACTTTGGTGGTTTCGGCTTTGGCGGAGCGGGAGGTAACGCGTCCAAGTCTTTCAATCCGGCTAAATATTGCAGCTTCTCCGAGGACATCTCGTACGCTTTGGAATTGCCGTAAAACCCACCCGAGAAAGCTTCGATGATGACTTTGTCTTGCCCTAATTCCTCTCGCGCGGCTTCGTCGCCTAAGTTTAAGCATTTCTGCAAGTCTCCAACGTTGACCAGGGTCACGTTTCTGCTTCGAGCTTGGGAGACTTTACTCGCGCCGGGTTCGGTCCCGACGAGTAAGTGCGTCGTTTGACCGGAAATGGCACTGCGGACGACACCGCCAAAGGTTTCGATGAGCGCTCTTGCTTTATCTTTGCCAACACTTAAGCCAACGCCGCCACCGAGTTCCGGGAAGACGCCCGTCATCACAAAGGTCTTACCCGCGAGCGCGCGAGCGGTTGCCGGAACCGTGACCAAAGGTCGCATTTGATTCAGAGGCACTAAGTGTTGTTCGGTTTGTCGATGCGCCACCGCTAAGTCCTCGTTGTTGCCGCCTCCTTCTCTCTCGTCATCGTCGTGCTCTGATTCCGAGATGGCCACGATTTGGTTCTGTTTCTTCTTCTTGCCGACAGGCTTCTTTTTCTTGTTCACCGCGGCGGGCGCCGGCGAAGGCGCTTTGCGTTTCTCGCCCTTACCTTTCCTAGCTTCCAAGTGAGCGTTGAGCAAGTCCCAATTGGCTTGGTTCTCCTCCTCTTGCTTCACCTTCTCTGCTATTTCCTGTTTCGCCCTCAGCAAGGCTTCTTTTCTCACCGCTGCCGCCGAGATTGCGATTTGTTTCTTCGCATCTTTCGCGCCCGGCACGATTGCTTTGGCGCTAAAGTGCGCTTTTCTACCATCCTTAGGATAGCCTTTGGGATGTTCTTTCATTTCCTCGTCTTGTCGTTTTGTTTGCAGTGCCAATCGTTTCTTCGCCTCTAAAGCGCCCGGTACGACTGCCACTTCACTTTTATGCGTCGTCCCCCACGCGCCTGTCTTTTTGCCTTCAAACGGTAAGAGCGCCAAATCGAAACCTTCGCCAGACTTTACGCCTCTCGGGACTGCCCAATTCTTTCTATTCGCGCAGTGTAAAACGAACGCGCGTTGGTCGTCGTCTTTGAGCTGAATGAAGCCTTCCAACAGATCTTCGTTCATCTTCGAAATCGCGTCGTTGTACTCCGCAAACTGTTCCTCGGTCAAAGTGAAGTCGCCTTCTTCTTCGACGAGAGCGACGCGTCGATCCATCGACGGTTGCGTCCCTTTTCCTTTCGCCGTGGTCGTTGTCCCTGTTGTTTTACTGCTGCGTCCTCTTCTTTTCGCGGTTGTTTTTGTCTCCTTCTTCTCTTCTTCGCCTCCTTGCGGTGGTTTCTTCTCTTTCTTGGTCGTCTTCTTTTCCTTCTCCAACGGTCCGAGGTGCGCGTCGGGAAGTCCGAGCCACACGCGTTTAGGAACGCGCCAACATCGCAGATGCGACCAATTCCCGAACGAACCACTCGTAGGATTACGATGCCCGCACCGAATCTCGTCTTTCTCAATATTTTCGTGCGCGTGCTCGCACGCGATCCCTCCCGTTTTCGCCACGCAACTCGACCGCGCCGACCGCGCCAACTCCACTCGATACTCCGGATCGTCATACTCCGCCGCTTCCTCGTAAAACTTATACGACCGATACGCTTTGTGGTACGCCTTAAACTCCTCTTCCTCCTCCTCCTCTTTCCCTCCTTTCTTCTTCCTCTTCTTCGTCGCCGCCTGCGGTTTCTTCGCTTGCCTCGTCCGCGTGTACTCCCTCCCTTTCTTCTTCTCCGCTCCTTTCTTCTGCGCCTCCTCCCAGTACGAACTTATCGTATTCCTTTCGTACATCACCCGTAAGCTTTGCCAGACGAAATCGAGTTCCAAAAAATCTCGCTCTTTCCCGCCTTTATCCGGATGTTTCAATAACGCTTCTCGGTAGTACCTTTTCTTGATGATTTTAAACTCCTCGTGCAAACCTCCAGATCTGCCTTTATTGACTCGTTCCAGGTCGTTCAAATCGACGTTTAAGAAGACGAGCTTTTCTTTCATCGTGCGTGTGGGGAATTGAGCGTTGTCTTTTCCTTCCTCTTCCTCCTCCGCGTCCGATTCATTGGTGTACTCGCGACCGTCCTCGTAATCCGGATCTTTTCCCCAACGACCTCTGGGTTTCTTTCGTCCGGATCTTTGACGCTGCTGCTGCGCGCGAGGAGGCATCTCGCTCGGTTTCAGCAGAAAACAACGACTCTGTTATCACTCGAAGTAAGTATGAATCAGAAGCGCTTCAAACAACAACCGCAGAAGAGTGGTTTAGTAGAGCGCAATGTAGTGTTAGGGGAATAGTGTGAGATATTTATGAATTGTGGTGAAGATATTTTCAGAGAAGAGATAAATGTCAGACAAACTTTAATCGAGAAAACCAGAACGCGTGGAGTATATCGAGACGTTTGAGAAACGAAGTTTCCATCATCCCTATCAAATCAAAAGGTGTGTATCTCTTGAGCGACGTGTGGATTGAAAATGCCAATATTCTTCTCTCTCTCGCATACGCGCGAATATACAGAGGAGTATTTTATTACATCACGCTCGCTTCTCTCAAAAAGTCACGCACGACACTCGCGAGCGTTTCCGGATCTTCTTCGTGCGGGCAGTGACCGGTGTTTTCCATGACGACGAATTTCGTAAAAGGAGGAGGAGATTGTTGCAACTTCGAAGAAGAAGAAGAAGAAGAAGAAGAAGAAGCCTGAGATGGGATTTCCATCTCGTTGTTCTTCTCGACCTTTGGAGCGGTTATCAATCGGTTGTAAATGTTTACCGAGTTGGAGATCGGGACGACTTTATCTTCGTTGCCGTGAACGATTAAGATTGGGATGTTTTTTTCCCACGCGCTCTTCTTCAAAGCGTCCATTGGGTTCATGGATACGTCGTATTCGTTCGGTTTGTCCGCGTAAATGCGCATGTGCCTTCGAAAGATGGCTTTGAGGTCGGCGCCTAAATCGTTGAGACTGGCGGAGACGAAATTAATCATTCCGAGGTCCCAATTTTGCACCATCCGCGGGCGCCGATAGCCATCGATCCAAGACTCATCCACCAAAGATGCTTTCGATTTCGCCACGACGTTGGATAAACCGTTTCGCCAAAACTGTTTCGAGCGAACGATCGTTCGCAAGAGCACGTATAAGAGAGGTTTCGCCAAAAGGTTGAATAAGGAAGACTTAATCCATCCCAAAAGAGCTTTCAAGGAAGATAAGACCACGCGATTAAACAACTCCTCGTCGTAAAACTCGTCGTCCGGAGTGACGATTTTCTTTTTCGGTATCAGTTTTTTCTTTGCTACTTCTTCATTTTCTCCGTCGAGCGTCGTCGCGTTCTTCTTTTGTTCCTTTTCTTTCTTGACTAAAAACGCCGGCGCGATTAAAACAATCGCCGCCGGCTTCGTGGTATCATTATCACCATCACCCTCCAACGTCGTCGTTAACGTCGCCGCGATCGTCCCTAACGAGTGACCGACGTACACAACTTTCTTCTTTTTCTTCCCCTTACCCGCGTATTTCTTCGCCATCGCCTTCAAACATTTGGCGTTGAACACTTTCGTATACTTTATCAAATCCGTTCTCGGTCGCTCCGTTAATCCAAATCCAACGCTATCGTGACATACTATCCCAACGCTACTATTATTATCGTTCGCATTTTCCATCTCTAAAAGCTTATCCACGAACGCCATCTCGTACGAGTACGTGTTCGCTCCGAACCCGTGCGCCATAGAAAACAACACCCCGGAGGACTCATCATCGTCCTCGTCCTCCTCGGCCTTTTCTTTTGAAGAAGAAGAAGTAAAATATTTATGGTGCACGCTCACCCCGTCCACGTCCGCGAACCTCGAGTTTATATCTCGAGCCTCCATCGCGGACACCAATCGATATCGCTCCGCCCTTTCCTTCTCCAAGATCACTAAAACCGCGGCGAACGCGAGCGCGAACGAGACGACACCAACGACAGCACCGAAACCAAGCGATTGCTGATTCGAAGCAAAGAACCATTTCTGGAGCAGAAACCATCGCTGGCTCTTTGCCGTCGTCAAAGCGGCATCCGCTCCTCCTCTCGTCAATATCGTCCACACTCGCAGGAGAAGAGCGCTGAGCACACTTGCTTTGACAAAACATCTCACTAAAGCTTTCCAGTCTAACACGACCGGTTCGTCCAGCCGTTTCAGCACATCTGTTGTTGTTGTTGTTTCTGTCGTTGTTCTCGTTCTCGTAGTACTACTTTCGTCGTCCTCGTTTTGCTTCCAAGAAGAAGAAGAAGAAGAAGACGAGGAAACCGTTAAAGTCTTCGCCGCTCTCTTTCCAATTCCAATCACGTTTCTCCATCCGCTTTTACTCGAGATCCGAAACGCATCATCAAAATCATCATCATCAAAACGCTGCAAAAGTCGTCGTCTTCCACTTTTAGGTCCTCGTTTTCGTCTGTTTCTCGAAAAGGAGCTCTCTTCGTCGATGATCCTCCTCCCCGTGGCAAAACAGTTGTTGAGAGGAAAAGTCATCGCCATTTTGTGACGCACAAGATGAGGACGACGACGATGATGCCGACGAGTTGTTTGTATCGTCCTCTGCATCATTTTTCGGTTGGTCGTCGACATAAAGAGCAGCCTCAAAAGCGTGAGCTTCTTTGCTGGTTCTCGTTTACGTCGCGTATCGTCGACAGAAACAGAAGAAGAAAATGGAATTCCAAACGACGAACTTCGTCTGCGTCGTCTTCCTCCTCTTCTGCTTCTGTCGATGATACACGTGAACTCCACGTTTTGACGTTCGATTTGGACGATACCGTGTGGCCAACTCTGCCAGTAGTCACCGCGGCGAACGAGAGTTACATCAAATGGCTTCAAACTCGAGTTCAGAACTTTCCTGAGACGCGAGTGATGAACGAGTTGATGAAAGGCATTCGAGAGGAAAGGGAGGAGATGTTTCGGATGCGAGGAGAAGAACACGTGGTACGTTTTACTTTTCTGATTTGTTGTTCTTTATTTTGTTAACCTTTTCATTCTCTCTCTGATGATGGTTATTCTTGTTTCTCGCAAACGCAGGCGTTATCGTACGCTTCGATCCGAATAGCGGCGGCGGTGAAAGCGATGACGACTTTGTGCGACGTGTGCGAGCACGACGCGATTGGTATGGCGGCGAGAGGGTACCATTTAAGTTGGATTCCGACAAGAAATAGCACGGGCGGGAAGTTGTTATTTCCCGGGGTGCGAGAGTGTTTAGAGACGGTGCGAGAGAGGTACCCGAGGTGCGTCATCGGGAGCATTACGAACGGGTTAGGAAGCGCGAGCGAAAGCGGATTGAGAGAGTTTTTTGATTTCGAAATCAGCGCGGACGAGTTGATCGATAAGGAAGGCGTGAATGGAGACGTGGCCAGGAAACCGAGTCCGTGGCCATTTCGAAGGGCGCAGACGATGGCGCAGACGTTTATGCTCGAGAGCGGAAACGCGAACAGAGCTTCCGACGACGACGTTATTTCTTCGTTGAAAATAGGAGACCATAAACTAGAAAGAGCGTATTGGGTGCACGTCGGCGACGACGTCTTGAACGATTGTAAAGCAGCTAAAGTTCATTTGAATTGTCGCACGGTTTTAGTCCGAGACGTGAACGTGGTGAAATACGTTTCTGGTGGCGGCGCGCCGTGGGCGGAACGGCCCGAAGCCGTCGAAGAAGCCGAGAAGAACAAAGCGCTGTACGTGGACGAAGAAATCGTGAGCGTCGGAGATTTGCCGGACATTTTAGGGAAATGGTTCAATTAAACGCACCTCGCGGAACGTAAGGTTTGTAGTAGTGAAGTCACGTAGTACTTTTCATTAGCTGTGTATTTGTGTAGCACAAAGTAGTATTTATTACAAACAAAACAACCGTATCATTTTTTCTTTTAATTTTGCTTTTCTTCGGAAACACGTTATTAGACTTCTACAACACCGCGGTAGTACCGAATACATCAACTAGAATAATAAGAATATACTAAAATAACGCACGCCGATAAAACAATCACGTTGTTTAAGCTCCGAGAAGCTCAAAATCGTCCACTTTATCGTTGTACGCCATGACTTTACGTCGAATTTTCGAAGTGTCGACCCACGTGACGAAATCTTCCATGTTTCTCGTGACGTGGTAACTCGGTTCTCTCACCACGTTTGGGCCAACTCTGACGTGTCCTTGTTCGATAAATGTCACCGCTTCACGTAAGGTTTCGCTCATTTTTAAGCGAACCATGACAACCGATAACCGTCTTCTCAAAAACGACGACGTCGAGAGCTTATCGCACAGCGTCAAAGACTTTGTGCTCGGAATAGCTCCCATGCTATACAGCTTGTCTAAAAGCTTCTCCGTCATTTCAACTCTGTTAGGATCTCTCGGATCGATTTGCCGCAATAAGTTGGTCAACTTCGTAACCATGCCGCAAACCTTGTTCAATTCCTTGTACTCCTCGCGATCTTGCACGTGGTATCTGCGAATAACTTCCAACTCGCGATGGTTGTTTTCGCTCTTCCACTGCAAAAAGTTGGTTTTCTTCAAGAGCTTGCGCTCGTGATGTTTCAACTTTCTCATATTTGTTGTATTTTTCTAATATATTCTTCTTATTTATCTATTGATGGTATCCGTCACCGACGCGTGTTGTTGTTGTTGTTAATGTTGTTGTTATCGTCGTCGCGTCCCCGAATCAAATATCCGCGCAAAATCGATACTATTTAATCTTCTAAAACTCTATCTATTATGAAACCTCTTTCTGTTTTCAAAAAGAGACTCTCTGATATGTGATGTAATAATAAGAGAAGAAGATTACTTCGATCTCATGCGCATCTTTCTGCGCTTGCGTTTCAATCTGCGGGTGCGTTTTTTCTTCCACTTGGCTGTTAAGTTAAAGATGGAGAGAGAATTTTTTTGGTCAGTCAGACATCCAAAATAGGTCTCTTTCGTTGTTTTTCTTCTTGCGTGATGATGCATAAACCGTCGTCCTAAACCGCAATATGCGCTTGATGATAAAACACAACACGCGCCATCGTAACGCGCGAGGCTAATATTAATACTACGCGATCCTCGTTTCTTTCGCGCACAACATTTTCGCGTTTTCCGTTCCGAAGAGAAGAGACAAAGAGCGCGTAACTTTTTTCTCTCCCATTTCTTTCCATAACAAAGAGAGAACGACGAAAATCGCGCGCAGAAGCGTTGATGAGAGAGAAAAAAAGCCGCCACTCGCGAACACCGCAACACAGAAACGTTTACTTAAACGCGCGGAGACGAAATCGTATTCCTCGCATATGTAATAAAACGTTTCGCGTAAATAAACAAACAAACAAACAAACGAGAGAGAGCGCGTACCTCGCATCGTGTCTTTGCGTAAAAAGTTGTGCGGAAAGGGGTTTTCCAAGAGCGAAAAGAGAGAAAAGAGAGAAAAGAGAGAAAAGGAGAGAATTACTTTTTTTAGGAAAAAAAGGTAGTTTTTCTTCGTTTGGACTCGAGTCGTAGTTGCGCGTAAGAAGCAGCTCTCCAGAACCAGTAAAGGGTGTCACTCAAAGTATACTACTAATGGGCGGAAGCGGATTTCCACTCGACCACGTCCTCTCGGACAACGTGGACGAGTTCACGTGCAAAATATGCTCCGAGTTTTGCGAACAACCCGTCGTGACCTTGTGCGAGAACAAACACATCTTTTGCCTCGCGTGTTTGGACGAATGGTTTCGAAACGGAGATAATGCGAAATGTCCGACGTGCCAAGAACAAATGAAGTACGGGACGGACGCGAGGTACGAAACCTTGAAAGAACACTCGCCGGTTTTATCTCGCGTGTACGAGAAAGTGCGCGTGCGGTGTCCGATGGACGACGCGTGCGATTGGATCGGTTCGTGTTCGGAGATTACGAGACACATGACATCCACCGATGCGCATAAGAAGAAGACGACGACGACGAGTAAGACGAGTAAGACGACGACAAAAACGACGACGAGAGGTAATAGCGACGCAAAAAAAGAGGAGAACGACGATACCGCCGATGGTTTACAGAAACAAGCGTTGAATAAATTCGAGGCGAAGCAATACCGCGATGCCGTGCAACTGTGCTCGAAGTGTTTATCGATAGATAAAGACTCGGCGAAAGCGTTACACTTGAGAGGCAGATGTTGGTCGCAACTGGGAGCGTTCCACGAGGCGATTAAAGATTTTAAGGAGTGTCAAGCGGTGGCGGAAGGTAAGGAGAATAACGAGTACGCGATCGCGTGCGCCCAATCGTTGATGGGTATGTACAGAAAGACGGGCGATTACGAAGCGTCCGTACTCGCCGGCGAGGAAATCTTAAAGAGAGGATTGAAGATCGAGAACGAAACGCTCGAGGAAGAAGTCGCACGAATCGAAGCGCTCGAGGAAGAAGTCGAACGAATGCGGTATGTGCTGCGGACATTTCAAAGCGCCGAGGAAGACGAGCGAGAGAAACGATACGCGCAAGCGGTTGAGAGATACGCGCACTTATTGGAATTAGATTGCGGGGAAAGGTGCGAAATCGCCCGAGCGAGATGTTTGCTCTCGCTCGGAGAAAATTTGACGCAAATCTTAAAATTTACGTTGGATGCGATTCGCAGAGATGATTCGAGAGTAGATATGCACGCGTTGAGAGGCAGAGCGTTGTGTTTGACTGCCGATGGCGATTTTGAAAACGGAATTAAGTTTTTCAAACACGCGTTGACCCAAAATCCAGACGATACCAAAACCATGCGTCTGTTCAAAGACGCGAAGAAGATAAAAGTGTCGTTGGAAAACGCGCGAGCGGCGCATCAAAACAGAGAATTTGCGCAAGCGGTCGAGTCCTTCACCGAAGCGCTCGAGTCCACGGAGTTTATTCCAGAAAAGAGTCCCGTATGCGCTCGAATACTCGTGGAAAGAGCCAATTCGTATTTACGATTGAACGAAGCCGAGAAGTGCGCGGCTGACGCACGAAAGGCTTTATCCGCCGTGGACGATTATAAACCCGCTTATTTCACGCTCTCGAACGCGTACTTAAAACTCAAAGAGCCGAAAAAAGCAAAAGATGTGCTCGAGAATTTGCAGAAAATTCTTCCAGACGACGCGGAAACAAAGGCTCGAATAGAAAAATGCAACTTTGAGGTGCGCAAGCTGAATCGATGCGATTATTACGCTCTGTTAGGCGTGACGTCTTTAGCGTCTCCGATTGAAGTGAAACAGGCGTATAAGAAAAAAGCGATGGAGTATCACCCGGATCGTATTCCAATCGACGCCACGGACGAAGAGAAGAGTAAAGCGGAAACAAATTTTAAGCTTTTAGGTGAAGCGTTGGAGATATTAGAAGACGAATTAAGCAAGAGATTATACGATGAAGGGTACGATAAAGAAGCGATTCAGGAGAGAGTGGAAGCCGCCAAGAGATCCGCGTTTAACCGACAACACTCTCACCACGGTGGATGCGGATCGCACCATCATTAACGTAACGTAGTATTAGACAGTTAGAAACTCTATATTATATACAATTGACTAAATAAATGTATCTGGTAGCACCGCGTCTATCGGATATTGTTGGACAAGATAAACACTTTAAACAACATGGAAAGAAACGAGGCGAGGACGATGGACAAGAACAAAAACGCCATCTTCTTCCTTTTTTCCGACATTTCCTCTTCTCCGTATCCAGCAAACAAACTCTCGTCGGCGTCGCCGTCTTTTTCTCTCGCGCCCATTCTCGGCATCGTTTTCGAGCGTCGCGCGCTTTTTGTAAAAGACATACTCCCGCTCGCTCGAGATTCATCCTCTTCTTCTCTTTGCGAATTCGCCAACGCGTTCGATTTGCGTTCAACCACCGTTTTTACTTGCTTCTTATCGTCTACGAAATACTTTTCCGAGTATTTCGCGAAATATTTCGGGTACTGCTTTCTCGTTCTCTCGATGCACTTTTTGTGATGTAACCACCTCTCCTCGTTCGTTAATATCTCCTCCGCCGAGAGCGCTTTCCCCGGGTACCCTTCGCCTCCTAAACATTCAGGAATATCCTCTTTCTCTAATCCCCACGCCTGTTTCATCGCTTTTTGTAAACTCGATCCAGTCATGACAAACTTCATCCTCGCGGATTCGCTCATGAACAACTTCCCAAACGTAAATAACGCCATCACAGACATTGGAGCGTTCGCGATGACAAATCTCGAAAACGGTTCTGGGTGGAACATCGCCGCTCGAAACGTATCCGCCAGTCGAGCGACGTTTTTCTTCGTACAACTCATGAGGGATAACTTTTTAACGTCCGCGATGAAAATTGGCGGCGTTTGTAACTTTTTATCTCGCGGTCTCGTCCTGTTCGGTTGCGCTATCGTCCACTCGTAAAAATGATTCAACGCGAGCCAACAATCGGGAGCGCTCACGGAGAGTAAATCTTTAAACGCCTCGGTATCTGGAAAAGATAACACCAACGCCGCCGGATGTGAATCAGAAGCTTCCACGAACGTGAACGCGCGCATTTTGTGCGCGACATCTCTGGACAAACGAATCCGTTCGATTTGCGAGTCCAGCTTTGGATGCATAAAATTCGTGGTGATTGGAAACCGTTTCAGAAATCTCGTGTTCACGTACGCTTTCAAATACGCCAACGCGCCTAAATGCTGCGAATCGGAGATGTGCTTCATCCCAAACTCAATGCTCTTGTCTTTAAACTTTGAAAACACGGCGCCTTGACACCCGTCTAAACATCGATAGAGAAACATTTCGCACCGATCGACGTAATCTCTTTCATCCATCTGTTCGTTGCCGGAATCTATATTCACGCCTTCGAAGAAATTGACGCAGAAGTAAAACAACGGATGGTTCATGTACTCGCACCCGAGACCTCGTATGAGTTGTGCCATCCGCTCTTCTTTCTTTTGCATCTTTCTCGTGTCCGGTAAATGTAGCGCCGCGCTCTCTGACTCGTCTCCCGCCGCCGGCGCGCTACTGTCCATCGATCTCCTCCTCGCCAAACCACCCTCCGAGTCCTTCCCGCCGCTACCGCTACTCACTCGCATGTGTTTCATCACAAACGCGTAAATCGCAAACGCTCTCGCCGACGTCCACTCGTGATCGTCCCACGGTTCTATTTGCATTTTCACTCTCTGTTTTTTACTTCCGCCCGGCACTTCGCCTTCAAACCACACGGACTCGTTATCCTCCGTGCGTTCGTGAAACGCCAAAAACCGCCCCTCGCAATCTCCGCAGTACGATTTAAACGCGCTCAAATACGCCTCGTTCACTTCCGTCTCCTCTGGCCATTGAGGAAGAAGAGCACCACCATTACTAAACGCGTTTTCGCCGCTCTCCTTTTCGAAAATGGTCTCGTATTTTTTAAACAATACGGAGTTCATCGGTCGTAAAAATGAACTCTCGCATATTCTTTTCGTTTCCTTTTCGAGGAGAAAATCGTCGGTTATTCCGTTTTTGTTCGTCTTCTTCGTTCGTTGTTCTTGTTGTTTTATCGTCGGAGATATCAAAGACGACGCTGAATCTGCTTGTTTTAGCGGCGATCTCGATCTCGGCTGCTCTTTTGAGAGCGCGTTTGTCTTCTTTGTCTCCTCCGTATCGCCGACGACGGGGACGATGCCTTTTTGACTCTTCCTCGACCTTTGTTCCCTTTCGTCGTCGGCGTTTTCGCTTTGCGCGACATCAACTCCTTCTCGAACAGGCTTGGACTTGCAGCAGTTACCCATTTCGTTACTTTGACGATGATGCGTTGGTTTTGGCGCAAGTTTAATAAACGAGGACGACTAAGTTTATTACGTGTGATAACGTTTTATGCGCGCGAGATGAGAAAAAGTGAGGAAAGCGCTTTCGAGAGAAAACAGACAGTTGAGTGATTTTTACTACTCGCTGTACTACGAGACGCGCGCGCATGCGCGTTTCTTTAATTACAAAGCATTAATAATTAGTATTATTAGTATTACCGCTCGAAGAGTCTTTAATCTTTTGCGCGAGCGAGTACGCGACTCTTCGTTTTACGCCCAAATCTTGGCTCACTTTCCGCGCGGCTTCGGAGACGGAGAGCCTTTGGTTTTCCGCGCGTTCGAGGAGTAAGTGACGCAATGTTTTTTCGAGGAGTACTTTTGCGGTGTTTTTGTCGCTTTCGTCGTCGTCGTCGTCGTTTGTGTCGTCGTCATCGTTTATATCTTTGGGCGCGACCTTTGTCGCCAAAGTCTTCTTCGTCGACGCGGACAAGTCGGAGCTTTCGACGAGCAACGTAATCTCGCCTCTCGCTCGGCCTTCTTTGGAGAATTCTTCCAAACACTCTTCGCACGTGCCCCGAAAGAACTCTTCGTGTCGCTTGGTGAGTTCTCGAGCGACACACACGCGCCGAGGAGGCGATTTGGAGTACACCGCCGCGACGTCTTCTAACGTTTTTACCAACTTGTGCGGAGACACGAAGAACACCAACAAACTCGTCTCGGACGTTAAACTCTCTAAAACTTTCACTCGCTCGTTTTTCTTCGCGGGAAGAAACCCACAAAATCTATACCCGTCGTCGCATTTGAACCCGCTCCCGATGACTGCGGTCGTCACCGCGCTCGCGCCTGGAATCGGCACGACGACGCTCTTCCTCTCTCCGCCGCCGCCGCCCCCATTCGCTTCTAAAACTAAATCCACTAAATCCTGCCCTGGATCGGACACCACCGGCGCACCGGCGTCGGAAACCAACGCAATCACCTCCTCGTCTTCGTTCCTCACGATTCGATCTCTCAACGTTTCTCTCTGCTCGTAAAAATTGTGCGAGTGATACGCGAGCAACTTCTTTTGTTTTCCTTTCGATGACGACGACGATTGAACGCCCAACAGCGTCAACAACTGTCGCGTCTTCCTCGTGTCTTCGCACAAAATCAACGTCGCTTCGTTTAGGATTTTCAAAGCGCGAATAGTTATGTCCTCGAGATTCCCTATCGGAGTAGACACGACGTAAAATCCAGGCGCGATGGGAACTTTCTTTTTGTTCGAAGCACCAAACTGAAGCGAAGCAGCAGCTTTGAAAAATTCCACATCGTCCTCGTCCAAATCTTCGTCTGAGTTATCATCATCAATCATCTTCGAACCATCAAAATCGCCAATATCATCGTCGTCGTCTTTTCGTTGCTGAGGAACCGTCCTCTTTTCGTCGTTGTTACGCGTCCTCGTTCTGCTTCTGACGAACGCACTACATTTTCTCACCCGAGGGTGTTGATTTTTCCCGACGATGAGAGGAGGAGGAAAAGAACACCGGAAACAGCAGAGTTTGGGATTTGGAGGAGGAGTGAGTGGTCGCCGCGAAGAAAAGGAGGAAGAACGCGACCACATCGACCGTCTCTCTTTCTCTCTTTCTTTCCCGCGTTTCTGGGAGTATAAAATAGTGGTACCTATAACGTGCCGAATTGAAAATTCTCCCTTCTTTGCTCTTCTTCTTCTTTTTGGCGAGAAACGTCTTTTTTTTTATCAATCCAAAAATAGAAAAAAGTCAAACGAAAGATATAAAAATAATATTTTTAGTAAAATCGGAAAGAAGAAGGGAGAAAGAGAGCGTTAAAGAGCGCGCACTCGACGACGGGACGGGCGAGTACTCTTCTTCTCGCGTCTCTCTTTCTGTCTCTCTCTCTCTCTGCGAAAGACCGAGGAAAATCCGAGCGATGATGATGCAAAACGCGACGACGTAAAACCACCACCATTTGCTGAAAAAAAAAGAGACGACAGACATGTTTCGGTGGTCGCACGAGCGCATGTGCGAGGAAAGAGTGCGAAGAAAAGTACTACTCGCGGCGGCGTCGTTTGATGATTCCCCAAATCGCGGAGGAGAGGAGAACAACGAAAAGATAAAGATGAAGAAGACTTATGAGAGAAGAAGCGGTGGGAGAACGGATGAGAGATCGATCGAAGAGATTAAAGCGGAAATCGCGCTCGTGGAGAGACAGCTGAGAGAGAAGAAAAGAGAGGAGGAGGAAGAAGAGGAGAGGAGGAAGAAGTTGCGAGCGATGAAGATGCAAAGCGATCGCGAAAGGGAGGGAAATCGGAGGTATCGTCGATGCGGTATTAATAACAGTGGTGGTGTCGACGCCGCCGCGAACGGTCTCGCGTGGATCGATCGTAAAGGCCCGGAGCCGGCATCGAGGGCGATGGCGAGACGGTTGTTGGAAACGCTGGAAGAGAGATGGAGCGACGATGAAGACGACGCGTGTTCGTCGTCGTCCTCATCTGAATCTGGGTGTGAAGAAGATAACGAGGATGATATTTCTCTTGCTTCGAGGAGTCTCGTCACGTTTACATCGCGGAACAATACGTCAAAGAAAGAAGAAGGCGAGAATAAAACGAAACGTCACCATCAAAAATTGAAAATGCTGGAAACTATCGCGCGAGAAACGTCCCGGCAGATCCACGCGCAGTGCAGAGACCGCGGCGAGCTCGTCGATGCAGTTTTAGATCGATATCGAGATATAATAGACGTAAAAAATCAACAGATGGAAGAGATGCGCTTACAAAATCGAAGATTGTCTGCCATGCGAGATTTTGCAAACACGCAATCCGAACGCGACGGAGAGGAAAAAATCGCGTTGGCGAAGAGTTTAGCTGCCACGAGAAGAGAACAGAAACGCGTGCAAATGTTAAACGAAAAAATATCGAGCGAGTTTGCAAACGCCAAATTAAGATGGCAGGAAATATCGTCGGAGCGAAAGAACAGACGCGATTTAGAACGAGATGCTTTGCTGAAAGCGCAAAAGGAATTGAAACAGTTGAAAGAGACAATGTTTCGCGAGATTCGAGCGCAGACGATGGTTTTAGAGAAGAAGTTAGTGCACGCGTTGGACAGTCGCGACGATTCGAAAGAGTCGCTGAGGTACGCGGAGGAACGATTGCGCGTGGCTTTGGCGAAAACTCCGAGAGGAAAACCAGTTGATACGGATGCGCAAACGAATCGGCGTTGGATGAAGCACGTGATTGCGAATGGCGAGGACGGGTCGCTGCTTGGAATTGGTTGTGATGATATGGCAGACGCGAGCTCGCAAACGGACGCAGATTTGGTGATGTTGGGATGGCATACTCGTGACAACAATAACAACGACGACGGTATCGAGACAACTTCTGCGAGTATGAAGAAAAGAAGAGGGGATGGGCGAACCAACAGAAACGCTTCCGCTTCTTCTTCTTCTCCGAGCGCTGGTAGAAGTTTCACTCTCGGTGGGTTCGCGAGGCTCATCCAAACTTCGAAAATAAACGGTCGCGAGAAACCAAAGTCGTGGACGTTACGCACGGTTGCGCAGATTTATGCCGATAAAATAGCCGCCGAGAAGGATCAAGAGAAGCAGCAGCAACAACAACAACAACAACAACAGACATCGACTCATATCGGAGGCGGATCTCATAACGATCTCGCGAGTTTTGCGTACGAGTGGCACGTGCATCGGTACGGCTTGCGGCAATTGGCGGAAACAAACTGCTTGGATTTAATCGCTTCGTGCAAAGTTCACTCGACGTCGTCGCTGAAAATCAGACAGTTTGCGGCGTTTTGCGGACTCCTCGAATCGTCTACCTCCACTTGTTCTCCAAATGGTACTGTTTTAAACACGGACGAAAGCAATAGCGCTCACTTTGGCGGCGACCGGGATACGTACGATTTCTATTTGAAAGTACTCGACGCGTTGGCACCGAATGGTCACATCTCTTCACTATTCCCAGAAAACGAATCCGCGAACGGTAAAGCGATAAAAATTAGCGAAGTTCAAAGTAACACCGCGTCGGTCAAAATGATGAACTTTGACGATAGCGGTAAAGTGACGTTCTCACACGCGTGCGAAGCAGTAAAAGCGCTGCTGTTCCCGGACGTCTTGGTCAACGAGAAGACGAGCGCTCAATTTAGTAATAGCACTAGCAATAACAATAGCACTCTTCGATTGACCGAGAAGGAAAAGATGGACGCGTTAGCGCGAGCATTTCTCTTCCATCGAGGCGTAGAAGCGTCCTCGTCCTCGTCGTCATCTTCCTCTAGCAACGGGATCAAGAAAAAAGTAACTGGAACAACTGTAGATGCGGACGATGTCGTTTCGATTTTGATGACTGAACACGAGAAACGATCGAAACGGAATATGAGAGCTTTGATTGTATTGTTCCGCGCGATGAATTGCGAAGATCATGTCGGTGAAAGTATATCTACGAATAGTAGTCTTTCATCGTCTGGCCTGTCGAGAGAAGATTTTTACGCCGCGTTTCGAATCGCGAGCGATAGCGCGTTGACGGAATCAAACATACACGTGGCATGGAAAGAGTGCGTTAATATGTGTATTCGTTCATCGGCGATTGGCCCTGTCGACGCACCAAGCGACATCGGAAGGAAGAAAAAAATGACAAAGAAGAAAAACGCGAGAGGAACTAAACTGAGCAAACAAAGGAAGACGGCGCATATCGGAGAAGATGTCATGATTTCCGAAACAGTAGCGGCTTCGAACGAATCCATCGTCGATGTAGATGCTTTAGTTCGCATTCCTGACCACGTTTTCGTCAGCGTCGCTAAGAAGCGTTGCTTCCTCGGAGCGTTTGAAATTCAATACGAAAAACGTTCTCCTCGAGGCATCGAAGAAGTCCAAGAGGAACAAATCGCCTACGAAAATGCGATAACAACGAAAATCACCGCCGAATCCGCGTATTACGACTCTTTCGAAACCGAGTGTCGCTTTTGCAAAGAACTCTTCGATCTTCACGACGACTTGAAATCCAAGTTCGATCCTCCGCACCCGTCCGCAACTCTCGACCCCAGCGCGATGCAAATCATCCACACCTCTCTCCTTCGTTGCGAAAAACTGAGGAACAAATACATTCGAGAGCAGCAAACGCAAACGCACGCGGGGCAAAACCAACAACAAAACTTCTCGCGCAAAGAGAAAACGTTCTTGCGAGCGCTCGTCCTCAAAGCGTTATCCTTGGAGTTGCAGAAAATCCAAGTGAAAAGACGAGGAGGTATTAAACGCGTCGGTGAATTAGTACGCGCCACGGTGTCGTTCAAGTTACGGAACGCGTTTCGGGAGCAATAATAGCATTGTAGTTATACGATGATCTTTGATTGATTGATTGATTGCACGATAAAATTGTAGTACGAGTGCTTTTCCTTGTTGTTTCGTGTATTTTTGGTTTTGTTTTGTTTTTTGTCTCTCTTTTCCTCCTCTTTTGCCTCCACACAAAAAGAAAGCATTGACTCTTCGCCTAGTAACGCGCACAAACAGACGCACTTTGCAAAGACGAAGCGACAAAGAGAAACGCGACTTTTTAAAAAAAGTTCGCGCGAAACGAAACGACTTCTCTTCGAAGACGTTTACAACCAGAGCGAATACTCTTCGCGAGACAGACGACGAGAAGGAGAAGCGAGATTACAACTGTAAAAAACGTTCGTCATCATCATCTAGACAGAAAAAAATAGCAGAGAGAGAAACACATTAAAATGGCTTCGAAACGAATCACCAAAGAGCTCGTGGTACGTTTTCGCACTCGTTTCGAGTACAGATAGCATTCGACCAAGTTTCTTTCCCGGAATTGAGAGACTTTGGCGGTCGCGTCGGTGTTTTTTCTTTTGATTTCGCGCGTGCAGACATTTTTCTTCTTTTCGCTTCTTTTCTTTCTTCGTCCGTTCGTCGTCGGTTCCTTCTCGAGAGAGACAAATTTCATCGGAGACTTCGTCGGTCCGTCGCACTTGAATCGCAAACGCTGACCACGAAACAACATCAACGCATTTTTCCACCTCTTGCGCACCGCGTAACGAATTCAAACAGGATTTACAAAAAGATCCGCCAACCTCTTGCTCGGCCGGTCCACGGTCCGAGGACGATATTTTCCACTGGGACGCCACCATCATTGGCCCAGCGGATAGTCCTTACCAAGGCGGTCTCTTCTTCGTCGCGATCCACTTCCCCCCGGATTACCCGTTCAAACCTCCCAAGGTGAATTTCAAGACAAAAGTGTACCATCCGAACGTGAACTCGCACGGGAGCATTTGTTTGGACATTTTGAAAGAGCAGTGGTCGCCGGCGTTGACGATTTCGAAGGTTTTGTTGTCTATTTGTTCGCTGCTGTGCGATCCGAACCCGGACGATCCTTTAGTGCCGGAAATCGCGCACATTTACAAGACGGATCGACCGAGGTACGAGGATTTGGCGAGGGAGTGGACGAGGAAATACGCGACGCTTTGATATAGCATACAACGAATTTGAGAGACAAGAAGATGGAGAGAAGTAGCACAAAGAGAAGCGCGCGATAAAAAGGAAAGATTTGGCGAGAGAGAAAAAGACGGAGAGAATATGCACCCCTCCTTTCTGTTATATTTAAGTAAAACGACGTAATAATAGAACAGATGTGTGTGTGTGTGTGCGTGTTTTCGAAGAGAGAGAGAAAGAGAGGCGAGAGATCCGAGTTATATAAAGTGTGTGTAATATCAACAATTTTGAGTATTTTAGTTTGAAAATCTGAGGACGCGAGCGAAAGCTATGAATACAAAACTCTTCTTCTAAGAGGAATGAAACCGGTGTTTTTTCGGCACCGTCAGCTTAGATACCTCTCTCTCGCCCTCTCCGACACCGCTAAACATCGATTTCTTCTTAAACACCCCACTGCTCATGTTATCCAAGCGCTTCTTCTTGCCCGCTTTCTTCGTCTTGAAATCGTTCCAACTGCTCGCCCGTTTCGCGTGTTCGCTCACGTCTGCTTTTTGTTTCTGCTTATACTTAAACGTTTGCAACTGTTTCCTCTTTCGATCTCTGGTGACTTTATCGTCGTCGTCTTGTATTTGAAGCCTCTTCGGGACGATTAAATTCCCTTCCTCGTCGTACGTCGGTTTATCGTCGGCGCCGCGGTAGAGCAGATTTTTCGGCGGCGGCTTATTGTTACCGCCGTCCTCCTCCTCGTCACCGTTTTCTTTTCTAGTTCGTCCTCCTTTTGTTGTTGTTTCTATTCTTTCCTCGTCTTCTCCGTTTGAAGGTCGTTTCAAAACCTTCCACTTCTTCTCCTCTTCCTCTCGCTTCCTCTTCTCTGCCTCTTCCTCTTCCGTTTGACGCAAATTCTCCAAATCCTCCAACTCTTTCTCAATCGCTTCGTGTTCTTCTTCTTCTTCTTTCATTTTCATCGTCGTCGTTTGCTTCTTTCTCTCCTCTTCTTCTTTTTCCTCCGTCGCGCGTTCTTTCAAGACCTCTCTGGTTAACTCGATGACTTCCTTTAACTCTCGTTTCATCTCTTCTTTCTCCTCGCCGTCGTCTAATTGGTCGATATCTTTCATCTGTTCCGCGTATTCACGCAGAGCTTGTTCGAGCTCTGGGATGGATTGGACCGCTTCCTCTTCGTCCTCTTCGTCTTTGCTCTCTTCTTCATCTTCGGCGCATTTTCGCTCTTCTGTCGTCGTCATTATCTTCCGTGAGACACTTTTTCTAGGGGAAATTGGACGAAAATTCTGCAGAAATCATGCGCGCTTTTGAGACCGTTTCTCGCGCGCAACTTCAACACACGCGCTCCTCCGCATCGAAAATCCGTTTAAAGAGGCGCAAAACCGTTCGACGAGGACGTGTTGCGGTCGTTTCGAGCGCAAAAGAGGAGGACGATGACGAGGACGACGACGAACCGCCGCCGGAAGTGTTACCATACATCGGCGGCGACTTGTTACCGAAAGAAACGGAGACGCATACATCCGGCTACGTCGCCATCGTCGGACGTCCAAACGCCGGGAAATCGACTTTACTGAACAAAATCTTAGGCACAAAACTCTCCATCGTGACGAAGAAACCGCAAACGACCAGACACCGGATTTTAGGCGTTCTGAGCGACGAAGAATCGCAGATGGTGCTGTTGGATACACCTGGGGTGATGCGATCCGCGTTTAATAAGCTGGACGAGACGATGTTGAAATCGGTGCGATCTTCGGTGAAAACGGCGGATTGTTTGATCATCGTTATAGATGGGGACGCGAAAGAGACCGCGGAGAAAGATTTTGAGAACTTGTTGGATGTAGACGTGATCGGGAAGGTACCGACGGCGGTGTGCGTGAATAAGTGCGATAGGATTAAAGACGTGCAAAGGATTAAGGAGTTGATGAAGTATTTTAGACAAGTTGAGGGTGTTTCAGAGGTGATTCCGATTTCAGCCTTGAACGATACCGGCGTGAAAGAAGTCGTTCAATGGGCGAAGGGGAAGTTACCGGTTGGACCGTCTTATTTTTCCAAGGAGTATTTATCGGAACACCCGGAGCGGTTCTTCGTGGCGGAAATCATTCGCGAGAAGATATTCGAGCTGTATTCGCAAGAGGTGCCGTACTGCTCGTCGGTTTGGGTGGAGGAGTTGAAGGAGAGGAAACCGCCGGCGAAGGATTTGATTCGGGCGACGATTTTCGTCGAGAGGCAATCGCAGGTTGGTATCGTCGTCGGCGAAGACGGCGCGGCGATGAAAAAGTTGAGCACGGAAGCGAGGAAAGATATCGAAGTGTTTTTAGAGAGAGGAGTGTTTTTAGAGATGAAGGTGAAATCGAAACCGGGGTGGCGATCGAACGATAAGTCGTTGACGGAGTTTGGTTTGGAAGATCCGAATAAGACGAGTAACCCGGATTTTCGAGAATAATAATAAGAATAGTAAGAATAATAACGATAGCCGTAATATACTTAGGTAGTAGTTTGATTGGGGTATCTGCTCTGGGTACTTGTCGTGTACACAACACGTAGAGCAATAGATGCGCAGATGATCATTGAAAGAGCCAACGCGGAATTCGCATGTTCTTCGATTCGAGAAATGTTTTATATTTTTCAACAACCGCGGCGAGATTCGTAGATTCGCGACGATTTTGGTAGTGGTACATTTCGTCGTTCTCGCCGTCGTCGCTCTCGTCGTCGCTCTCGTCGTCATCGCCGCGGTCCGCCGAGAAGACCACGGAAGAAGAGGAAGATGATTTAGACGCCGCAGTCGTTCGTCTCTTCCGACGTCGTCGTTTACCTCGTCGTCGCGAAGCGGCTTCGGCAGCGTCTCCTCTCTCTTCGTTCTCCTCCGACCGACCGACGCATAAAAGTCCTCGAAACCGTCTCGTCGGCGTTCTGTACGCCAGCGGCACCACCACTTTTGCTTTTTTAGGAGCAGCAGCCCCGAAACCATCGTCCTTTTCATCGGAAGAAGAAGAAGAAGAAGAAGAAGAGCGCGGCAAAATTTTACCATCGCTCTTCTCCTCGAGGATGAATTCCCATTTTCGAGAGCAACACCCCATCAGCTTCTGTTCTCGCGAAGAAGAAGAAGACAAAGAAGAAGAAGAAGAAGAAAAACGCATCGCGCTTACGAGTCGTTCGTTTCGTCGGAGGATCAATCGCAAAGTGCCCGCGCGATGAAAATGTTTTCTGTTCCTTCTAGAGTAGTAAAAATAGGGGTTTGTCTGTCGTGTATTTTTAGATCAAAAATGTCTCTGAAATCATCGTCTAAAATCTCTCGAATCTCTCCTTTGTTTTTTTCGCTCTCTCGTCTCGCTTGTTGTTGTTGTCTTTTTTTTCTTTTTGATGAGATCTTTTTCGTCTCTCGCGCTCTCCTCCTCGAAAAAGTCTCGCCTAATAAAATTCGGATAAAATTTGATACACAACAACAAAACACTTCATTTTCCATTCTCATTATACTTTAATAGAGTAAAACAAAGAAGAGACAACATGGCGATGATGGCGAGAGCGATGACTTCCCGTGGTCACCACGCTTCGAACAACTCGGGTGGTTTTGTCGATGTGTCTTCCTCTTCTTCTTCTCGACGAACGAAGAAGAAGCGAATCGTATTCTCGTCGAAATCAATAATGAAGAAGAAGAAGAAGAAGAGCGCTGATACTAATGAGCGTTTCTACTCGAGCAAAAGTGGTGGCTTTAATAACAAAGGCGTTTTTGTGTCCGCCTTTGCTTCTGGGAGAGGCGGCGCGTGTTGTTCCTCTGCTTCTTCTTCTTCTCGTTGTTCGGCCGCTTCCGCCGCGGGGGACGACGACGGGGAGGAGGAGGAGGAGGTAAAAAAGAGCGACGATGCGTCGACAAAGACGATTGAGGAAATCAAAGCAGATAAAACAACAACGGTAACATCAAAGAATAGAAAAGAATCCATCCCGAAAAACCACATAGACGCGATCATTCCGGAACCGACGGAGCGTCCACACGAGCGATGGGTGAATAACAAACCGTACAACCCGATGAGTCCTACGGTTGGCCAGTGCGAGCCGTTGCCGAAGACGTTGCCGAAGTTGTCGAGAGGCGAGAGGAAAGAGACGGCGTACGATTTGTTAATCGTCGGGTGCGGACCGGCTGGGTTGTATACCAGCACGCAAGCATCTGCGAAAGGTTTGAAAGTAGCGCTGATTGATCCGAAACCGTTAGCTGGATGGAGGAACAATTACGGCGTCTGGTGCGACGAGTTCCAAGCCTTGGGATTCGAGGACTGTTATCGAGCGAGTTGGCCGAGAGCGCAGGTTATTTTTGGCGACGCGGACACTCCCGAGGAGAACGACCGGCAGACTGGGAAGTTTTTAGACCGCGCGTACGCGCAAGTGGACAGAGCGAAACTGAAATCGAAACTGATTTATAGAGCGATGGAAAATAAAGTAGAATTTGGGACGCAAAACGTGAAATCGGTCAAACACGAAGAGGACGACGTTTCCGAAGTGACGTTATCGGATGGGTCCGTGGTGTTTGCGAAAATGGTTTTAGACGCCACCGGACACGCGAGAAAGTTAGTGGACTTTGAGCGAGAGTTTACGCCCGGGTACCAAGCCGCGTTTGGCATTGTTTGCGACGTCGAATCGCACCCGTTTCCGTTGGATACGATGTTGTTTATGGATTGGCGAGACGACCATTTGGACGACGCGTATAAATCGGTGAATGATATCTTACCGACGTTTTTATACGCCATGCCGTTTTCCAACACGCAAGTGTTTTTAGAAGAAACCAGTTTAGTCGCCAGACCTGGGTTGGAGTTTGACGATTTGAAAGTAAAGTTGAAACAGCGCTTGGAACGATTAGGCGTGAAAGTGACCAGAGTGGAGGAGGAGGAGTACTGTTTGATTCCAATGGGCGGCGTGTTGCCGGCGTTTCCGCAACGGACGTTAGGAATTGGCGGAACTGCAGGGATGGTTCATCCGAGCACCGGATTTATGGTGGCTAAAACCATGCGTTCGGCGAACGTTTTAGTAGACGCGATTTTCGAGGCGTTGAGAGCGGGCAAATCCGGCATGGACGCCGCAGATTTAGTCGACGAATCCATTCCCGCGAGCGATTCCACTTTATTCTCAGCAAAATCAGCATCGGAAGACATTTGGAAGAAAGTTTGGACGGAAGAAGATTTGCGCGTTCGAACGTTCATGTGTTTCGGCATGGAAACGTTGATGGAGTTGGATATCAAAGGCACGCGTCAATTTTTCAAAACGTTCTTCAACTTACCCAGAGACGTTTGGGGTGGCTTTCTCAGTTGGAACATCGGGCCTACCGGTTTACTCTCTTTAGGTATCGCGTTGTTCGCTTCCTTCAACAACTACATGCGGTACACGTTTGTCACGTCCGCGTTGCCATTCATGGGAAGTTTCTTTGCAAACTTTGCCAGCGCGCAAAACAAATTCGATTCTAGCCGATGGGGAGGCGCGTTTCTAGAAATCAACACGACGCCGAAGAAGATGCCGCCAACCTTACCTGGCTACGGGGGCATTCCGACGCCGAAGAAAGCAAAAATGAACTTCAGTGAAACGCTGCCGACGAAAGACGATGTGAGCATGGATGAGGACGAGGAGGAGAAAGAGGAGAAGGAGGAAGAGGACGACGACGACGACATCGACGGCGTCTCGGGCGAAGGCGTCTACGAGAAGGCCAACCCGACGGAGAAACCAATCTTGAAGTCGCCGTTAGATTTCGAAAAGCTGTTGCAGGGCGAGTTATCTTACACGTCTGATAGTACGAATAGCAGTAATCAAGTCTACCCGGAAGTGAAGATTGAGAGCTACAAAGACGACCGCGAGTGGATCGCGTTTCAACAGCGCAAAGTCTTCCCGGACCAACAACCCATCGTGGACGTCTTGGACGTTTTAAAAACCGGCGAGAAAGTGGATTGCTTAATCATAGGCGCTGGTCCTGCTGGGTTAGCCATCGCCGCTGAAACTGCAAAGAAGGGCTTATCCGTCGGCGTCGTCGCCCCGGACGCGCCGTTCGTGAACAACTACGGCGTCTGGTTGGACGAGTTCAAAGCGATTGGTTTAGAACACACTTTGCTTCACAAATATGAAGACACTTTAGTCTGGTACGACGATAGCGACCCAGAAAGTGGACGAAGTTTAGGTCGACCGTATGGACAAGTGTGCAGAAGGCGATTGCGCGAACATCTGTTGTCTGAGTGTAAAAAATCCGGCGTGAAGTACCTCCCCGGTATCGTCGATCGCGTACAACACTTCTCTTCTAGCGAAGAGAAACCGTCGGAGATTCGCGGACGATTTTTGAAAACGGACGCGTCCTCGAGAGGCAATTACGGTGAAGGGTCCACTGATGTCGATTTGGCCGGCGTCGCCAACGATGATTTCGAGAAAGACTTTGAAGTCTTTTCCGATTTAGTCGTCTGTTCGACCGGTCATAATCGCGAGATGTTGAGGTATGAATCCGGCCCGCCGCCGGGATGGCAAACCGCGTACGGGATCGAAGTGACCATCCCGAACCATCCTTGGGAGAAGAACAAAGCCGTGTTTATGGATTTTCGCCAAGCTGACCCGGAGTTAAAAGGTGAAATGCGAAACAGCCGAAAAGAGGACGGGAGTTGGAGAGTGCCGAGTTTCTTATACGTCTTACCCGTGGACGAAAACACGGTATTTGTGGAAGAGACGTGTTTAGTCGCGCGAGTGCAAATTCCTTTCGACGAGTTGAAAAGACGATTGTACAGGCGCTTAACGCGAATGGGTGTTGAAGTCGACCAAGAGAAAATCATCGAAGAAGAAGCGTCGTGGATTCCATTGGGCGGTACGCCTCCGGTGTCGCCTCAGCGCACGTTGGCGTACGGCGCCGCGGCGGGGATGGTCAATCCAGCCAGCGGCTATTCCATCACGAAATCGCTCGGAGAAGCTCCGGGAGTGGCTGAGGCTATTTATGAAGGGTTCCAAAAAGCGAAAGAAACGAAGGATTACTCGGAAATTTCTCACGCAGCCTGGGACCGTTTGTGGGGCTACGAACGAAGACGACAAATTGGCTTTTACCAATTCGGCATGGAACTTTTAATTTCCTTGCGCATCGAGCAAATGCGAAACTTCTTTGGCACGTTCTTCGGGTTACCGATTGAATTTAACCGAGGTTTCTTAGCGAGTAAGTTGAACTCCGTTCAACTGTTGCAATTCGCGATGATGATGTTTTTCCAAGGAAACAACGATTTGCGGGGCTTGCTTTTGGCGCATTTAGTCACCGAAGGCGGGTCCGGAGTTCGTTTGTTCACATCGTACACGCGACCGATTTTGGAAATGTTAGAAATCGACGTCGCTGGTTTGGAGGAAAAAGATGGGAAACCAAAGTCGTTACAAACGGCCGATGGCATCAATTTGTTGGACCGGAACATCCCGCCGCAAGATCGAAACACGAACATCATGATGAGAGAATTTCAACAGAGTTTAGAGCAAGGCATGACGCCTGGATTTTCCGGACGTGATTGGTGGAAGGTTGGTTCTTCATCATCATCTTCCGGCAACGGCTCTAATAATAACAGTAATAATAGCAACAGCAGCATGGCCGCCTCGGCCTCGCCAATGGTAACCAGGGAAAGTCAAACGACCGAGTATTGGTCCAACGGCTCGCAATCCATGGTCAAAACGGTCGTCAAAAACACCGGCTTGTCTGAAGCCGATTTGTACGGGAACGATCGAATCAAGTTTCTCCCGAAATCTATCATCAACTTACCCGGCGAGAACGTCATCGTTCCACCGCATTTGACCGGTGGTTTACCCGGCGATATCGGCTTTGATCCGCTAAAGTTCGGCGCGCAATCCGACTTGTTGAAATTCCGCGAGCGCGAGTTAATCAACGGCAGATGGGCGATGCTCGCCGCTATCGGCGTTTTACTTCCAGAGTTTCTCTTCAAGTTTGGTTTATACGGCGAAGGTACCGATCAACACTGGTGGTCTACGAAGATCATCCACGACGTTGCCGACGGATGGCAGCTCACGTACATGGGTTCGGAAATCCCGTGGGGTCTCTTTTGGTTACCGATTATTCATTTGCCGTTGATGTTCGTTGCGGAGATGTTGCGCACCGGGAAGTTTGAAATCGAACGGTTTAGCACTTTGGATAAGTTGTATCCCGGTGGACGATTGTTCGACCCGCTCGGTTTAGCCGCGAACCAAAGCGAAGAGGAAGTGAGGATTTTAAAAGCGATTGAAATTCAGCACTGCAGATTGGCCATGTTGGCGTTTTCCATCTTTTGCTTCCAAGGAGCGACTGGTAAAGGGCCGTTGGATTTCTTCTAATATTTTCTAGATGACTACTGTGTTAATATAAATGGTAATTTTAAGCTTGCGTGTAACGTCCTCATTCTGTTAAATGTCTTCTTTTTGAGATGTTTGTTGTTACAACAATGTTTTAACTATTCTGCTAAAAAGAGAATTTCGCGGGCGCGTGTGCCTTTACTTGATCAAAATGAACGGTATCTTCAGCATCACCGTCAAAGGATCTCTCCCACTCGTGTCGCTGCCGCTGGTGTCTCCCATCTCCCCTTCTTTCTCTCCTCTCGGCAACTCCTCGACTTCAATCTCGCGAATCTTTTCCACGTCGATGAAGAACGGAAACTCCGTTTGATGTTGCGTCGATTTTTCCCCGCGACGAAGGTCCTCTTTTTCGTCATCTTCTCCTTCTTTGCTGTGGTGGTCGTCGTCGAACGAGACGCGCAGCGTCGACTCTCGACTGCACACGTTTAATTTTGCGCGGTCTAAACTTTGTTCGGAATCGAAGGTCAATTTCACCGTCGCGAACGTCGTCAACGGTTTGTCCGGATAGGACGTTTCTATTTTCACCCTCAGTTTTTTCGTCGCTGATGTCATCGCCGCGGCGGTATCAGCGGCCGCGGTATTCGCGATGGTGGTGACGTTTTTCAGTTGGCTTTGCTTTCGTTTCTTTTTTCTTTCCGGCGATAGGCGAAAGGCGAAGCCGCCTTCTTCTTCGTCTTCGTCTTCGGAGGACGTTTGTTCCATTCGATGATGTTGTCTTCTCGTCGTCGAGAGTGGTGACATGGGCGTCGCCCCTTCTGTTGCGTTATTATTATTACTAGTCGTGTTTATTTCGACGATTCTTCGTCTCGCGTGTTGTTGTCGCAGCTGCGAACGCGTCAAAGAAGAGGATAAAAATTTCTTCACTCGCATCGGCGGCGGAAGCGACGCTCCCGCAAACGCTCGCTTCGGCAACGTAAACTTTGGATCCAACGCGGTTCCTTCTCCTCCTCCCGTGGTGCACTTTTTCGAAACAACTTCCACGCATACCGTCGCCAACGTATCTCTCAGTTTCGCCTCTCTCGTCGCGGTGTCAAACATCGCCTTGGCGGCGACTTCGACAACCTCGTCGTTAAACGCCACGTCGTACACGTCGCACGCGTTCCCGTTGCGGTCGATATCCACCCTCTTATCGCTACACGCCAACGGGAACCGGTGCGTCTTTTCCAAGTCATTTATTTCATGATCGTCGCCTCCCTCCTCCTCCTCCTCCTCCTCTTCCGTTATCCTCCATCGCGCCGGTTTCGGCACTTCCTTCGCCCCGCATACGTTCACCAAAACTTTCCTCCCTCTCGCATCTTTCGTTTTCACCACGTACCCAGGTTTGAGTGTTCCCATTATTTCCTCTACACTTAAATCTGCTCTCTCCTCGACGACTTCTCCTTCTTCTTCTTTCTCGCCGTCCGTGGCCAAGTGCATCAGCAAATCGTCCTCGTACATCCCACTCGCGGCTTTTTCGAGCAAGAGCATCAAATCATCTCTCGACATGGTTTCGATGAGTGGTTTCAATTGTTCTAAAATCAAGCGCATCTCCGACGGAACGTTGTTATTATTTTTCTCGTGAGAAGAAGAATCAGAGTCGACGGGGTTGATATCGCCTCCGTCTTTGACGTATTGCAACAGAAAACGCGCGAACGGTTTTAAGCTCATCAGAGATTGGACATCTTTTTCCATTCTCTTTGTCGCTTTTGCAGTTGTTTCCAAAGTCGCTGACTTTTGGGGGGACCCTTTAATGGTACCACCACCGTCACGTCCTCCTAAAGTCATTCTCATCGAGATGACTTTATTTGACCGCTCTGAAACGACCTCTGTCTTTGCTCCCTCTGTCTCTGTTTGCGCAGAGAATTTGTTCGGAAAAGTGCGAATGCTTCTTCTTTTCTTTTGGTGTTCCAACGCCATTCTATTTAGGGTGTTATATTGAGACCCTAAACATAACATTGTGTCTCTCTCGTCAGATTTGTGCTCGAAAGAAGCGGCAAAGAAAAGAGTCAGAGTAAGAGAGTAATAAAAGAGAACGAAAACACGCGGACACACACAAACAGAGAGAGGAGCAAAACGTACTTGTCGTTGCGTGTTCTTTTCGTTAAGCAGCCCGTGGTCTTTGTCTTCTTCTTTTGTTGGACAAAAGAGAGAAAATTCCCGACGCGAAATTTGAAGGCTGCCGCGGCTAGAGAAGAGGGTGAAGACATTTCATTGAAAGACGACCACCAATACCAACAAAGAAGAGAGATGGGGAACTCCGATCGAGCGGAGAGAGAATACACGTCGCCGTACGATCTCACGAAACAATCCACGAGAGGAGGAGGAGGAGATGGGTCGGTATCGTCGCGGTATTATTATGATTCCGCTGGAAGGCAGTACCCCCAACAACAACAACAACAACAACAACATAAAGACGCGCTCGCGGAGCGGATGATGACATCATCAGCATCGAGCAGCAGCAGCACGAGCCCGATGATCGCACCGGGAGGAATAACGGCAATGTTCACGAATAATAATAACAACAACGAAAAGCAACAACAAAGAGACCAAACGAACGAAGAGTTGAAAGATATCGTCTTGAACGTGACGCAGAGAGTCATCGCGAATAAGAAGAGAGTTTCCGTGGAAGATTTTGAATCCGGGGAAGCGACCGCGGCGTTGAGCATGGGCGTGATGATTATGATGATTGTGTTTATGATTATCGTGTCGATCGCGTTGAGACAGTTGAAATCGAAGTGGGTACACGCGTCCGGGGCGGCGTTGATGTTGGGGATCGTGTTGGGCGTGATTACGTACCAGGCGAGGACGGATTTGAGCGCGCAAGTCGCGGTGGAAGATAAATCGAGAATCATCCAGTTTGTAGATTGGATGTTTTTCGACGTGAAGTTTTTCTTTCTCGTTTTGTTACCTCCCGTGGTGTTTGAGGCTGGGTATACTTTACATCCGGGGACGTATTTCGGGAACGCAGACGCCATCGCGACGTTTGCGTTTTTGGGATCCTTCATGAACACGTTCATCGTCGGCGGGTTGATGTACTTGTGCGGGAGTTTAGGTTTGTCTTACGCGTGGGATCCGATTTCTGCGTTGTTATTCGGTAGTTTAATCACGTCGACGGATCCCGTGACCGTTTTATCCGTCTTCAACGACATCGGGAACGTGGATCCGGATTTGAACGCGATGATTTTAGGCGAATCGGTGCTGAACGATGCCGTTTGCATCGTTTTGTTCGAGATGTTTTCGAAGCAAATCACGTTGACTCGACTGAAATCCGATTACGCGCAAGAGATGGAGCTGAAAGATTTGATTTTCGAATCTATCAAAGGTTTCGTCCTGACTTTCGGGACGAGTATGACCGTAGGTATCGTCGTCGGCATGGGGTCCGCGTTGTTGATTAAATACGTTTCTGTCACGAGCGAACACGAAGACGGGTGGGTGTTTGATACCGCGCTGGTATTTTTGTTTCCATATTTAGCGTATTCGATTAGCGAATCGATGGAAATGAGTGGGATCGTATCGGTTCTGTTTTGCGGGATTGTTATGGGGAGATATACCAGGCAAAATTTAGAACGCGCGCCGAGGATGGTGTCCATGTGCTTGTTCAAAGTCCTCGCGTACGTTGCGGAGACCTTTGTGTTCATTTACATGGGCGCGAGTATGTATCGCGCGTCGTTCGCGTACATTACCACCGGTCTCGTCGCCTTAGTCGTCGTCGTAGTCAGTCGAGTCATGTGCGTCTATCCGTTGTCGTACATGTTGAACATAACGTCGAGAAAATCAAACGCCACCGGGTACATTCAAGGCAACACGCAGCATATGTTGGTGTTTTGCGGCTTGAGAGGAGCAGTCGCGTACGCGCTGAGCGTGAAGGCGGCAGCAGAGTTTGGCGCGGTTGGTGGCGCTATGCTCACGGCGACGACGTTTTTGGTGTTGGTGACAGTCATTTTGCAAGGCGCGTTTATGCGACCGGTGATGCAGTGTCTCGGATTCGGTTCCGCCGACGAAGACGGAAAAAATAGTGTTACCAAGGAGGAGAGCGGAAATTTGAACAGTGGTGATAAGGGTGGTGACGACGACGACGACAACGACATTCCAAACGTGGAATCCTTGCATCCATCGAGTGGGAAGAATAACAAACCGGACGAACCTTTGCGCCATCGCTCTTCTTCCTACCACGCTTTGGAAAAGTTTGACGCCAAATACATTCAACCATGGTTAATGTCAGAACCTCCTTCGTCGCCGAATCGAATGTTACGATCATCGACGAGTACCGCGAATAATAACAACAACAACGGTAACGGTAACGGTTCGCACCCGAACACGCCGTCAAGAGTGCGCAAAGGAAAGTCGTCCATCTCCGCAGCCGCCGCGGTGACTGCCGCGCAGAGAGACCTCTCCGCGAGCGACTTTTCCGGGCGAACGATGAACAAGTTCAACGCAGAATCCGGCGAACGCAAACCTTTACTTGGCGAACAAATACAACAACAACAACAACAACAACAACAACAACATCAACAACATCATCATCATCATGGGGGCAACAAGAAGCGTTCCAACTCCCCTCCCAGCACTCGCCGAAAAGAGGTCACCGCGGAGGATATCCGAGGCACTCTAAACTTTGACAAGTTTGGCGCGCACGACCGAGAAACCTCTCTGAACTCATCGACCATCGAGGAATCTTTGCGGTTATCGCGGAAATACGAGCGAGAGAAGCTCGGCGAGAACGTTACGCCACATCATCATCATCGTAAAGAGATTAGCGTCTCACTCGCCGCCGCCGCCGAGGAGACTTTTTACTGATGACATCAAAACCATACTCACGCTGCTCGCGCAATAATATAGCAACTATAATAATACTTTAGAGGTTTTAAATTAGATAACATAGGAGAAGAATGTTAAGAGAGAGAGAGAACAACGCGTACATAATAAACATCCTCCCGCTCGTCCGCCTTCACATTTTTCTCCTCGTAACTCGTGTCAGGAAACGACATTTAATACGTATCAATACCACGTAATACTACTAAGAAGAAGAAGAAGAAGAAGAAGAAACAAACGCCTTAATTCTCGAAGACAACAGTGAGTATTCTTCGTCGTCGCCGTAATGTCGAACGCGTCGACGTCCGTCCTCTCTTCCTTTGCCATTCGTGGCGGTAAAAGTGATGTTTCCCGAACGCCGCGGGGAAAGAAATCATCGTCTCGACGAGAACAAAACGAGGAGGACGAAAACGATCGCACCGCTGATCTACCACCACCGTCTCGCGCGGAACACTTAATCTTAGCGTGGATATCGATCAACCCGAGCGTGAAACGGTTGTGCGGGTACGGTTTGGAGCCGTTTCAAGAGGAAATTCGATTCCTCTTGGAAGGGTTGCTTTGGAGAGAGATACAAAAATGGACCAAAAACGAGGAGGACGAGGAGGAGGAATCTTCTTTAGCTTCTTCTTCTGACGCGAAAGAAGGAGCTAAACGAGTGTGGGTGAAAGGCATTCTCGTTCGAGCGATGATGGTGTTTTTCATTCTGTATCCAAACTACGTCGTGTTGGCGACGTGCGCGGTGTTCGTCCGGGCGTCTTTGCGAGCGAGGCGAAGGGCGAGTCTCGAGAGGAGGAGGAATACGAAGGAGAAGAAGAAGAAGAAGAAGAACAAGGAGGAGGAAGATGTCGTGGTGCCTCGGATGAGCGCATACGGTGTGATTGTTTTAGAAACCATAGCGGACCGGTTGGAAACGATCGCGTCGATTGCGAGCGGGAGAGACCCGTTGGCGCTGAGAGTGGCGTGTTTCGCGTGCGCGTGGTTGTTCGTCTTGTCGTTTTTCGTGAGTTTCAGCGCGTGGTTCGCGGCGTTGGCGCTGTTTGCGACGAAACCAAAAGGCGCGAAGCGAGTTTTAGAGGCGTGTTTTAGATGAGTGCGCGTGAATAGAAGATTTTTAAGCCGTTGTTGTTTAAATGTAGAGTACTAGTAAATTAGATGATATTACTTCTTCGCCCCAAATTTGAAACTTAGTTTCATCTTTGGCTTTGGCGCAGCGTCAACGTCCATCGGCGCAGGAGCAGGAGCAGCATGAACAGGAGGAGCAGAGACCGGTGCATGGGGAGCCGATGCAGGCGCAACGGGAGGAGGAGCGGGAGGAGGAAAACCAACGGGCTCGATATCCAGCACTTCGCCTCCGGCGCCAAAGATTTGATCCTCTTCCGATTTTAATCTCTGCGCTTCGCGCTCCTGCGCCTCTCGCATCTTTCTCATGCGCTTTTCTTCCTTCTTTGCGCGTTTGCGTTGTTTCTCGGCCATTCGTAAAGCCGCGGCTGGATCGATCTTGTGCAAATCCGCTCGGCTCAAAGGTTCCGGATGTTGCGTCGCTCTGAGAGACGCCTTCTTGATTGCTCTCATGACGTCGTCGATTTGATACTCCTCGATTTTCTCGTGACGAGGCGACTCTTTTATTTTCACGGTTAACGTTCGAAGAAGTTTATTTGCCGCGACTTTACACTTCGCGCCGTCTGTATACGCGCACGATTTCAACAAATTTAACGTTTCCTTTTTCGCGCGATAGTGCACCAACATTTTTTCGTAGTATTGATCGAACGTCTCTTTCGTTTGGCCCAAAGAAGCATCGTTAGCGGCGAGACTACTCTTTTGATGCGAGTAATTCGTCACCGCGTCAATCGTGTCCCACAACAAATGCACCCGAGCGAACGGGTTCGGTTCCTTGCCAATCACCTCTAAACACTCGTGTAAATTACCCGCATCATCGTTCACCCCGACGGCGTCGAGGAACAACGTCGAAATGCGGTCGCGTCTCCCTCTCGCGTTTTCCGCGTTCAACCCGACCGCGTCGTCCACGCACTGCAACGCAGACTCGATGACTTTTTGCCTCTTCTCCACTTGAACGTTTTCATCATCGAAAGCGAACCGAGCTAAATTCGCCAACGCTCGGTAACACGATCTCGCGACGACGTTACGGTCGGACTTGATAAACACCGGGTCTCTGTGCGCGTAACGAACCGCTTGCGCCATGGCTAAATCTCTTCGTTTCGCGTCCGGCGGCATGGAAATGGACAGAGCCTCCAACGCGGCGACGATTAAACCGACGTCCGAGTTTGGATTCCCCGTGTTGTCGTTCCTCGACAAGCGATCGACTAAACAATCAAACGCGCTCGTTGGAGTAGAGATGACTCCGTTCATGCTATTTGAATCATCCACGGATGCTCCGAGCGCGAGTAACACCGCCTCGTCGACGATCGTTTCCGACACGTCTCTCGTATCGTTCGGTTTCGGAAAGCCCGTGTTTGGATCGCACTGCGTTCGTCGGTAATACGAAACCAAAGCGCTCAAACCGAGAAACTTGGACTTGACCCCGGTGCTTTTCCCTAACGCCATCGCCGCTTCCGCTCGAACGCGACAAAACGTCGTCTTGTTGCTGCGCAAGCACTTCTCCAACGCCGCGCAGGCGGTTTGGGAACCAATCTTCGCTCTTTCGGCGAGGAATCTCACCGCGCTCGATTGCGCCACCACATCCATTTCTTTGTCCAACAGAAGCGCTTGCATGGACTCTAATCCGACTTGTTCAGTCGGCAATCGGATGTTGCAGAGCCATTCCCCGTCGGGATCGACCCGCACCCAGGATACCTGGTTATCTTTGGCCGTCAACAAATCGTTATTTATATCCGCCCCGGTTCCGGATTCGACGACTGGCGCGGAGAACTTTTTCTTTTCGTAACGAGATTCTTTCGTTTTCACTTGCAACGGCATCTCGGCAAAGTGTTCGTGTTCGGACGGGGCCACTGTTCCAGGAGCTGCTGTCGCGCCTCCAGCAGTCAACGCCACGACGTGATCCGAAGCCGTCGCGTCTTCTTGCAATCGAATGGTCACGCTCGTTCGATGATTTCTCGCCACTCTCGACGCGGCTTCATCGGCAGCAAGAGTCGCCGGCGAGTGAATGACTTTCAGGACAAACTCGAGCTTGTTTTTCCGTTTGCGAATGCTGTACTCGACATCGAACGTCGGCGAGCCGCAGCCGTAGACCCACCGTTCGACGAAAGAAGCAATTTCGCCTTTGCCTAAATTTACCGCCGAGCGACAGTGGTCCAGGAAGTGCTGCGAGGATATCCATCGCGCGTTAGAGGCTAACGCTTCCCGTAACTTTTCCATTCTCTGCGCGTGTTCTTGATTTTGACTTTCCTTCGCGGTCTTTTTGTTCGAAGCATCTTTTTTCGAGTCTTTGTTCTTGGCGGCGTCGCTTTTATCGCCGCCTTTGTTGTTTTCATCCTTCGAGCTCTCTTTCGTCCTTTTTTGCTGCAAGTTGGCGAAATATTTGCAGACTTTTTGTAAACCTTCGCGTCCCATGCGTCGTTCGAGCAGACCGACGACGGCGACGGATTTTAAGCGAAGTAACCGCTCGATTCTCGGCGAAAGCGACAAAGGAGAGTGACTTCCCAAGACGGCGATGTCGTCTAGAGTTTTCGGAAACGGATAAAGGGAATCCCCACTAACTAAAACTTCTTTCGGCTCGACGCTTTTGATAACTTGCCCGGCAGCATTTGCGGCGACAGATACTTGCGCGTTCTTCTTTCCGTTCGCCACCGCTTCCACTTTTTTCGCGTTTGAGAATCGTTGACCTTTCCCGCCCGTCGTGCATCCTTCTCTCCACAACCTCGTCGCTTGCGAGCACAACGGCGGCAACACTTTCCCATCGTCGTACATGGCAACCTCCTCGGCTTCTTTCGCGCGACGGTAACTGATTTCATTCGTGCCACAACATTTTTGCACGTATGCGTTGGCTAAATTTCCGGCTAATCCTTCCACCAACCACGAATCGGAGACGACGTCTCGAGGGAGGAGCAACACGCCAAACCATAAATTCGCCAACGCTTCAGCTAGACTCGCTCGAGATTCCACGCATCTCGGCCCATCCGTTGGGTCGACGATAAAAACGTCTTTCGAAAAGAGCACCGTCGCGTTCGCCAAGGAAAATCCTCTAGCGTTGTTTGGCGCGAGAGAGTTCGGTAAGAAAACCAACCGCGTGTGTTCCGCCGGGTATAAATTTCCCAAATAGGATTCAAAACTTTCCATGCAATCGTAAACGCCTCGACCGAGGAACTTTAATCGCTCGTAGTGTTCCAAAAACGCCACGTCCGAGTCTTCTTCGGTCGCGTTTGTCGCCATCGAAGTCTTTGGAATGTACATGGTGATGCCTTCTTTGCTTTGCATTTGATGCGTAATTTTTGTTGTCTGCTTTTTTGTTCTCGCGAACGGGTTTACCGGAAGCGCGTTCGGGTCGACGGTTTCTATTGTGGCGTCTCGATACGCTCTGTGCGCGCTAAACGGACCAACCACGACGCACACGTCCCTTGCTACGCACGGAACGACGCTCCTGAACGTGTGCCTTCGCCTAAACTGTCCGTCGATATCGGAAACTTCTGGTTCCCACACGGCTTCTTCAAACTGTCCGGGAGCGATGGCGACTAAATGGGGCGCACACGAAATGTCGAAATCGAACTCAGTCAAACAATCGTGCACGTCCACGCACGGGAACCAACACGAAGGCTTCTCTAAAGTACCAGGAGCTTTGAAAAATTCCCCGTCGCACGCGACGCTCAGATCGGTTATGACGTGTTTCTTCGTATTTTTTGACGAAGGCGATGAAGAAGATGACCAGAACGATCTCTGCGCGCGCTGTTCATGGTCGCCATCACCACCGTTGTCGTCGTCACCGGTATTATCGACATCGATAGCAACGATACCTTCACCATCGTCCTTTGCGGCGGCGGCGGCGGGAAAATTCCCCGATCGAAATCGCATCAAAACTTCCACCTCTCTCCCTTCGTCCTTCTTCTTCGTATTATCAGTCTTATTATCATTCATTTCTTCGTCTTCGTCTCCCGCATCCTCCATTGCCGCGTCTGGATCATCTTCACCTCCTTTCGAGTTAAAATCAATCTCCTCCCCGCTCTCGAGCTCGACGAGGACAATCGAAGCGCCTGCCCCCGCGAACCTACTACTAATGAGAGAAGCCGCGCCGGCGCTCCCGGTACTGCCGATACTACCGCCGCCGCCGCCAGTATTCATCGTCATCAAACTCTCGTCTTCGACCTGTTTCATGAGCTTAATCCTCTCCACGATGGAATCGTCGAAAAACGCATTCGTAGCAGCTTTTGGGGTAGTGTTAGTCGTCGTCGTGGTAAAATTCGTATCCTCTTCTTCGTCGACGAAAATCCGCCTCCACCTTCCTTTCTGTCCATCGATTTTAATCGAATCGATTTCCACCAAATCTTTCTCCGCGTGAAACAGGAGCGTTTTTACCCTATTCCTCCTCCTTTCAGTCGTCGTTTCCGTTTCCGTCGTTTGAATAATCTTCGACTGATCGTCATTTTCAGCAGCGTTCGCGTTATTGCGAGGAGGAGAGATGCGCATCAACGTCTCCCCTCGCACCCACGCTCGTTTCGCGTCGATTGCTTCAAAATCATCATCCGTCGGGTTTCCATACACGACGTCCAATGTGAGCGATTGCTTGCGTATTTTCGGGATCAATAGAGACTCCATTATGATTCGTCGTAGGTACTCTTCCTCTCCTCTCGAGCAGCCCCGGCGAAAAGAGGAGGAAAAGCGTTGTTCTATATTAGTAAGAGAATTCTGACGATTTTGTTGGACGTGTGAAAGGGTTACTGACCAGGTAATATGTTATATGTAGGTATACCTTTAAAAAAATTCATCGCAACGGTTTCCTAAGAACAGGGGGTGTCAAGAGCAGCTCTACTCAACGAAAGAGAAACGTATTATTTATGCACGTAACAGAGATCGATCGACAGACTTTTCGGGTGTGTGACAACTTTAAGACACTTTAATGTGAACCGCGCGTACGTATATATACGCGTCGTCGTCACCGAAACTCGATCCGGACGTGTTTCCTGGTTTTGGCAACCTCGTGTCGCGCTTTGCTCATTTTCCTTCTCGCTTCTTTGTACGACTTTTCGGCGTCATTCCACTCTTCTTTCGCTTCGAGTAAGTTTTCGCGAGCGAGGAGGTATCGGTGGTTGAGTTTTCGTCGTTCGGCGTCTTTCCACGGCTTTTGAGTTTTGCGGTCGATTATGCGTTTGAGGAGACGGAAGGAAGAAGGGGAGGAGGAAGAGGAACCGTCGTCGTCGTTTACGTCGTCGTCTTTGACTCGAATCATCGATCGGTCCTTCTCGCTCGTCAAACACTCGGCGAGGAGGGTTTGAATCGATATCCACTCCCGACTCGTCGGTTGGAAGCCGAGGTACTCGAAGTATATGCGAATATTCTCGCACGCGGTTCGGGTCGACGCGTCGAAGAACATTTTCTCGGCATCATCGTCGGTCTCCTTTTCGCCGTCGCCGCCGCCGATGTTACTACTACTACTACTACTACTCCTACTGCTGCTATTACTCCTATTCTCCTCCTCTTCTTCTTCTCCCGATCCTCCTCCCGAATCACCCCACCAGCGTTCGTCCTCCACCAACTTCCACATCTGCGCCCGTTTCGCTCTCTCCATCCTCTCTCTCAACCGTTTCAACTCCAGCCCGAACTCCCTCGCCGGCGGCACGTTCTCCGGCGGATTCGCCAGCGAGAACAAACTCATTTCCGCGCTTTCCACGCGTTTCAATATCTTCCAATTCCATCGTTCGCTTATTCTCGTCATCTCTCGCATTCGTTTGTGCGTGAACGCGACGGGACTCCTACTCCTACTAAAGCTTGTTTCGCTGTTCTCGTTCTCGCTGCTCGAAGAAGAAGACAAAGAAGTTGAGGAGGAGGCGGCGAACACGCACAGAAGAAACACGCTCGGGTCGACCGCCGCCCCGGATTCCGCGCTCGTCAATCTCGCGAAACATACCTTTGACGTTTCGTTGTTTATCTCCCTCGCGTACAGTTCAAACGCAGTCGTTTGCGTCCACACTGCACCACCATTTTTGTCGTCGTCGTCGCTGATTTCATCATCTTCGCGAGAGGCGTTAAAGCTACTCTTCGCTGCCATCGAGCTTCTTTGTCTTTGTCTTCTTCGTTGTCTTCTTCTTGTCATCATAATCGATTGGCCGCCAATGCGAGGAGCACTTTTCCCCAAACGTAAAGAAGAAAGAAGAGATGAAACAACGTGAACGTCAGAGGAGCAGCGCGAAAAGCTCGAAAGCGCCGAGGAGGACATCATCTTCGCACGAGGGAGCGCGATTAGTGTTTTGTTTCTCTCGTCTACTTCTCTCTCGCGCGCGCGTAGGAATGATGTGTTTATGTAGTGACGAATTCTTCTTGTGAGAATTCGTCACAACAGAGAAGCAGAGAAAAATGAAGAGCGGAAAAGAAGGGCTCGCTAACGCTCTTAAAAATCAACTACGGTAGTCTCTCTATCTAAGTATCTATTATCTATCAAATCTATCGAGTTCAAATCTATCTTCTACAATCAAACGAACTTCTCAATGGAAACTGTTCTCCTCCTGAGACTCTAGCGCTCGCACGTGCTCGAAAAAGTTAGCGTATTCTTCGTCCGTTGGTTCCGGGCACCCTCTTTCGAGCAAATAGTTTTCGCAGTCGGTGTGCTCTTTGTAACGAGCGTTCGCGATGTATTGCAAGTTGTTCAGAGGCACTTTCGCCTCTTCGCCAAATAAGTATTTGATACAATCGAGATGGCCATACCTTGCAGCGTTGTACACGCACAAGCCCTTTACCTCCTCAGATATCTTTCTTTCTTCGATGAAATATTTCACGATGTCTGTGTGACCACCGCATGCTGCTTGTAGTGCTGCTGTTCGCTCCGTCTCTCGCGAAGGTTTCACTTTGTCGACAAGAAATCGAAGACAGTCGAGGTGTCCTTTACCAGCAGCTTGTTTACACGACGCTTCTTCATCATACGGGCAACCATTCGAGAAGCAGTACTTCAACATCTCGAGATTACCTTTATCTGCTGCCTGATTAATCGGCCATTCATCCCACTCGCAATGTTTCACTTCTCTCGCCCACTTGAGGAACTCGAGTTTGTTCGTTGCAGCAACTTCCCTGCAAAACCAGGCTTGATCTATCACTCTTCCACTTTGCCTTTTCTTTCCCCAGGGCATGTTATTCCACGCCCATTCTAACGTCGAAATGGATGAGCATACGTGAACACTTACACATAATTTCGATATGTCTACCCCTGCGTACTCAAGCACACCCCAACTCTCACTATTCGCATCCGAAAAGAAATACCGATCCGTCGTATTCAATTTCGGAAGCACGTGCGTGACAAACACATCCTTGTGATGCACCACCAATCCCGTCCATAACTTCGTCGGTCCAAGCTTCAACCGCTCCAAATTCTCAATATGCTCCGCTAAAGCTTTTTCTCTCTCCTTTTTCTTCTTCCTCTTCGCCGCCCCGGATATTTTCCCCATTTGCGCTTCAGATCAAAGCGCGCGTTAAAGTGTGTCGATTTTATCCATTTTCCCAAGGGAGAATATACCCGAAAACGCTCCAAATTACGCCACAAACAGTTCTCGAAGAGTCTACCGTTTTATCGCCGCTGCTGCTGCTCCCGCTGCTTCTGACTTCTACCTCTGCTGTTTTTTGACCGCATCGTTGCTTCTGAGAAACCGCACGAGGTACGAGAGGCGAACAAAACGCGGTTGTTCAACTGTAGAATATTCGTTTCACGGAAACTGTTGGGGGAAATGCAACAACCGTTACGATTCCTGTACGTGATCCCTTCTTTTGCATCCTCGGTGCGAGAAAAGTACCGGAGAGACGACGGATATCATCCGTTTGCAGAGAGCGAGAGACCGTTTTCCGTGCCATCGCATTTGAAAAACTTCCGGTTTCGATGTCACCAATTTCTGGTCTCGTTACTCTTGGTGTTCCTCTTGGGGGCGTGTGTGCAAGTGCACAAACTTTCCGCGTTGGACGCCGCGGGAAGAGAATTTCAGCAAACGAAAACGAGCGATAAGACGATGTTTTTAGTTCCGTTTGCAATCGCGAAAGCGACGGCGAACTTGTTTTCGGGGTCGCTGGCGAATCGATTCGGAAGGAAAAGAGTCGGGATCGTCGGGTGGATGTTTTCGGTGGCGGCGCCGATGTTGGCGATGTCGGCGGTGACGACGAGGACCGAGAACGAAAGCGAGACGCAGAAATGGAACAGAATCGTAGCTTCTGGGTTTTTTTTAGGCGTCGGTCAAGGAATTGGATGGACGATGGCGATTATGACGAGCGTTGATGTGAGCGGGCCGACGAGAAGAGGATTCGCGAGCGGGATGTGCGAGACGGTCGGGTACACGAGCGTGGCATTTTTTGCGATGATGTATGCCCTTTTAGAGGCAAGTAGGGCGAAGTGTCACTGGGAAGAGGCGTATAGAGCGAAGAGTATGCGCACGGAGGCGTGCATACGGGCAAATCCAGAAGGTAAATGTGGCGCCGGCGACGATTGGGTGGAAGCGTGTAGCGGGATGTGCAACTGCGAAGGTTACGTAGAACGACCGAGTACGGCTGTTTTCGTCTTAGCGGTGCTAGGCTTGGTCGTAATATGCATATTCGGGAGAGAAACGGGGGTTTTAAGGGGTAGGCAGGCGAGTGGCGGTAGTATTAATGCAGGTAATAATAGTAATAATAGTAATAATAATAATAATAGCGGAAGAGTGGCGTTGCCGGCGGTGATGGAACTGGAAACTCCGGGAGGAGGTGACCTCAACGACGATGAGAGCTTCAACGCGGACGAGGAAGAGGAGGAATCTGGAACGGCGAGTTTCTTACAACGAGGGGAACGTGGTGCATCTTCTTCATTCGCAGTTTCCGGAGGACCCCGAGGAGGAGCAGGAGGAGGAGGAGAAGAAGGACAACCGACTACTACGTATTCGTTCTCGGACACGTTTGCGTACACGATACGAAACCCAAACCTTCGTCTCGTCGCTCTCGCATCATTTTGTTGCAACGTCGAAACTGGCTTAGCTTGGGGTTTATTTCCAATCTGGATGCGCGACGAGCTCGGTTTGAGCGGCGAACAAAGAGATCTCTTCTCTGGATTGTATTCCTTCAGCAAAGGCATTGCCCAGTTTTATTTCGGCCAACACTCGGATCAAAACACGCGCGCAACGCCCATTCGATGGGGCTTAATCGGCGGTGGACTTTCGCTAATCATCGCAAGTTGGGCGCGAGTTGGTGGTGTGACGTATCCAGGACTGCTGCACTTCGGCGCGGTGACTTTAGGTTTGTCCACCGGCGCCGTCTACCCGGTCTTAGCGCCGGCGGCTCTGGACCACTCTCGCGACGCGAGCGAAGAATCCGCCACGTTAGGCGCCAATCGATTCTGGCGAGATTTAGGCTACGTCATGGGTACGCCGCTAGCTGCGCTCGCGGATTCGTCCAGTCCTCGCTTAGCGTTCCATTTATCCGGTGTGAGCATGATTTTAATGGGCGCGTACTTTGGATTCGCGTACGAGGAGAACGTGCCCGCATCCTCCGAGTAAAGCGAGTTTTGCGGCATTGCACTATTTCGCGAGAGGGAAAGGATCGAGTTTCGAGGCAGGGAATGCTATACTAAATGAAGATGTTTTCGTCGGTATTGCACTAGTATTGTCAAAAAATCCCCTCGCCGAACATACTACTAATTCGTGCACATTGCCATCACCTCATTCCTGCTCTGCTTCATTGCATTAACGCTCGACGACGACGACGAGAGACAGAACCTCTCACGTAAACCTCCTCTCGGGACAACTTTTGAGCAGTTCGTCCGTCGCGTAAAAGAAGAAGAAGAAGACAAAGAAGAATGGTTCTCCTCGTCTTGTACATCAAAGCGACGCTCGAAAACGTCCGGGAAATCCAATTCCCTTTATCCCTCCCTTTCCACGTGAACATCAAAGACCCGGTCGGTTTTGAAGAGCGCGAAAACGTCACGGTGGACCCACAAAACGTGAACGAGCTGGAAAACTCTCGAGGCGAGGCACATTTCACGGTGAAATTCGAAGGTCAAATGAAACAATCCTCCATCGTGGTTTTAGATGAAGTCAAAAATGTGTTTAAGAAGGAAGCCTCGATACCCGAAAGCGAGGACGGTCGGTTCGTTCCAATCCGAGGGTTCGAATGCAGAGGCGTAGATATCACCGGGTTTGATAAGTTTAGCGAAAGTAGCGGTTCCGGCGGAGTCACCGTTACCTCCAAAGCGGGCACCGTTTTCGAGGACGTCCACTTGGACGAAGACTGGTACGAGTATTGCGAGAAAGGCGGCGAGAGCGTTTCCGTAACAGACGTCGAGTACGAGTTTAGAGTAGAAAAGAGCGGGAAATAGTTACCATCCGCGATGCATTCGTGAACGAGCACCTAATACTGTTCGCTATCGTACTGTACAATTACACTTCTTCGCTAAAGATGCTATCATCGAAAATCTACTCTCGCTTTCCCTTTGGTAAAAACCACCGCACGAATCTGTTCGCTTTGTACACCATGTACAGGAACAAGAACAACCCGACTGCAAAAAACATCAGCGCTAACAAGTGCCCCGCTTTCGCTTGTTTGTACACCTTCTCCAACTCTTTCTTCGCTTTCTTCAAATTTACAGTCGCGGAATCGAATCCATCCGATAACGAATCGATCAGTTTGCCTCTGACGCTCGTTTCCTCTTGAATCGAATTGGACATTCGTTTCAAAAGTTTTACTTTCTGTCGCAAATTGGAAACGCCGTCTTCGTATTCCAACGCCGGGTGGCCGAGTTGTACCGCGACTTGGTCGGTAGAAGTAGACGCAGAAGTGGACGGCTGGCTGCCTCGAGAGGTTAAACCTTGGTTGGAGTAGCCGTAGTTTGGTTGCGGGTAGTTTGACATTTATTTTATAGAGTGCGGTGAAAATGTGTGGTGGGAGTCTCTTCTGTATCCCCTTTTTAAGTCAACACGTCTTCGTACGAAAACAAATACTTACATCGGTACCTTGTACACGAAACCTCTCTCTTTTCTATTTATTCTATGGGCTAAAAAACGCTCTTCTTCATCTCTCAAAACTAAATCACGGTTCGTACTCTTCCGGATCTTCTTCGCCTTCCTCTCCTTCACCGTCGCTTTTGTCCATGTCTACCGGCTCCGGGATTACAAACTCTTCTCGATTGTCTAACTCTTCTGAGTTCTTCTTACCATCATCACCGCCGCCAGTCGCTACGTACGCCGCGTTTCGTTTCGAAGCTTTCATTCTCGCCGTGCTTATTTGCACCGCGACGGTTGGCGATTTGCTCAACCACTTCTCTCTTTCTTTGTTTTCCTTTTCTCTTTCCTCGCACGTCTTGTTCAATATCGCCAGACGTTTCGTCAACGTCGCGTTTGCTTTAAACATCTTTTCAACCGCCGCGCGTTTCTTTGCCCACGCGTTCTCGCATTTTTGCAACGCCGTCAACTGTTCCGTCGGCGTTTTATACAGATTCTCCATCGGCTCGTTCGCCTTGCCGGCGTCCAATAAATTGAGTAAATCCCCCGACACGTCCTCTTCGTACACCTTCTCCGCCTCGGCGAGGTCTCTCTCGCATTTTTCCATCTCGTGCAACGCTTCCGCCAACAGCGCGTCCTCGCCTTCCAAATAGTTCGCTTTCATTTCTTTTATGTCGTGCGATTGCCTCAGCGGCGGCGGCGGCGTGTCCGCTTTCTGTTTCTTACTAACACTCGTCGTACTCTTCTTCGAGGCGGCGACCCCCGTGTCCATCTCATTCTTCCGTTTGTTCGTCTTTTGCATGTCTTCTTCTTCAGCGTCATCATCACTGCTTGCAATCCACGTTTTCGGTTTTACCCTCGACCCGAACACTCTCCTCTCCTCCCACACGTCCATCATTCTCTTCACGCTCGCGCGTATCTTCGCTTCGTTTTTGCACTTCTCCCACACGAATTTCACTGAATTTTCCATCACCGATTTCCAGCTTTTCATCCACTCCTCGCCTTTGTTTTTCTTCCTCGAGTTTTGAATCACGTCCGAGGCTAAGTATACGTGCGCTAACACGTTTTGATTGTTACTCGAATTTCTCAAAGACTCCGTCCAAATGGGTGTTAAAACCGATGCTTTTTTCGCGTGGAATTGGCACCAAAACGACAACTGTTCGATGCTCGCTTGGGAACAGTCGAGCTTTTTTAACTGCGCGAGGAAGTTTGCGGAGTGGATTTCGTCTTCTTTTTTAGACGACATGTTGTTGATCGTGCCTTTCTCTGTGTTACGAGGAGAGCGAGAGTACTACTGTTGGTGGTTTACGACGACGCGTTTTGATTTTACTTGTAATAGTGCGCGAGATTGATTGATGTGTGCGAGTTTTTTCTGAAGGCGATGGTGCAGTTGAGTAAAATATTGGTTAAATTATTGGTATTAATAAATACGTACGTCATACATTCGTCGACACTTCATCGAAAGTGTTGCTTTAAATCATATTTATTTTAATGAAATGTTCACTGTACATACTTCAAGAACGACCGACATTTACGACCAATCACTCTGAAAATATCGCACATTAGAGCACATTTTTTTGCATTCTCGTCGTTACTTTTCGTTCCTTTTTAGCACTCGCTTGTACAAACTCCTCTTTCGAACGACGAAAGTCGTCGACGAGTTGAAAACGAGACGATGACGCCACTTCGTTCGTTCGCATTTCTTGCGTTTCTGATGGTGTTCTCGTCGACGGGTACCACTCGCGCGGCGATGGAGGAGACTACTAATCTCATCAACGACCCGTTCCAGTCGACTTCTTGTCTAGACGCGCAAATGTATTGCGAACAAACAATCACACCGGCCATCGAGCAAGACGGCACTTTGACGCAATTTTTACGCGACGAGAGGAAAGAAGCAAAGCGAACGGAATCGTGGGAATCGATCGTTCCCGAGGAGCGAATGAAGCAGATGAAAGTGCCGGAGACTTTAGCGCTCGGTACGTTTGGTGTTGGTGTTGGTGTTGGTGTTCTTTGCGTTCGGATGAGGAGTATTCTCACTGAACTCTCTTCCTTTTCCTTCTCTTTAACTCTCTCTCTCTCTCTCTCTTTTTCGCTCTCGATGTACTGACGTTGTTGTATCTTTCACCAGGATGTTGCCTACTTTTCGGCGAGTGCGCTTTGGAATCCGGCGAGCGGAACGAGAACCGAAAGCTCGGCGCGCGCGTGCTCGAAGAAGCGGCGAAATCGAAGGAAAAATCTGAGCAGGTGCCGGAAATTACGTTTTTGACGGCGAATGCGCACGTGTGCGCTGGGAGGACGAAGTATCCGTGCGATTCAGAGCGAGTAAAGTTATTTCGGAAGGCGAGTAGGAACGGGTTTCATTCGGCGGCGTTGACCGCGGCGGAGATTTTAATCACGAGGTACGGCGGGGAGTACGCGGACAAGGAAGGAGCGTGTGGTAGTAAGTCTGCGACGACGGGAGAAATGACGTTTCCGGAAGCGAACGATCCTGCCGATGCAGTCGTCGCGAAGAGTTTGTTGAAACCGTTACTGGCGACGAGTTTAGATAAAAAAGCGAAAACGCGTTTGAAAGAGTTGGAGAAGATCGAAGAGACGTTGATTGGAGGAGGAAAGTTAGAGCCGGACGTGGCCATGCAAATGGCCGACGTGGTCGTAGATATAGGTTTAAAAATTCTAATAGGGGTGTGTGTGGTGTGTGTGGTGTTCAAATTTCGGGAGACGCGGTTGGTGAGCGCGGCGTTTGCGTTTTTGTGCAAAATCACCGGCGCGTCGGCGGTTCGTCGATTTTATAGATTCCTTCGGGGCGATTTCGATGCGAGCGCAAGGGTGAACGCGGGGAGAGCCGGGAGCAGAGCGGAAATGCGAGCCGAAGCGAAACGCATGGCGAAAGAATTGTACAAGAACGGGAAGAAGAAAGAGACGTGAGTATTATATTTAGCGTCGTTTTGTTTTGTTTATTTAGTATGTTGATTCACTCCTACTCATCAAGACTCGTCCGGCGACATCAAACCAGCGGCGGTTAAAATCGATTCAAACGTATCGTCGTCGTTTAACGTGACCTCGGGCACCATGTGCTCGAAATGCCTTTCAATTTGGTCTAAAACCAATCTTTCGTTTTCTCCCAACAACAAGTTAAACGCCGCGCCTTTCTTACCGAACCTCCCGGAACGACCGATTCTGTGTAAGTACGTTTCGAAATTCGGCACGGACGGGTTCTGATACTCCACCGGCATGTCGTAATTAATAACTAACGTCACCGTGGACACGTCCAACCCTCTACTTAACACGTCCGTGGCGATCAAAATCTTCGTTTGACCGTCTCGAAACTCTTTAATCACTCGATCGCGGTCTTCGTTTTGCATTTGTCCTTCAATCGCGGTGCATTTAAATCCGTCTCTTTGCATGCTCGCGTGTAATCGTCTCGCTCCTTCTCTCGTTCTCACGAAAATAATCGTTTGCCCAATCTTATCGCAAAGCGGAAAAATCTTCTCTTTCAATAACATGTCTTTCTGGTCGTTCGATTGTACGTTCACTCGGTACTGTTTGATCACGTCCAAGGACAACTCGTGCGCCGGCAAGAAAATCTGGTTCGCGTTGGGCACCACTTTCGTGGCAAACGTCTTCACAGCCTCGTTAAATGTCGCCGAAAACAACAACACTTGCCAATTTTTTGCGCTCATCTGTAAATGTTTCAAAATTTTCGTCGAGTCCACTCTGTGTCCGTCCGTGCCTAACATGTTGTCCGCCTCGTCAAAGACCAAGCAGTTTACTTTCGAACAGTCCAACTGTTTCTCCCGCATCCACCGCAACAACCTCCCCGGCGTTCCAATCACCACCTGCCCGTTAATCTGTTCTTTGTTATACCCGTCGTATTTCGGATCCGCGGTACTCGCGATCGAAATGTTCGTGTACTTCCCCATCCTTTGCATCACGCCGACGTTTTGAATCACCAATTCTCTCGTCGGACAAATCATCAACCCTTGCGTCCCGGGTTCGTTCACGTTCACCCGACTCAAAATCCCGAGCGTAAAACACGTCGTTTTCCCACTCCCGTTGTGCGCTTGCGCGATTAAGTTTCTATGCGGCGGCGTTAAAATCATAGGTAACGTCTCCGCTTGGATCTTCGACGGCTTCTCGAACTTCATCTCCGTGTAGAGACCTTGCAAGAGTTCCGCGGACAACCCGAGCTCGTCGAAGGTTTGCGCCGAGGTGTACTTCGAGTTCGGGTCCGCGACTTTAATAATCGCCTCGGTTTCAGCCTGTATAAAGAGAGAGAGAGAGAGAGAAAAAGAGAGGAAAGAGTGAGCAAAATGTCATCGCGTTCGTATCGAAAACCGCCGCGCTGCCCCTCTCGAGCACATCCGACTGATGATCGGAAGGAGAAAGTTGTCGCGCGTCTTCTTCTCGAGACATCACGCGTGCATCGATCTAAACCCACAAAAAAACAAACGAGAACGAGACGCGCGACATAAAGAATCGTTCAAATCGTACCTCCTCGTCGGCCCAGCTTTTCAATTGTCCGGTTTTTAAACTCAAATCCGGCGCGTCCACGGTGCCTTCTTTCTTCGTCCCCAGACGCAAATCCTCGCCTTTGGCTAATTTCTCCGCCACTTGGGCGACTTCGTCGAGGTGCGCGCCGGCTTTGACGTCCTCGAAACCGGGTGGCGGCGGTGGGGCGACTTCTTTTTCTTGTTTGTTTTCGCTCATATCTTCTTCGAAGAGTCTGCTCGAACGGAGCGTTTCGCGTCGTTTAATCAAAGAGAGTCTAATCAAACAGAATCTCGATTAAATGTGTAATTGGTAAAGAGAGAGAGAGAGAGAAGAAACACACGCGTTTAATCTCTATACGATCTGAGATTAAAAGAACGCTCGAGTAGAAAAGCACTTCTCGAAGTCTCTCGTTTCAGCAGAGTTTTAAAAAGTAAAAGAAAAGCGAAAGGAAACTCTATGTAACGTCAACAAACTCAAGTATACCAAAGTGCGTTCTTGTTTACGAAGAAGAGAAAATTGGTAAGAGAGAGAGAGAGAGAAAAACACCCAATATATACATTTAGGGTTTTTTATCCATTAGGGTTTAAGAAAGCCTTAGTCTCTGGAAAACGTCGACGTAATCAGAGATAAAGACTGGAAAGGGTCCTCATTAGTAGCACTCGTTGAGACTGCTCTAGCTGCTTGTTTTTTCCACGACACAAACGCAGAAACACAAAAGCAAACGAAGGAGTGTTTTTTCTATACGATGGCAACAACATCTGTGTCGTTTTTATCGGCGCGCTCGAGTGCGAGCGCGCGTGGGAAGACGACCACCTCAAAATCATCATCATCGTCCTCGAGAATTACGTCCGAGCAAACGCATCATCGTTTAAAGAAGACTACGAAGAGGAGCACGACTAAAACGACCAAAATCAGAGCGGTGATGACGCCACCAGAACAACAACGCGTATTCACGCGAGATTTAAAACGCCCGGACGAGAACGGGAGATACGGCGGCGTGTACGGAGGAAAATACGTCCCGGAAACGCTCATTCCAGCCCTTCTCAATTTGGAACGAGAGTACGAAAAGCTGAAAACGGATCCCGCGTTTATAGAAGAGTTCGACCAAGTCTTGAAAGATTACGTCGGGAGAGCGAACCCGTTATACTTCGCGGAACGCTTATCCGAGAGGTACAAGAAACCGGACGGATCTATGCCGCATATTTATTTCAAAAGGGAAGATTTGAACCACACGGGTGCGCATAAGATCAACAACGCCATCGGCCAAGCGATATTGGCGAAGAGGATGGGGAAGAAGCGCATCATCGCGGAGACGGGCGCTGGGCAGCACGGAGTGGCGACGGCGACGGTGTGCGCGAGGTACGGGTTGGAGTGCATCATTTATATGGGCGCGGCGGATATGGAGAGACAGAAGTTGAACGTGTTTCGCATGCGATTGTTGGGCGCGACGGTGACTCCGGTGAGAACCGGGACGAGCACGTTGAAGGACGCGACGAGTCAAGCGATTCGAGATTGGGTGACGAACGTGGAGACGACGCATTACATTTTGGGCTCCGTGGCTGGTCCTCATCCGTACCCGATGATGGTCAGAGATTTCCACTCGATGATTGGTAAGGAAGTGAGAGAGCAAGCGATGGAAAAATGGGGCGGGAAACCGGACATTTTGATCGCGTGCGTCGGCGGCGGGTCGAACGCGATGGGTTTGTTCCACGAGTTTGTGAACGACGAGGACGTGCGTTTGATTGGCGTGGAAGCTGGCGGAGAAGGTATTAATCTCGGACAAAAACACGCGGCTACTTTGACGTTAGGGAAACCCGGAGTTTTACACGGTTCGTTTTCGTATTTGATCCAAGACGAGGAAGGCCAAATCATCGAGCCGCACTCAATTTCGGCGGGTTTGGATTATCCAGGCATTGGTCCGGAACACTCGTTTCTGAAAGATTTCGGGAGAGCTGAGTATTACCCGGCCACGGATCAAGAGGCGTTGGACGCGTTCGTCTTCACGTCGAGGTTGGAAGGCATCATTCCGGCGTTGGAAACGTCGCACGCTTTGGCGTACTTGGAAAAGTTGTGCCCGACGTTACCGGACAAGTGTAAGGTTGTGTTGAACTTTTCCGGGAGAGGCGACAAGGACGTCACGCAAGCCGCGAACTTTTTGAACATCTCCGGCGAGGTTGACATTTAATTTTAACAATCATTTAGTTTGTTTGTTTGTTGTTGTTTGGGCGATTGAGTTTTTGGAGAGAGAGAGAGAGAGAGAGAGAGAAGCGAAGAGAAGTTTGAGAGATACTTGTATGTTTTGTTCTTCATTTTAATACAAAAAAGATGCTCAAGTTGAACTAAATATGTGTTTCATCTCCTCCTTTTTACGCCCAAACGTCGTCCTCGTTATCGATGTAATCGTCTATGTCGCAATACGCCGGTGGCGTTTCGAACGTATTTCTTGCCGCTACCGCTCCTCCGCCGTCTCCTCTATTCTTTTTATTTTTCTTCTTCAACAAATTTCGTCGTCGAAAGCCGTCAAAGTCACCCCACCCGTCGTTCCAAATCGACCGTTTCTTCTCCGCGGCTGATTTCTTCGCCGCGCTCATGGCCGCATTCGCCGCTTTCAACTCTCTCTCGGCTTGTTCGAGCTCTTTTTTCGCCGTCAAGGCTTTTTGGTCCGCTTCCAATTGCTCTTGGAAATCCACCGTTTGCGACTCTTTCAAGCGCTGCGCGAGGCGATCGTAGTTGTTCCATTCCGCGGTTTTCGCTTGATGCGTTTTCGTCGCTTCCTCCCACGACGATTTCTGTGGCTTGTAGCTTTCGATGGTATATTTCACCTCTTCGTATTTTACGCCAGTAGCGGCGGCGCACGTGCCCAAGTTACAGTCGCAAGCGACGATTTTGTTCTCCGCGAGCCAGTCGTTGAAGCCTAAATTCGAGACGTCGTCTCGGACGATCAACGCGATGGCAGTACCACCCACGGATGTTTCAGTTGGATAGTATTCGTTGAAAAACGTCCAAGCTAACGCGTGATCGTCCAAGGGCAGAAATACCGGTCGTCTCGGGTTGTGCTCGTGACCTGGAGCGACGGCAAAAATGTTGTACCCGCTCTTGTAGCGTTTCTTCAAGTCTTCCACAAACTGCCACGTGTTCGTTTTGACGTTGGAAAAGAGCACCGCGGGTACCGCGCGATCATTCAACGCTTCGTCCGCGGCTTGGATAAAGGTATCTTTGTCAGAGTCTTCCACGATCGATAACAACGGGTATCCACCTTCTAAAGCTTTCTTGTAGGAAATAGAAGGAACGGAAACTACGTCCGGCAACTTGCCGCCTCCGGCGTAATCCGGGACGGTTTGGTACTCCGTTTTACCTTCGTTCGTGGAAATAGGGGTGGATGCCCATCGCGAGCCGCATCGATTGGCAAGTTCGCACTCGCTTCGCAATTCGGCGTTGACAAAACCGTTACCACCATTCGCGGAGAGTTTTGCCGTGGCGAACGAAATCATGCCTCCCGGCGACGAGAAGTAGCCCGAACCTTGCTCGGAGTATTCATCGGTAATTCGACTCGCGTCGCGCATTTTGAACGGGTTGCCGGAAAAGACTCTCGCTACGCCGGGTAAGCGAAGCGCACGCATGAGCGTCGCCGATTCTTTGGCGACCGTGGCGACGTTTTCAGGGAAGTTATTCGCAAAGACATTCACTGTGAAATACAGAGGATCCACCGTTTGTTGGTCGTATTCAGTCTCGGAAGACGATGCAGACGGCGCTTCCGCGTCAAACGGTGATCTATACTCGCTCGGATTCGCGCCCCAGTTTCCTCCTCCACCACCACCACCACCATCGTCTTTATTCTTTTTCTTGAGCAACTTTCTTCTCCCGAACAAGTTTGAAAACATGCTCTTCTTCGGCGCGACGTCCGCTTTCATTTCCGCATCTAACATTGCCAGTTCTTCTGCAGATAAAGCCGCATTTTTATAACTTTTCGATTGAACGATTTCTTCAACGACGCCATCTTTCAAATCAACCTCACCTTTCAACGCGGCGTTCGTAACTTCGTCCACGGAAATGCTCCCGTCCCCGTCCGTATCCATCTTTGCAAACGCGCCTTCATTCACGACGGCAACGTCTATACCATACGCGGCTTGTCTCGGAACTGGGGCCGGTACATGAGCAGCTTTTCTCGGTGCTTTAGCTTTTCTCGGTGCTGGAGCCGGCGCTGGTGGTGGATTGTACCTCTCTATGGGTTGGTATCGTCTCGTTTCCTTCGTCAACACGTCCCACGTCAACGTTCCGTCGTCTCTCAATCCGAGCACCTCTTTCTTCTTTTCGCTATAAAATCTCAACCATGTGCTCACGGCAAGTCCACCCGCGCTCATTTGTTTCTTCATGTCTGAATCTTTTTCGTCGTCGGATAACTCGGCCGACCACTTGATTGCATCCGCGACGCTCGTCGACGTCGCCAACGCTCTCGTCTCTCTCTCGCCTGCGTTTTCGTAATCCTCTCTCACGACGGGAAAGTTCATCATCGGCGATAACGATCCGTACTTTGCGTCAAATCTGCACGAGTAATGTTCCACGTACGATTCCAATAAGTGTCTCGTCTTATCCGCGCAACTCGCACCTTTCATTGTCCCGGTCCATTCTTTCTTCTTCTTCTCCATGGAATCCTCGAAATCTCTTTTCAGCTCCGCCGCTTGCTTGTTAAACAAAGCCTCCTCGTATTTCTGCCTCACGTCTTCGGACAACACCTCATCGATGGACCCTTCTCCTAACTGCTCGTCCAACTTATCAAAAGCGCTCTTCGCGTCCTCGTACTCTTTAATCGCGTTATCGTACTCTCTCGGATTGGAGTACGCGTCGTCCAACGTTTCGTCGTAGCCGTCGTGCGCGGGAAACGAATACGACCTCTTCTTACTAAACGGTTTCGAAACGTACCTCGACGCTCTCACGCTCGCTCTCCCAACTTTCCTCGCCGCGTTTTTATGCGGCGTCGACCCGAACAACGTCGGCAACACCAACAGCGCGAAACATATCGCCGCGAACGTCTTGAACAGTTTCGACAGATCAGACCACGCGTGCATCTCCTCGCGCTCTAATCCGTCCGATTTAATCGGTGCTTCGTTTCCTCCGCTTCCACCGGGGAAACTCGTAGTCGCATTCGTCGCATTCCTCTTCTTCTTTTCCTCCGCCTCTTCTTCTTCGTGCGGATCGAACGCCGGGCCGACGTGCCAGCGCGCGTTCATCTTCGGCGCCACGGAGAAGCTTTTCGTTCTTTCGTTCGCGCCGGTTCGCTGGTTCATCATCGAAAGCAGCGGGTAAGGAGTGTGTCAAGTTGTGTGGTGTTTTGGATTACTCTTCTTGGATTACTTCACGTAGGGTTTAGTGGCGTAAGCGCGCCGCGAAGCGAAACGCGACGAGAAGGTGAGTATTCTTATTCTCTCATATATTATGTTCAGCGATAGGGTAATCGTGGTGCGTATTGTTCATCGACCAGGTACACGTGGGGTCACCGTTTACACTTTTGTTCTTCTTCTTCTTACATTTACAAGTTCAATCGACGATAGCGCTCGCTGGCGAATTGACTACTCCCGCTACTACTACTTCTACTACTTTCGTCGCCGCCGATACTTCTTTCGGCGTTCTCGCCAACGCTGCTTCCTCCAGTTGTTTCGTTTTGTATTTTTCGTTTGTTTTTTATGTCGAGTTTGATTTTGCCAAAGTACGCCTCGGCGTCGCGCCAGGCAGCCGTGCCGCCGTGTTCGCTCGAGCCGGATTGAATCATCTCGCGGATGGCGTCCAGTAAATGTTGGACCGTTTCCACGTCCACGGCTTTGCACGTTTCGATTTCAAAAAAGTACAAGTGTTTGTTCAAGACGTGCGCGTAGAGTCCCAAAGATTCGCCAGGAGAGACGCCTAAAGCGCGAGCGGCTTGGTTGGCAATCTTCAAAGCTTTGTTGAGACATTTTTTGACGCCTTCGCTGTCGCGGATGGCGGTGGATTTGAGCGACCAGAAGAGGTGCGCGCAGTTCGCCGCCGCGGCGCACTGATCGGCTCGGCGAAGCAGACGGTTCGCGAACGTCGCGCAATGGTGGACGAGCGCGTCGCGGTTTTCTTCCTCCAAATGAACGCACGTTTGTAAAGCGCCGATGAGGTAGGTCAAACCGCGGTTTTGCGCGCGCGAATCGGAAGATAATTTTTCGTCGAACGTTTCAAACGCTCTTTCGAAGAACTCGTAGGAAATGTCCGAGAGTTTCGCGCTGTCCGCAAACATGCCGGCTTCGGACCAGGCGACTAAACCGCGTTCGGCGCATCCTGGGATTTCAGAAAACCGTTCCGCGGATTGGTGCGTGATTTGTAACGTCTTCTTCAAAGTCGTTTGGAGATGTTTTTCGAAAATTTCGAGTTCTTCGAGCGTGCGCTTAGGTTTGTCCTCCTCCATCAGTTTTCCGGCGGCGGCGGCGTCTTCGTCGTTCATCTTTGCGGGCGGGTGTTGTTTTCTCTCCTCTAATTCTCGCTCGCTCAGTAACTCTTTCGCGAATCGCATGGACGAATAACACAACGCCGGCAACGTGAAACGCATGCGCTTTTCTCCTCCCGAAAACAAAGTGACTTTCGCGAGTTTCAACAAGTGCAACTGCGAGTCCCAATCGTTCGGGCAGTGAATCTTATGCAGCAACTTTGCGACATCCATTTGTTCCTCGGCAAATTGCGCGTTCTCTTCGTGCCCTTCATCGCCGTCGCTGCTCTTCTTATTGTTGATGTTTCCCCGCGTTTTTCCTCTTCGTTCTTCTCTCAACGACAAAGCGTCCAACAAGTCGCCGCTTCCTTTCATCGGCGACTCCGTGTTCAAATCCGTCATCTCGTACGATTTATTATCGCTATCCCGTAAAAGCGGCGCGATGAACTTGAACAACGTTTCGACCGTCTTCACGTCGCTCAGAGGTTTTTCTGATTTCAAAACGCCTCGAACGATGGCCAACGCGCAGTCTCTCCCGGCCGTTTCCGGATTCAACAATTTTAACGCTTTCGGAAACGCGTGTAAAGACAACGCGACGTCAACCGTGAACGTTTCCAACGGTATCGCGAGTAACTTTACGAGCGCAGAGACCGCCCTTTGATCGCGAATGTATCTTTGTGGTGACATGGACAAACGCGTTTCGTCTTCGCTCGTCACGTTGTGCGCGTCGAAGGCTTTCGCCACGCCCAACAAAACTTCGTTCATTTTATTCACGTCGTTCGGATACTGCCTCAACGCGAAATCCGCGATGGAGCTGTATATCTGCACGATCTCTAACGCGGACATCTCCCTGTTTTCGTTCGCAATCTCTTGCGCGCGGTTCAAAAATATTTTCACGCAATTTTTCTCGTCAAACTCCGCTCTTCTCGTCGTTTTTTCTTCCTCGCTTAAATCGGGTTCGTCTAAATACGAAGACAAGCGCTCGCTCAAACTGGTAAATATCGCGGACATCTGCACCGTTGGCTTTAACGAACACACCGCGGATAAGAAATCATCGCACGTCGCTAAATGATACTCCGATGGAAACGCTTGCGCCAAAGCAATCATTAGATACGGCTGCGCCACGTCGTCTCGGCAATTCACAATCTGCTCCAACACTCGCGGCAACACGTTTTCCGAATACGTTTCAATATCCACGCCTTCCAACTGAGATAATACGGTTAAGTTTTTCCCGACAATATCTCGCAATTCTAACCGTTCTTTTTCTCTCCTATCTCTTTCCAGTTGCGTGCTATCGATGATACCGCGAGACGTCGCAAATTGCTGGTGTTGCTCGTACCCGTGACCGCTTCCGCTCCCGTACGCCTCGCTGTTGTTTCCGTGACCTTCTCCTTCCCCTCCTCCTGTGCCTCCTCCTGCTGCTCCTCCAGGCGTCGCCGTTCCACTTCCACCACCACTTCCGCTTTGTTGTTGTTGTTGTTGTTGTTGTTGTCTGTTAAACCTTTGCATCCTCACCCATAACTTATTCATCTCCGTAAAATTACTCAAAGTAAACTCGATGGAATCCTCCACGGTGCCTCCGCCGCTTTTCTCCAACTCGTTCCCAGTATCCGGCAACAACCCTCTCCCTTTCACCGTTTGCGCTAAATACGCTCTCAAAAACAACCCGTGCACGGGATGTTGACACCCTTTCGCCATCTCCACCAAATCTCTCAAAACGTCCTTCGCTTTCCCTTCTCTCGATTCGACGTACACGCACCCGACGCACACCAATAAATACAAGCGCGGAAGCACGTTCCCGGCGTGTTGCACTAACTCGTAGAGTTCCATCGCGGATCTCCCGTGTTTCTCTTCTTTATTCACGAAAAACTCTCTCAAAAACTCCAGCTCGAACGCGATGTTGTGCCACAAATCGTAATACCGTTTCGGCGAGAGTTGTCTCGTTCTCAACTCGCCGAGCATAGCGGAGGCGTTTTTTAAGGAATCTCGCAAATTGTTCTCCTCGATCGCACGTTTCATGTGGAACGCGTGTTTCTTGACCACGGATAAAGCGTCTTCCAGCCACACGTTTTGTTCTCTGTTTTCCGGTGACAAACGTTCCTCCTCTTTGTCTTCCCTCGTCTTCCTTAAGGCGTACAGGTTTTCCTCTCGATGATGGATTTCATTTCCACCCGCGCGATGATGATTTTCTCCCTCATTAGCTTCCCCGTCGCCCGCGCTTCCTCCTCCTCGTGGTAAACTCTCGCTCTCGTTCGTCGCAGCTCGTTGGCTGCTGCTGTTGTTGTTGTTGTTGTTGTGACTCCCAGAGGCGAAGTAATAATACTCCGCGGCAGAGTTCGTCGCCGATACAGCGCCCATGAACGAGGACGAGTCCATCTTTACAAGTTGTTGTGTTGTTGTTCTGAAGAAAAAGAATAAGAGCAGAGACGTAATAGGAGTAAGGACGAAGCACTTACACGAGTAAGGAATACGCACTTACAAGAGTAAGGAAGAAGCACGTGCGAAGCCAAATTTGAGTACGAAACACAGACTTAAACCCTAAACTGTTAGGAGTACGAATGCCTCACTCGAAGAAAAAATCTCGAGAGAGCGAAGTAAAACCTTCAGAACAGATACACTTAGCGCACGTATAATACGTTTAATAAAGAGAGTAACAAATACTAAAAAAGAAGCGAAATGACGACGTTCACGCGCGTGGTGAGCAACAACAACTCGTTTTTGTCCTCGAGTTTAGGAGGAGGAGGAGGAGTATTCTCAGGAGGTGAAAGAGGACGACTTTTGATGCGTTCGCGGGGAAAACATTATTCGACGACGATGGATAACGAGAAGAAGATGAAGATGAAGACAACAAAGACGACGACGACGATGGAAAACAACAACGCAAACGAACACGCGGGGCAAAGAAAAGAAAGAAGCAGAGGGACGACGATAAAGAGGAAAAGGAATTCGAGCGTCACCTGCAAAGCAACAACCAACGCCTTCCAAAACAATCACTTTGTGTTTTCAGCGGAAGCACAAGCAACCGGAGGAGGCGCAACCAAGCTCTGGTCGGGAAACCCGAACGACGTGTCTCTTTTGGCCATCCTCCGATGCATCGCGTTTACTTTGTGGACTTTTTCGTTAGCCGTCCCTTTGTTTCTTACGATGTGTGTGATCTTTCCATTTTGTTACTTTTTGGACCGAACTCGACGATACGCGTTATCGTTCGTGAACGACGTGTGGGCGATATGCTCGACTTCGCCGTTTGTGAAAATCACCGTCGAAGGAAGAGAACATTTACCGAAACAAGACGAACCGGCGGTATACGTCGCGAATCACGCGTCGTTTATGGATATTTTCAGTTTGTTTCACTTGAAACGACCGTTTAAGTTCATCTCCAAGACGAGTAACTTTATCATTCCAATCATCGGTTGGAGCATGTTTTTAACCGGCCACGTCCCTCTGAAACGCACCGACCGAAGGTCGCAAATGGAAACGTTGAAGATTTGCCGAGAGACGTTACAGAAGAACGGTTCCGTCTTGTTCTTCCCAGAAGGCACGCGATCAAAAGACGGAACCATGGCAGAGTTTAAAAAAGGCGCGTTTTCCGTCGCCGCCAAGGAGAAAGTTCCAATCGTTCCAATCACCATCGTCAACGCCGGCGGAATAATGCGAAACGGTAAAGAGTGGATGTTAAGAAAAGGCGAGATTAAAGTCATCGTCCATCCAAGAATCGAAGCGAGCGAAAACGCGGACGAGTTGTGCCAAAAAAGCGAGAACGTTATCAAAGAAGCGCTCGTGAATAACAGTTAGAGAGAATGTTTATCATCATTAATGTCGCATTATCATCGACGCGCTTTTGTGTCTATTCATCTCTCTTCTCACTTTTCGCTTCATCCTTCATTTTATGTAACAACAACACGCAACGACACCGACACCAACAAAACACACAACGAAAACAAGAAAGGGGAGGCGAAGCGATGGTCGACACCACCTTTACAACCACCTCTTCCTCCTCTTTCTTCTCCTTCTTTAATACGAATACGAATAAATCTTCGTCAGCTTCGATTGATTTTCTTTTCCCGACGGGAAAAATCCAATCGGGAACGCACCTTTGTTTTCTCTCGATGATGCGTACTATTCTCTCCGTTTTGACAGTTTTGGTGGTTCTCTTGAAACTGAAACAATTGTGGAGCGTGTTCTTGTTGAAGAGAGGTGGGATAACGACCGTTATAGTGAGGAAACGACGGCGTTTGAATGGATGGGTTTTGAGTGCTCAGACGGAGAAAAAAGTCCACCTGTTGGACAGGATTGAACGATGGTTGAGAGAGAGCGACGAGAGGAGTGACAAAATTGATGGTGATGGTAATGGTAATGATGATGATAGTAATAATCGTCAAAAGAGGATATTCGGCGCGACGTCTTCTCTGGTCACCGGCTCGTGTCCGTTCGCGCACGTCGGCGCCAGCGACGCCGCTCGCAAAATATTGCGAGAAGGCGGCACGGAGAAGATGCCGGCGTATTCAGCGTTTAAACGATTCGCCGGGAACGGGTTGTTCACGTGCGCAAATGCGGAGGAGTGGCGGAGGAAACGCGTGGAAGTTTTGAAGGCGTTTGGGAGAGTCGGCGTGGGGAAGTTGAGGAGAGTCGCCGAGAAGAGAGTGAAAGAATTGGTGAAGGAGATCAGAGAGGAGATTAAGACGAAGAAGAAGAAAGGAGGAGAGAAGAACAATGATGATATAAAAGTAGCGACGGTGACGCTGTTACCTCTGTTGCAAAGAGTCGCGCTGAGAATCACGTTTGAGTACTTGTGCGGGATATCGATGGAGGAGGCGTGCAAGAGGAGGAGCGCGAAGAAATTGAACGACGACGATGAAAAGAACAAAGACTGGAAAGTGATTGAGACGGAGTACTTGGAGTGTTCGACGATTTTGCGACGCATCATTCCAGCGCGAGCGCGCTCGATGTGGATCATTTCTGACTTTTTGTACTACACGTTTTCATCCGTCGGACGAGAAGAGAAACGAGCGATTGAAAAGGCGAAGTTGTTGGCTTTGATTGCGGTGGAAACGTGCACGGAAAATTCGGCGTTGAGGGAGATTATCAGAGGCGAAGCGCACGGAAAACGCGCGACGGATGCGGTTGAGGAAGCGACGACGCTGTTATTCGCCGGTCACGACACGCAAAGCGCGACGATGTGTTGGGGAATATTAGAGCTCATCAAGCACGAAAAGATACAAGAGGAATTGAGGCGTTCGTTGCGCAAGCAGCGACGAACGGAAATAGAAGAAAACGGTGGACGGCAGCAGCATAGGAATAGCACGAGCAACGAGGATGACGAGAGCGAGAACGGCAACGAGAACGACGACGTAAACGACGACGATGCAGACGAGAAGGAAATCACGACTTCCGCGAGCAAACCAGAACTCGAAGCCGTCATCCGCGAGACGCTTCGTTTACATCCAGTCGCGCCACTCGTCGTGCGTCAGATGAAACACCGCTCGATACATTTGGAAAACGGTGTGACCATCCCGAAAGGTACGGCGGCGTGTGTGTGGCTTCACGCGTCGCATCGCGACCCAGCCGCGTGGGAAAGCCCAAACGCGTTCCAACCTTCGCGTTGGCACGATACCATCGCTCCCGCGACGACGACGATCAAACTGAAAAAGCCGGGCAAAAACTTCCAGCCTTTCGCGTCCGGTCAACGCTCGTGCGTCGGTCAACACGTCGCCATGGCGACTCTGAGAGTCGTCTTTGGCCAACTCTTGGAGACGTTTACGTTTTCCGAAAACGCGTCAGAGTATCCCATCGCAGACGAGATGGTTCCGAGCGTCGGTTTTACCGTCGCGCCGAGGTTCGGCGCCAGGGTGAACGTTTCGGAAGAAGAAGAGGAAGATTAGTAGTAATAGTAATAGTAATAGTCTGATAGTCTCGTTTAAAGAAACGAGGTACAACATATCTTCTCTGTATAGGCGATGAAATGAAAATGGCATCAAAGATCTCTTCACAACTTTGCGCACACAACATACAAAAGATATGGTCTTGTATTACGAATCCAAACACGCCGACCTCTCTCCTCACCCTTCCTATCTCATTTACGTCGGTAAGGACAAGTTCGAGAACGAGGATCTCATTCGTTTCTCTTGGCCGGAGCAAGATGTATGGTTCCACGTGGACGATTTATCCTCCGCGCACGTCTATCTGCGATTACACGACGGGGAAACCATCGACTCGATTCCTCCGAAAGTGTTGCTCGATTGCGCGCAATTGGTGAAGTATAACTCCATCGAAGGGAATAAAAGAGAAAAAGTTGACGTGGTGTACACGCCGTGCGAAAACTTACTGAAAAAATCAAGCTTTGAGGTTGGACAGGTGGCGTATAAAGACGAAAGTTTAGTCTTAAAGACTCGAATTAAAGACGGGAGGAACAACGACATCGTCAACCGATTGAACAAAACGAAAACAATTAAAGAAAATCCAGACTTAGAGAACGAGAAACGAGAACGAGACGAACGTCTTAAACGAAAGAAACGAGAGCATTTCGAGAAAGAAGAGAAAAAAAGAAAAGAGGAAGAGGAACAGTTGAAACTGGATGTCATGGCGAGAGATTACGAGAGGTTAAACATAGAGGAGAAGAAAGTGACGAATAAGGAGATGAGCGCGAAGTACGAGAGTTACGAGGAAGCGGAGGAGGATTTTATGTAGTAGCGAACTCCTCCTTTTTCTTCTTCTAGATTTAGATAGATAGAGTCATTGCGAGTATTATATAGGTGCGTGTATTATATACTGTTAAGTATTCATGTGTGTGTAGTAGTTTTTGGTGTATTACTTTTTCTCTCTCTAATAATAGTGTGTTCGGCGCGCTCCCTCGCACGATGCATCAAATCCGCGCTGGTTTTCTTTGCAAAGACGAGATTCGAGCGGGCGTCTTTTGTTTTGCTCTCTTTCTTTTCTCTCTATGTACACGAGTGTTGCTGTTTCCTCTTTTTGACCGACCAAATAATACATACGTAGGTTGTCGTTTAAATCAAATCCGCGACGTTGTTCGGCAATTGCTCGATGACGGTTTGATAAAATCTTTGAATGTCTTGCAACAATCTTTCGTCGTCTTGCGTGACAAAGTTGATGGCAACCCCTTTACGACCGAAACGACCGGAACGACCGATTCTGTGCAAGTAGTTCTCCGGTTGCGTCGGCAAGTCGAAGTTGATAACCAAAGAGACTTGCTGAACGTCGATACCTCTGGCCAACAAATCAGTCGTGATCAAAACGCGACTGGAGCCGGAGCGAAATTCTCTCATGATGATATCGCGAGTGTTTTGGTCCATGTCCCCGTGCGTGGCGGAAACCGTGAAATCCTTCGATCTCATCTTGTCCGTCAACCAATCGACTTTTCTTCTCGTGTTGGCGAAGATAACCGACTGCGTGATCGCCAACGTTTCGTACAAATCGATCAACGTTTCGAGCTTCCACTCTTCCTTGTCGATGTTGACGTAGAATTGCTTGATACCTTCCAAAGTCAATTCGTCTCTCTTGACCAAAATTCTCACCGGCTTGGTCATAAACTTGCGAGTAATTTCCAACGCTTCCGGCGGCATAGTCGCACTGAAAACGCCAACTTGCAACTTTGGCGGCAACAATTGGAAAATGTCGTAAATTTGATCCTTGAAACCTCTGGACAACATCTCATCGGCTTCGTCCAAAGAGAAGATCTTGATCGAATCTGGTTTCAACGCTCTGCGTCTCAACATATCGTACACTCTCCCCGGAGTACCGACGACGACGTGGACGCCGGCTTGGAGAATTCTTTGATCCTCTCTCACCGACGTACCGCCGACGCACGCGTGGCACTTCACTTGCAAATAATCCCCGAGCGCTCTCATAACCTTCTCGATTTGCTGCGCCAATTCTCTCGTCGGCGCCAAAACCAACGCTTGGCACTCCTCCAACTCGTAGTTCAACGATTGCAAGATACCGGCGCAAAACGTCGCCGTCTTACCGGTACCAGACTGCGCTTGCTGAATAACATCCAACCCTTTCGCAAACGGAACGATGCCTCTCTGCTGAATCGCAGACGGTTTTTCGAAACCGTACGCGTAAATCCCGCGCAACAAGTTCTCGTGCAAGTTCATCGTATCGAACGTTTCGTGCACTTCAGTCCATTCGGTGATGACGTTATCTTCGCCGTCACCTTTGGTGAGTTCCTCCATACCGCGATCATACGCCGCGTCGTCGAATCCGCCTTCTCCAGACATGATTTTGGTGTCGTTGTTGTAAAGTGAGTGTTTTGAAAGTCTGTTGTTTTGATAATACGACACGCGTTTGTATCACAGCGAGAGAGAGAGAAAGAGAGAAAGAAAAGTCAGTTTCGGAGGAGCAAAACAAAAGAAGAGCGTTAAACATCTTCTAAAACGTTGTTGTTGTTTCTCGTCTCATCGTCATCGAGATGTATACGTATACGCATTCGAGCGAAAAGATGGTGATTTTTGCCTCTTTTTTTGCTCTTCCCACAATGGCGGCGCTTTTGCTTCACCGCCTCTGCGCGTACATAAAAATCAATCGCGCGTACACGTTCCTCTCTCAAACACCCACTTTGCGACCAGCAAAAACCTCTTTCGTCACTTGCAACGCGTTTAATGCGTATTCGTTCGTGTGGTTTTGTCGAGCGATCGCGCGATCTTCCAGTCCTCGATCGTCTGTAAACGTCACTTCCGCGTTTAAAGATTACACAAAACACGGAGGCGCATTTCTCCCTCTCACGGAGATGAGAGCCCAAGCGTTTGACTTTTCTTTTTCTTTACAACTACACAGAGAGAAAAAACAACAACGAGAGTTTTGCGCGTTGTTTAAAGAAGAACTCGACAAAAGAGAAGAAGACAAAGTAAAACGACGACGATATGCACTTACGTGTGTTTGAACGTGTGAGTGAACTCGTCCTACCCGAGCCGTGCTTTGGGTGGATTCTGTGTTTTAAAAAGGAGGAATTTCGAGTTCGAACAGGCGAAAAAAGGGAAAAAAACAGACCAGTTCTGAGGCTCAAACGAACGCACAAAAGCTGTCGAAAAGAGAGGTGAAAAGAAAAAGAGAGATTCGAGGGGGTGTGTGCTTTTTCTGTTTTTGCGCACCAAAACACACTTCGACGCTTCGGGCTTCGCGGGCATACTTTTTGCGCTTCTTCTTCTTTTTTTTCCCCAACATATAAAAGCCACACTTTGTGCGCACGACGAAAGATCACAATAAATATACACACAGAGAGAGGATTGAGAAAAGAACGAACTTTTCACGACGCGCGTAATATAATACTACTGTAACACGTTCGAGAGAGAGATTGGTCTCGTCGTTTGATTTCAGATAGATTTACGTTTGATTACTCACGGAAAGAAGTCAAATGGCTCCGATGGGGAAAACCGCGGTGGACGCCTTAGCGTGGTCTTTAAACATCTTCTCCTCCGTGGCCATCGTCATGGTGAACAAACAACTGATGAGCTCGACCGGGTACGGGTTTCGATTCGCGACGACGTTGTGCGGGTTGCACTTTTTTTGCACCGCTTTTATAAACTTGTGCGTGAAACGAGAGAAGAGTTCGGCATCGAGCTCTGGCGACGCTTCGGCTTCGCAAACCGGATTGAGCGAAAAGTTGATGGAATCAGAACAACAACAACAACAACAACAACAAAAGCTTCCGCTCAAAGATTTAGTCTTTTACGTCGTCGTCGCGAACATGTCCATCATTGGTTTAAACGTCTCTTTGATGTTGAATACGATTGGGTTTTACCAGGTGTGTAAACTCGCGCAGATACCGACCATGTGCATATTAGAGGCGTCGTTTTTGAACAAGAAATTTTCCAGGAAGGTTGTGCAAGCAATCATCGTGGTTTTGGCAGGCGTGGCCGTAGCGACGGTCTCGGACGTTGAGATGAACGTGACTGGAACGGTGGCAGCAAGCGTCGGGGTGTTGAGCACGTCCGCGCAGCAAATATTGGTCGGGCACTTGCAAAAGAAGCACAACGTGACGAGTAATTTTTTATTAGCCAAGACGAGTTTGTGGATGGCGGCGTCGATGTTGGTGTTTGGACCGATCATGGATACTTTAGTCACCGGGGGGGAAAACGTGTTCGAATACGAGTGGACCAGTGGGAGTTTGATGTTTTTAGCCGTCTCGTGCGGGTTCGCGGTGTTGGTGAACATCTCCCAATATTTGTGCATCGGAAGATTCTCGGCGGTGTCATTCCAAGTGATTGGACACGTGAAGACGGTTTTGGTCTTTTTGTTCGGGTTTATTTGCTTTAACGCGCCAATTACGAGTAAAAATATCGCCGGGTGTGCGTTAGCCGTGGTTGGGATGATTTATTACACCCAGGCTATGAACAAGCAAAAGGAGGACGAGGCGAAAGGTGTTGGGATGATTCATAGCGGGAGTTCGAGCGCGAATTTGAGCGCCAAAGTATAATACTACAAACAATTATATTTAAACAAACAACTTTATACTAATAATAATACTACTAATAATAAGAGATGGAACGAACGATAGAGATAATCAGAGAGAGAGAGAGTTGTGCGTATCTAAAGAGAATTCTAAATATATATACATTTGAGATGTGAACACGATTGCTTCATTTTATCCAAACAAACAACCACGTTTTGCGCTCGTAGTATTAAAACACCCCCACGTCTTCCTTGCGCGAAGAAGGAAACGTGTTGTGTTCTTCTCCCTGCTTTTAAATGGTGTTCGTCGCTTCTTCTTCTTGTGTCCGCAGCAGCAGCATTGCCGCGACGACGCGTTGTTCCTCCTCCTCTTCCTCCTCTTCTTCCTTGACGTTCCGTCGCAGTCATCATCACCAAGAAAGACATCTTCATCATCATCAACGTCGACTTAAACGAACGAGAACCAAAAAACCAAAAGAATGTCGCGCGTTGTTCACTGGCATCGTCCAAGGCACCGCGACGGTGACTTCGTTCACTCCAATCCAAGGAGGATTATTCGCCCGCTTGACGCTCACCTTCCCAAATGATGGGGAAAACCAAAGGCCTTTGGAGAAGCTGACGATTGGCGCGTCGATCGCCGTCAACGGCACGTGCTTAACCGTGGTGGAGTTTGACGAGGAAAAGTCCACGGCGAGTTTTGATATGATTTCAGAAACGTTACGGGCGACGAATTTAGGCGAGTTACGAGTTGACGATGTCGTAAATTACGAACGAAGCACAAAGTTTGGCGAGGAGATTGGCGGGCACGTGGTGTCTGGGCACGTGCACACGACCGCGGAGATTTACGCAGAAAAGGAGGAGACGGAGAACAATCGAGAGGTTAAGTTTCGTCTCCGAGATCGAGAGATTGTGAAGTACATTTTGCCGAAAGGTTTCGTCGCCGTGGATGGGTGTTCTTTGACGGTGGGAGAAGTGGACGAGAAGGAAGGGACGTTTAACGTGTGGTTGATTCCAGAGACGATTAGAGCGACGGCGTTTCGGGTGAAGAGCGTTGGGAACAGCGTGAATATAGAAATCGAAAGCAGCACTAGGGCGATAGTCGATACCATCGAGAGGTACATGGAAAGGAAAGAAAAGGAGAAAACCGGATGATGATGATGATTTCACGATGTTGATGTTGTTGTTGTTGTTGTAATATGATGATATAGTTTCTCTATATAGTATCTACAAAGATAGAGATGAACGCAGGGTGTTGTTTACTACTAAAATAGGGCGGAGCTATTAAGCAACTGCCGCTTCCTATACGCGACGCCGCAGCGGTTACATAACGTTTTTGGACCGTGCTGACCTTGACGCCATTGCGGCGTCTGCGTGATGCCACACTCGAAACACCCGATGACACGCTCTCGACCCGTAGTCGAGCACACGATCACATCGGTGGCTTTCGCGTCGGTACCGACGACGGCGGAAATGTTCACTTTTGTCTCTGTCGCTTCTTCTTTTTCTGCCGCCGCCTTTTCGGCTTTATTCTTCTCCTTCTTTTGATATTTCTTCTTTCGCGGGGGCTTCTTCGTTGAGTTATCGTCTTGGTAGAAATAGTCGTCGACGTCGTCAAAAAGCGTGGAAAAAGAGCTGTTGGTGGTTGCACCCTTCTTTTGCCTTTGTTCTCGTTCCTTACTATGACGCTGCTCTCTCTGACGCTTTCTCGTTCTCGTCGTCCTGCCTCGCTGCGCTTCTTCGTCGCCTCCGTCTCTTCCTCTTCCTTCTTCTTCTTCTTCTTCTTCGAAAAGTGATTCGTTCACAACTACATCGTCAAACGTTGTCGTCGCGGGCGGTATATTTTCTTTCGTTGTTCCAGTAAAGAGTAAAGCGTTTGGTTTCACGATAACGCGTCGTTGCAGTTCCCGCCTCGCTCTGCGCTTCCGTTTATGTTTCTTCGCGACGGGAGCGAGAAGATCTTCTTGAGAAGACATGTTCGACACGTGCTCGACCGCGTGTTTTTTCAAGCTTTCCGACACCACGTCTTCATCATACGTGTTGTCTTTGCCGTTACTACGCTTCTTATTTCTAACCGTGCCGCCGTTCTTGCCTTCGGTTTTCAAGAAAATTTTCTCCCGCAACGCCACCTCCTCCAAGTTTTGCAATTTTTCCTCCGCGACGCTTGTTCTCTCGATCGCGGTGTACGTCTTCAACGTCGCTTCCCACCTTTTTCTGGATGCGAGACGTTTCAATCGCTCCGCATCTTTCTTAGCATTCGAGATGGATGTTTGAGATGTAGTCGTCGTCGTCGTCGTCGATGACTTCTTTGCCTTCCTTCGTTTCTCGTCATTATCGATGGTGGTGTTACTATTATTGTTCGCGTGATCTTCGTACGTAACCGTCGAATCTTCCGTTGTTGTCGTTGCTGTTTTTACGTTCTCTTCGGTGAGGTCGTCGTCGATGTCGTCGTCGTCGTAAAAGTCGTCGTCGTCACCATCCGTGCTTCGAAGCACGATACCGTGCATCGCCGCGAGATCTTCGAGATAGTTGCGAGAGCTACCGCCGTCGACATCCTCTTCGGCTTCCTCCTCCTCTTGGAGCACAATCTCTCCTCGGTCTCGACGAGAACAAAAATCAGGTGTTGTTATTACCACCGCGCGATCGCCAGACGCTGCTGGTGTTGGCACGAAGAACATTTCTCCGCTGCCGTCGTCACCGCACTCGCCGCCCGGCGAGGATGTCTTACAATTCACGGTACAAACGACGCGTTCCGGCGTCTTGGCGACTCGCATATCGGCCCCAAAATAATACGCGTCCGTGGTCGTTTCTTCCAGCGACATCGGCGCCACAATCGAGCCGGACGATCGCGCGTCGGTATCACCACCACCGGTAGTATCAACGCCAACGTCCACGTTATTATTAGTAGTAGTAGTATTAGTATCACTGGCGTCATTATCAAACGAAAAGAAATCCTCCGGATCTGCATCAATCTCCTTCCAAAACAAAGCGGCGTCGTCGTCGGCGTCGTCGTCGGAGAACAACAACGGTCCTTGCGCGGTGGTGGTGGTGGTGTTCATTGGAGGAGGCGCAGGAGGAAGCGCGGCGGCGGATACCGCGACTTTTGTCTTTTCCGATGACGACTTTTTCGTTCTCGGTCGCGCCTTCAAAGTCTTCAAAGTACCCCCGCTTCTTTTCTTCCTCTTCTTTTTCGTCTGAATCGTCTTCTGAATCGTCGTCGTCGTCGTCGTCAAAACAGGTTGTTGTTGTCGTTGTTGTTCCGCTCCTCCTTTCGTCTTCTTCTTCTTCTTTGTCTTCTTAGTCGCCGGCGACGAAACAACGTCATCATCAGAAACGTTATTATTACTACTATTATTATTATTATTATTATTATTATTATTATTATTAAATCGTCGAACGACTCGTTTCTGTTTCTGTGCACCGCGTCTTTGTCGTTCCAACGCCGCTCTCGTCTTCATCAAAGTCAAAGTCATCTTATTCAGAAGAAGAAGAATAGAAGATTTGTGTTGTCCTTTCGCGTATTTTTTTCACTCAGTTTGAAAACCCT